>Ga0118677_10002950_pt2 | contig 26722 bp, 11 predicted proteins | sample AliMusrvi5mmetaG_FD_86154 | JGI IMG/M metagenome (GOLD analysis project Ga0118677, IMG submission 86154) | reverse complement strand
CGTTGCACCATCAGGGTTGCCCCCATTGTGAATTATTCTCGACTGCTGCCACCCGTAGGTGTCTGGACCGTGTCTCAGTTCCAGTGTGCCTGATCGTCCTCTCAGACCAGGTACCCGTCGTAGCCTTGGTGAGCCGTTACCTCACCAACAAGCTGATAGGGCGCGAACCAATCCCTCAGCGACAGCCTTGCGGCCACCTTTACTCTTGCGAGACTATGGGGTATTAATCCAAGTTTCCCTGGGCTATTCCCCACTGAAGGGCATGTAATTCACGTGTTACTCACCCGTGCGCCACTGAACAACACTTGTATTGCTACTCATGTTGCCCCGTGCGACTTGCATGTCTTAAACACGCCGCCAGCGTTCGTTCTGAGCCAGAATCAAACTCTCCGTAAAAATTGATTTTTATTCCGCATGGGAACCGTTGCCGGTCCCACGCATTGAAAAATCGGGTGGTCAACCTGTTGCCAGGCCAACCGTTCCGCGCACCGTTCAAGTGGTGCGCAGCGCACAATTTAATCTTTTTCTTCCACTCGGTCAGCTTCCGGTCCCGCGCGTTTGAGCGCCGCCTGCCGTCCGAGTCACACTGTCAAAGAGCCCGCTTCGAGGGGACTAAAAAGCCGATCGGGGTTTTTCACCTCGATCGACGTCCTGTCGCTCGACCGCCATGCTTTGTGGCGGCCCGCGAAGCTACTCCGGCAGCCCCCCACAGGTCAACGTTTTTTATGAAGTTTTTTCGGATTTTTTCAAAATTCGCCGCAACCCGTTGAGTTGCAGGGGATTTGCCATCGGCGCAGGGGCCGCAAAAAGGGTGCGGGCGAAGGCGAACTGAAGAAATGCGGGCCGCCGGAGGGCGAAATCGGGGTGGCAGCGATCCGCGGCGGAGAGCCGGGACACCGCGCCGCCATGGGTTGCTACTAGATTGGTAGTACTTAGCCCGCGGCGGCGGTCCGCTTGGCGTGATGTGGGGGCGGGTTTGTGCGAGCGGGACAATTTACCGACGCTTTACACTGTTGCGCGGAAATTGCGATAGAATGAGACCATGTCAACCAACCGAAACACAATGAAAAGACACCTGGAGAATCTATTGTCAGTGGCGATTCTTGGAATCGCCGGGCTGGCGGTGCTGCCGCGCGCGAGTGCCGACGAAGAAAAGGAGAGCCCTTACCGCTGGAAGCCAAAGGTGACCTCGGTGACGGTGTTCAAGAACGGCTTGGGCTTTTTCATGCGACAGGGCAAGGTCGGGTTGCGCGACGGCTGGTGTGTGTCCGAGGCGGTCCCGCCGGCGGCGTTTGGCACGCTGGCGATTTACTCGCACGCCAAGGATGAGACCGTTGACATTGTCGGCACCGGGCCTGGCGAAGTGGTCGCCTTCGATGGGGTGGATGCGGCCCAGGATGGCGCGAGCAAACGCGAGCGGTTAGAGTCGTGCAAGTTTCTCAAACTGCAACTCACCTACCGCGAACTCGGCGTGGAACGCGTTTCAGCGGGGCAACTGGTGTCGGTGGGGCCGGAATACGTGGTGCTGCAAGCCGACACCAACAGTTTTGCGGTCCCCCTGGAGGGCATCCGTAAACTGCAGGTGCTTGAAAAGCCGCTGCGCGTGCATGTGTCCGCGGATGGGGCGAAAGTGCCGGGCGAAACGACCTTGGGCATGGCGTATCTGCGCAAGGGAGTGACATGGATACCGGAATACACGCTGATGCTGCGGGGCGACGACACGGCGGAGTTGACGCTGCGCGGCACCTTGGTGAATGAAGCCGAGGATCTCGTCCATTGTGACGTGAACTTTGTGGTGGGGGTGCCACATTTCCTGCACACAGACTATTTGGCACCGATGGCGGTGGGCCAAGTCATCCGCACGATTGGAGCCGCGGTGGCACCGCGCGAAGTGATGTCGCAGATGATGAACCGCGCCGCGGTCGCCAAGGATGTGCGGGCCGAGCAGTCCGGGGTGGTGGACCAAGCAGTGGCGGCGGGCGGGCGCGATTTGAAAGAGGCGCTGGGCAACCTGCCGCAGTGGGAGAGTGCCGGCACCAGCGATTTCACCGTGTACACGCGCAAGGACCTGACGTTGCGCCTGGGTGAAAAGGCGGTGGTGACCTTGTTCGTCAAGCGCATCAAGTATGGCCATCTCTACCGCTGGTCGCCGCCTAACGACATTGAGCATTTCCTGGTGCTACACAATGACAGCGACACGCCATGGACGACGGGTCCGTGTCTAACCACCAGTGAGGGCAACGCGCTGAGCGAAGACTTGCTGAAGTATGTTCCGAAGGGTGGCAAGGGCGAGATTCCCGTCACCACAGCCATCAACCTCGCCCATGACCAGAACGAGGCGGAAGTTGACCGCAAGCTCAAGGCGCACCAACCGTCGGGTGATTACTTTCTGGATCTGGTCACGCTCGAGGGCGAGTTGATGCTGCGCAATTTTGACAAGAAGCCCTGCGAGGTGATGGTGGAGACACGGTTGCCGGGCAAGCCGCTGAGCGCGTCCGACGAAGGGAAGATCGTGCTGGACACGGCAAACCTAAAACTGACCGAGCGCGTGGCCACCGTGAAGTGGAACGTCACGGTGAAGCCCGGCGAATCCAAAAAGCTGACCTATCGCTATGAACGTTACGTGCCGTCACGTTAAGTGTTAGAAGGAGGCTTAATATGAACCAGCAGACATTCACATTCAATGGCAGACGACGGGTGGCCTTGCTCGCGTGGCTACTAGCAAGCGCCAGCGCCTGCGCGGCGACCTCCACCACGGACAAGCCGAATAACCTCCAGCGCTTCGAGGCCGCCCGCATGCTGGCCAGCGCGGGCCGCAACGAAGCGGCGTTCGGCGAGTACGTAGCCACACCCGGGGGCGAATTCGCCGCCGTGACGCTCGCCCGCAACGGCGGCGAGGCTGCGAAGTACCTAACGCTACTGCAACAGCGGCCGCGGTGCCCAGAGGCACCCCGCGCGTTGTTGGTCGAAGCCGAACTGCTGTTGGCGTGCGGCCGCACGGACGAGGCGAAGGCGCGCTTCCACGAGCTGGCCGGCAGCGCGCCTGACATCAACTGGGGAACCGGGCAGCCCGGCTATTACCCGGTCGAACCGCCGGGCAGCAACGGCGCTTTCGCCGGTTACACCGTTGCGCAGCCCGCGCTGCCGTTCACCTATGGCCCCGGCAGCCACCGCGACAACTGGCTGCTGCGGCGGCTCATCGCGCTCAATCTGACGGATGACGCGGCACATGAGTTGGCGCGGCTGTGGGACATCCACCGGGCGAACGCCCGGCCCTATCAGATCAGCTTGCCGCAAGTTGACAATCCTCATCAAGTCAGCGGCGAGGCCGGGCAGCAGGTCGTCCCGGCGGGCTTCAACAGTTGCGGTCTCGAGTACGCCCTGGACTATGCGTTTTTCCTCAAGCGCACCGGCCGCTTGGACGATGCTCTGGCGCTGCTGCGCGAGCCACTGGAAGTGATGGACATGGATCGCGATCCTGATCTCACATCTATCCAGGGTGCGCGCTCCGGCGCAGCGCCTACCTTCGCGCTGAGCAACGGGCCGCCGACACGGCTGTTTGGCAGCGGGCCGGGCCGGATGCGCGTGGCGCGCCAGGAATTCATCCGGCTGGCGTACGGCGAATTCAAGGACGGCGGGCGGGCGGATGAATTGCTAGATGCGCTGCAAGGACAAATTGCTCGCGGTGTCAACCGGGCCCGCCGGGTGCTGGCACAGGTGAGGTTGCACCACGGCCAGAGCGAGGCTGCGCTGGCGCTTGAACTTGATTACATCCGGCACGGCGCATTCAACGAGCTGAGCGGCGCCTATCGCCGTGGCCAGGTTTTCGACAGCTATGGGAAACCTGCGGAAGCCATCCTCGCGTTTGAACAGGTATTGGCCACACCCCCCGGACCCATGCAATTGCCCGACGCGGAGGAGCCCGTTTGCGAGGGGTTCTATCAGCATGCGCGTGCAGCGAGCCAGGGTGATTACGCACGACCCGGCGCGGTGGGGCTGGTGCGCGGCGAGGTGCTGGAGCGACTGGTGCGGCTCTATGCCGCGGTGGGCCGCACCGACAAGGTGTTGGAGACCCAGTTAGCTCAATTCGACGCCGACGAAGGTCGGTTAGGTAACTTTGCACAAGTTGAACAAATCGCCCTGCGCTGCAAGGCCGCCGGACAGGAGGCGAAATTCGACGCATGGGCTGCACAGCGAATCGCCACCGCCACAGACCCGCGTGGGCGTGCCAACCTGGCCTGGCAACAACACGATTTGGCCGCCGCCATGGCCCATGCCGCCGCCGGCAGCGAGGGCCATGATGACTGGCAGGAATGGAAGGCGCGCTTCGCCAAACTGGGACGGGAGCAGGAGCGCGAGTTCATGCGTGCCGTGGTGCGCGCCATCCCACACGACGGGGTGGCCCGGCTAGAATTGCTGGACCTGGAGGACCGCCTCGAGGGTCCCGACGCCGTTGCGGCGCTCGAAGCCTTGCTTGCCAACGATGTCAGCAACGCCTTTCCTCGCGGCAAGGGGGTTATGAACACCACCCACTTCAAGAGTTATCCGGACCTCGCCTACCGCCTGATGCGGCTGTATGAAAAGAGCAACCAGTTCGACAAGCTGCGCGCCCTCGGCCTGCGTCTGGCCACTGGCGGAAAGCCGTTTGAGCAACCCGATCCGGGCTCGAGTCGCCCATTCGCTGAAAACGGGCCGGAGGAATTTGGCAATGGCTGTCTCGCGCTCGCCATCCAACATGCGGATGACCCTGCCTATCAAGTTGAGCTGGCCGCCGCGCTGGAGCCCTCCCGCTGGGCCGGTGCACGGGCGCAGCTGGCACGCCGGTTAGAAAGCGCGCCCGATCCCGTGTCCGATGCTAGCTCAGCCCCGCCCTGGGCCAACCTGCCGCGCGGGGTGCGCGTCATTGCATCATGTGAGTCGGTCACCTGCAGAGCGCGCGACGAGGCGTTTATTTACGAAGGGCTGCCGTGGGGCGTGGCGGTGTATGACAGGGCAGGCGCACCGGTGACACGTATTGTGTTAGGCAGTGCTGTCACCGCGATGGTCGCCTGCGAGCAACAAGTGTGGGTGGGCACCACGGAGGGACTGTCCCGGTTCGAGGCGGGCGTCTGGCCGGTCACGCATGAAATGCTCGGCCCGGTAACGGCGTTGGCACTGGATGGCGAGAACCTGTGGATCGGGGCAGGCGGCGCGGTCATGCTCCTGAACCGCAACACGCTCGCGTTGCGGCAATTTTCAGCGGAGCAGTTCGGCATGGAGCGGGTTCCCGGGATTAGCCGCTTCGAACCGGACCGCGAGTACGTGTGGGCTGACGGCAACGACGGCCTGCTGCGTTATGAGCGCGCGGCGGACACGTGGAACGCGCTTGAAAATCCAGGCAAGCGCGACCCCGTGCATCTCGTCGACATCATCGACGGGGAGGTGTGGGCGGACGTTTATCTCAATGACGAATTGCGCCACCGTCCGGCGCGGGTGGAGCGCAAGACCCTGCGTGTGACACCCGTTCCGCTGGGTGGCGAGGTAACAGCCAACCAGCGCATGATCAACACCGCCATTTCGTACAGCGGCAAAGACCACGGCCAACTCGTATTCTTGCGATGCTATAAGTTCGATGCGGCAACCGGTGAAATCCGCCGGATGCCCGAGTCCCCTTCAGGAGTGGCCAGGTCCATCAGCGATCCGGCGGCCGACGGGTTGCCGCGATCTAACGAACGGTCCCACCCGCTAGCCGGGAGCGCCTGGCCCGACGGCTTGCGCGCTGGCAGCCGCGCCCCGGCGTGGCCGGAGCGCCGGGGTGGCGACGCGGTGTGGGCGGTGGTGTTTGACGACGCCCGCCAGCAGGAATGGCTCTGCGTCGGTGCAGGCTTGGCCGTGCTGCGACGTGGCGAAACCACCCTGCGGCATTTCGGCAGTGGCGAAGGCGTGTGCTGTGGGCCGGTTCTCGATGGCGTTGAAGCGGACGGAAAACTTTTCTTTGCCTCCGGCTGGGACGACTCGCGCGGCGGCCTAACAGTCTACGAGCCCCGGACCCGTGTATTCACCCCGTTTTTCCGCTCCGACGGATTGGATTCGGACAAAGTGGTCGGGCTGGCAGTGCGCGACGGCCAGTTAGAGGTGAGCTACGGCGTGGAGTATCTCCGCTTCAACAATCGCGACAACCAGCGCTACCGCCAGTGCCGTCCCACACAGCTCGAGCTGGCAACCTGGCGGTTCATCTCCGGCGGCGCACCGGAGTTCCTTGCGCAAGCAGATTCTGTCAGGCAACCTGCCCAAGCCAGCGTTGGCACGTTGCCGGTGCTCGGCGGGCCCGCCTATCATCGCTATCAACACGACGGCAAGACGTGGGTCTGCGGCAGCCGCGGCCTGGTGGTTTTTCCCGGTATCGACACCCCGTCGCTGAGCTTCGCCGCGCTGAAAGCCCAGCGGATCCCCGACCTAACGCAAACCCAGCGCGCGGAGGCCAAGCAGACCCTCATCCCCAATCCGATCGCGGTGGCCCAGTTGAAGGAATTTGCCACTCATGCCAACCGCTTTGTGCGCGCCAACGCGCTGGCAGCGGCGATTAACCCCGTCCTGCAAGGTGGCGGCGAGCCCTACGTATGGGTGCTGGCCGACTGCGTGAGTGATTCCTATCGAAATGTGCGCGCAACCGCGGTGTGGCTGCTGTCGCACTGCAACAGCGCTGGGGCGCTGCCGCCGCTGCGCCTGGCGCTGGAGGACAGCGATCCGGGTATCCGCGCCGTGGCTGCGCTGGCCTTGGCCAAGCACGGGGAGTTGCCGCCGCTTGCCTTCTTCGAGGAGATCATTGAGCGAGACCATGGGTATGGCAATTTCCCGTTTGGCGCGGATTCGAGCATCGGCGTCGAAGTCGATCCGCTGCGGGCCTACGCCGCGCTGGCACCCTATGCCGACCGGCGGATTTTCGAGTTGTTGATAAAACGCGCGCCACCCAATCAGGCTGATATCAAAGAGCTCTATCCGATCCTTGGCGAGGCCTTGCGCAACCATGCCGATGCCGCCGATTTGTTGCTCGCCGTGCGTGACTCCGAGCGCGATGGTCCGTTGCAAGGGTTTGTGCAAGCCATCTTCGAGCATGCCGGCACGGAACTGCTGCCGACGTTACACGCCGCTCTGACGAGCCATGACCGGTGCGTGCGCTCGAACGCAGCCCGCGCCTGCGGTGCCATCGCCGACCCGTCCTCCATCCCGCTGTTGATCCAGGCGCTGGACATGGAAAGCGGCCTTGCCCGCGCGTCGATCGTGTGGGCGTTAGGCGAACTCAAGGCGCATGAGGCCGTACCGAAACTCGTTGCCTTGCACCAGGATGCCAGCAACGCCGAACACAACCGTCGGGCCGCCATGGGCTATCCAGCGCAGCAGGCAATGACAGTCAGGCGCGAGGAATTCCTTGTGTTGCGCAATCTCGACGCCATCGCCGCCGACTGGGACGAATTGACAGTCACCGCGCTACAACCTCCGCACGACCCGCGCCACGATGACGACGTGCTGGTGCCCGAAGCCGTGCTGGAAGCCTTGCACAAGATCGACCCCGCGGTCCCGGGATTCTAATGAAGTCTCAGCCATTCACAGCAACCCGTTTCTCCCCGTGAACGAGGGGGTGTCCCTAGCCGCCACTCCAACCCACCTCGGTCCTGGCCAGGCCAGGAAGGGACCTGCTTGAAGCGCGGCATCGGAGTTCACTTGATAAAATATCCCGACACCTTCCATTTGCCGTCCTTGTCGAGCAACGGGGTGACGGTTTCGACGGCCGATTTCTTGTTGGAAAACGAGGTGTCGAACTGCAAGACCACATACTCGCCGTCGGGCGCGCCCGGAAGGGTCTTGGTGTACTTGGCGGTCTTGAGCTTGCGCGAGGTCAGATCGCCAAGTGGCTTGCGCAGGGCGACCAGCGAGCTTTCCCACTTGTCCTTGGACACTGCCGCCTTGAAGTAGGGAGCGGCGGAGTCCCAACTTTCGCCGAATTTGCCGGCATCCACCAATGCCAGCCATTGTTCCGCAGCCGTTTGGGCCTCAACCTCGGGTTTGGCGGCGCCAAACGCCAAACTTGCGGATGCGGCGATGATGGCGCAGAGGGCACAGACTCCAGTATTAAACTTGGCATTCATCTTGGGGGGCTTGGGGGTTAAGGTGCGGCCTCAGTGCCGAACCCTTGGTGGTTTGCAACAAACGGGTGCCGAAGACAAGACAAATGTTGGCGTGTGAAAGGTGCCAGCTCGCCCCGCCGTGAGGAAGATGCCGGAGCTTGCCGCTCCACTGCGATTCTGCATTCTTCAGCCTTTGCACTTGCCCGCGGCGGGCAAGTTCCATTGGATTTGACCCGTCATGAAACTTCCGACCGATCCGCCGCGTCCCGTCGCCATCCTTGCCACCGGTATTTGGCTCACCCTCGGCCTGCTGACGCGGTTGGCGGCTCGCGCCGGCGGGGCTGGTGGCCACAGCAGCAGCAGCCATTCGAGCGGCTCGTCCAGCGGCCACAGCAGCGGGGGCGGTTTTTCGTCGCACAGTTCATCGGGCACGGGCGGCGGCACGGGCGGTTCCCTCGCGAGTTTGCTGTGCTTCCTGGTGTTTTTGGGGATTGTCGGCCTCATCATCTTCCTGACGCTGCGCAACATGAAATCCTGGTCGACCGGCAAGGTCGGCTCGCCACCACCCCTGCCGCTGCCAGATGAAGACCGCGAAGGCCTCGCCGCCTTCTTCGCCGCCAACCCTGACTTCCAACTCGAGGCGTTCCAACACAAAGTCTCCGACGCCTTCCTCAAGATCCAAGCCGCCTGGTCGGCCCAAAGCCTCACCGAAGTCCGCCGCTTCATCTCCGATGGCATCTATCAGCGCTTCGCCACCCAGTTCCACATGATGGGCCTGCTCAAGCAACAAAACCAGTTGAGCAACGTGCGCATTTTGGACATCGACCCCGTCGCCGCCGCCAGGGACGGCGAATACGACGTGCTGCAAGTCCGCATCTCCGCCGCCATGAACGACGCGTTTGTCTGCCAACTCGACCACTCGCTCGACACCGAGGGCGATGAGGCGTTCGTCGAATACTGGTCGTTCATCCGCAAGCGCATCGCCACCAAGCCGGGCGGCGACATCTATCAGAACCAGGGCTGCCCGTCGTGCGGCGCGCCGTTGCCGCCCGATATGGGTGAACTGTGCCGCTGCCCGTACTGCCAGGTGATGGTCAACAGCGGCGAATTCGACTGGGTGCTCGCCGAAATCACCCAGGAAACCGACTACGGCCGCGATAGTAGTTGGGCCGACAGCGTTGCACCGCAACTCCCGCAGGCGCTTGGCGAGTTGAGCGGCGAAGCGCCGGACCTCGCGGTGCAACTTATCGAGGACAAGGCCAGCAATGCGTTCATGCAAATCATGACGGCGCTGGCCACCCGCAACCCGGCGGTGGTGCGCCGCTTCGTGTCCGACGACGCGCTCGCCGCGGTCACCGCGCTCATCCCACCGCAGGAGATCATTTTCAATCGGCTCTATCTGAATGAAGCCGTGCTGATCGATGCCGCGCGCGCCGCCAACCGCCACGTGCTGAGGGTCGGTCTCAGCGCCACGCTGCAGCGGGTGCAGCTGGTGCCCAAGCGCGGCTTCGCGGCGGTGGATCCCGAGGAGGTCCGCGCCGGCTATGTGGTGACGCTCGAGCGCGACGCCGCCGCGGTTCCTAACAAGGGAGCCCTCTATCAACACCAGTGCCCCAACTGTGCCGGCGCCGTCGGCGACACCCTCGATCTCAACTGCCAGTATTGCGGCGTGCCGCTCAACTCGATGAAAAACGAGTGGATTGTCACCCGCTTCGAGGCGCGCGGCGGGCAATAAGAATTTCCCGAGTGCCGGAAAATGGCCGTGGTGGCAGGATGCCGTTGGACAGGCGGTGGGCGGACCGCTCAAGCGGCGGCACAGGTGCATGTCCTAACGAAACGCCTGCAAAGCCGAGGCGTCGCCGACCCAGGCGCCGAAATACGGCCACTCGGCCTGCTCGCGCCACAGGAAGACGAAAAACGGACGGTCATAGCGGAAACGGCGTGGAGTGGTCAGCGGCAGGTCGGCTGCAGCACCCGAAGCCGCGAAACCCTCCTCGACTCTAACACGGGCACCTTTTTCATGCAGGTCAAAGCGGGTGACTTGTTCGGCGCGAGTGATGCGCCACGGGGTGGCGTTCGATGAAACTCCACCTCATGGGCGAGAATGCCGAAGCAGGCGAGGGATTGGGATGACTCCTGCTGCGATTGGAACGGGCCGTGCGGCTCCTTGGTGATCGCGGCGGCTTCCCGGTTCACCTGCTTGAGGAACTCCGCGGTGGCCGGACCGCACCAGGCTTTCCACGATCCCTCCGGCATCACCGTGGCCGCATCCCAGCGGAATGCATCGAGTTTCTCCATCAATCGGTTAGGCGGCTCAACGCGCAGCGACGGGCCGCCCACCTTGGCATTGAATTGGTCCCACGCGGCCTGGAACAATAGCGACCAAACGACGGTTTTGGTGGGATCAAGGGCCTCGCCGGGATGGGTCAGAGTGACGGTTTGATGAGCGCATCGTGGGAAACTTCGATGAACTCCACTTGCACGCGAATCATGTGCGGCGCCAGGACGTCGGGATCGAACGGATCGATGGCCGTCGAATCTGCCGCGGCTGGGGGGGCCGACGGGTCCGCGGCACCGGACGCCTGTTCAAAGGCCGGCGGCACCGCTTCCTTTTGCTGAGCCAGCACGAATACACCACAGCCGACGAGAGTCAAACCCATGACCATCCACCCCTTTTGCATCATCATGCCCGGATGCTGGCCGCAGCCGCGGCAACCGGCAAGCACATTGTTTGGTTTTCCAGCCCATCCTAACCGGCGCGGCAAGCGAAGGGAAACCGCGGCGGAAAGCGGCCGTCCCGGCTGTTAGGGCCAACGGCCGTCCCGCCTGTTGGACATCGGTTCCGGCACGGGCGCAACCCAAGCAGCGATGGAACCACAGGCGGGACTCCTGCCTGCCCTCACAGCCGAGACGGCTGTGCTCCAGGTGCCAGCTCACGGCGGTCCGCCGAAGACTTGATAGAACATCGCTTTGGTGGTTTCGGGGGCGATGTCAATATCGAACAAGCCGGTGGCGGGATCGCTGGTGGCGGTGAACTTAGTTAGAGCCGACCACGATTGCAAGGTGGGGGATTCGCGAATGCCGAGCTGGAGGTGGAAATGGCCGGTGGTGGCATTGCGTGCCAACACCGGGCGCCCCAGCGCCAAGGCGTGCATGTCGCTGGAGCGGAAGAACCCGCTGTCGCGCAAGGCTTGGATGGCCGCCGTGTTATCTACCAACGGATCGAGGCCGAAGGCCGCCAGGGCCAGCTCATCCTTGTTAGACACGCCGTCGCCATCGTCGTCGGCATCGGGCAACAGGGCGTGGGCGCTCAGCGAAATGGCGAAGGAACTCGTGGCCGGATCATTGCTGGCCAGGAGGAGCAGCGCGCTCTTCGCGCCGGCGGCAGTTGGGTTGAACCTTACCGTCAGGGTGCAACTGGCGGAGGGGGCCAGGCTGCCCGCCGGCGGACTGTCCAGACTGAACAGCTGCGCGTCCGGGCCGGCGAACGCAGCCGACAGCGCGGTTAGATCGGCGGTGCCGGTGTTATGCACGGTGAAGGTACGGGTGACGCCAGTGCCACCGGTCAGCGCCGGGCTCAAGACCACGGTGGAAGCGCCACTGACCAGAGCGGCGTTGTTTTGGTCGGACACGGAGATCGCCGGGCTGGCGAATTCGAGGCGTGTCGGTGCGGCGGCCGGGTTCCAAGTTTTGCCGCCATCGGTGCTGAGTTCGAGGAAGACATCGAAGAAACTGTCCACCACACTACCGCCGGCCCCGCCGCCGCCAGTGCCATCACTTGCAGCAGGGTGCAGGGTGTGCTTGCCAAGCGACAGCTTGGTCGGGCTTTCACGCAGCATCATGCTGGAGGGCAGATTGCCGCCCGACAGGTTGAGTTGCAACATCTCGGTGTCGAAGTAACTGGTACCGCCGGAGTCGTTGCCAGCGCAGGTCAGGCGCACCGTGCAGGCGGCGGCGCAGGCCACGTCGACGGGTGGCGAACCGACCGCCGCGTTGAGATGGAAATGGCAGCGACCCGTGCTGGGGATGTCCGCATGGTCTCCCACTGTGGTTGGCAACGGCGGGCGGGTGCTGCCAAGTTCGGTGAAGATGTCGAAGAAGCTCATGACGGACCCGTTGGCAAAGGCGGTGCTGAAATCCAGGTCACCATTGTTAGGCCAGAGTGAGAATTGTCCGGGTGGTGGCCAGGCTGTGTCCGGTGTGCTGGTGGCAGGGGGGTGATCTCCAAATTGATAGTGCCACGGCAGGTCGAACGGTTGCCAGCTCATGCCGCCGTCGAGGCTCAATTCGGTGAACACATCGAAAAAGCAGCTGACCCGCGACGGCTCGGTCGGGCTCTCACGAATTTTCATCAGGCCATGCGACGGCAGGGTCGGGCTTTCGCGAAGTTTCATGCCGCTGGGCAGATTGCCGCCTGACCATTCGAGTTGCAGCATCTCGGTGTCATACGCGCTTTCACCGGTTCTCCCGCCTTTGCCGGGCTTCAGGTCATAGCGGCAGAACACATCGCAGTGCACGGGTGTGAAGGAGACGCCGTCGTCGGTGGAATACCGGAAATCCACGGTGCCGTTATCGAACAGCGTCGTGGTCTGACCCGCCGGAGGCAGGGCCAAAGTGCGCTTCTGCTCGCTATACACCACCTTGATTTCTCCGAAATTGAGATGCGCGCTGGCAGCGCACTGCGGGGGCAGACCACCGGGCTGCACCGTGAAGCTGTCGAGCGACACTTCGGTGGCCGACGCCGACGGGAACTCCTGCGGCGTTTCGCGGCACTCGACGTGCAGCGGGCTGTATGCCGCCTGCCAGGTGCTGCCACTGTCGGTGCTGAGTTCGAGGAAAACATCGAAAAAGCTGCTGACCCGGCACCCCCCGGCGATGGGACGCACGGTGGTTTGTCCGGTGGAGTGGAGGGTCGGGCTTTCCCGCAGCATCACGCCGGTAGGCAGCGAGCCGCCCGCTAGATCACAGGCCAGCATCTCGCAGTCGAGGGCGCGCAGGGCGCCCGCCGCGCCGCCGGACATGTTGGAATATTGGAGCGCTAGGGCCGCATCACAATCCACCCGGGCAAAGCTCGCGCCGCCGTCGGGCGAGTAGTCGAAGGACACCGCCACCGTGGCCGTGCAAGTGGCACTGGCACCGGGACCCGGCGGGGGCACTGCGCCATCCATGGCGAGGTTGGGATAGCGCAGCCTGGCGAACTGAAGTTCTCTAACCAACTTGGCGGTGGCGTTGCCAGACGCATCCGTCGGCGGGAAGCGAACGGCAAAGTCGAGGTCCGGCGCGAGCAGTGTCAGCGGCGCCGGCAGCCAATCGGTGCGGGTGAAGCAGGCGGGCGGCAATGCCTGGAGTTCGAGATGCGCGGCGGCGGAGGCGGGCGACCAGGATTGGCCACCGTCGAGACTCACTTCGGTCCACACGTCGAAGAAGCTGTCGATGCGGCACGCGCTGCCGTCCGACAGGCGTTGCACGGCGCAGCGGCCGAGCGATTGTTTGGTCGGGCTTTCGCGCAGCATCATGCCGCCCGGCGTGCCGCTTGATAGATTGAGGGCGAGCAATGCGGTTTGAAAGAACCGGGTGGCGGACCAATCGTTGGCGCTGCCGACGGCTTGGGCGAGAGGGGTCACCACCATCGGCACGGTGGCCAACGAACTGACCGGGGTCCAGGTGCCGCCGTAGTCGCTGGAAACTTCACAGGACGCGTTGCAAGCGATGGATTGGGTTTGCGGCTGGCCGTCGCTGGGCAGCGGCTGCGAACTGGCGAAGGAATCCAGGCGCAGATTGCGAACCAGCACGCCATTCGGGCAGTCGAGCGGACTTTCGAGGTTGCCCATAGCAAAGCCACCATCGCGCGGCGGCAGGCACGCACTGGCGAAGATGTTTTCCTGCTCGGCGTAGGGCCGCAAGGCCAGGTGCAGCGCGGAGTCGGCGGGCGTCCAATTCAACCCGCCATCGGTGCTGAGTTCGAGGAAAATGTCGAAGAAGCTGCTGATCATGTAGCCGCCGGGCACCGTGCGCACCGCCGTCCTGCCGAGCGAGGCCTTGCTCGGGCTTTCGCGCAGCATCACCGGGTTGGGCCCGCCGGTGGTGAAGCTCAACGCGAGGCATTCCATCGGACTTTCCCCGCTGCTGTTAGAACTCACTCTGAACGAGTCATCGGCATTGCCGGTGTTGGTGAGCGTGTAGGGGAAATAGACGATTTTTCCGTCCTTGGCGAGGGTGCCGGTCACGCTGCCACCCAGCGCCACGGTTTCAGACACTCCCGCGGCAGGCAAGGGCGAGCGACCGGCCGACGGCCGGAAGCACAAATCGCTGACAACCCCACCGCTGGCGCCAAACGACACGCTGGCGTCGCTGTCACAGGCGTAGTCCGCGGGCAAGGGGAAACTGGCGTTGGCGAAGAAGTGCGACGGGCTTTCACGGGCGAAGGCACAGGTGCAGGCCCCGTTGGAGCAGGGGCTCCAACTTTGGCCGCCATCGAGGCTCATTTCGGTGAAAATATCGAAGAAGCTGCTGATCCGGTACTGGTTGTCCGGTGCCAGCCGCAGCGAGGTGCGGCCCAGCGATTGCTTGGTCGGGCTTTCGCGCAACATGACCGCCTGCGGCAACGAGCCACCTGATAGATTGAGCGCCAGCATCTCGGTATCGAAGTAGCGCACGGCACCATCATCGAACAAGTTTGCCACCCGTTCGCTGCAAGTGGCGGCGCACTCGAAGGGTTGGAAGCTGCTGCCGCCGTCCCGCGACAATTCGCCGGTGACGCTGGCGGCCGTGTTGACCACGCGGGCGGCCTCACCTGGCGCGGGTGGAGGCAGCGACGAGGTCGGATTGCGCAGCGCCAAGTTGCGCACGACCGCGCCGTTGGCGAAGGTCATCGCGGAGGCGCAACGATGCACCGACCCGCTTGGCGGCAACGTTGGAGCGGCGCAGGCGATTTCCACCGAGGGCGCGGCAAGGCCGCAATGGGACACCGCAACGGACGGCCGCCAGCTTTGTCCTCCATCCGTGCTCAGTTCGAGGAAGACGTCGAAAAAGCTGTCGATGCGATAGGCATTGCTGCTGTCGACCTTGCGGATCTTGGTGGTGCCGGTGGATTGCAGGGTGGGACTTTCGCGCAACAGCATGCCGGTTGGCAACGAGCCGCCGGAGAGATTGAGTTGCAGCATCTCGGTGTCATAGTGCAAGGTCCCGTCGGAGTCCGTCACGGCGCTCACCTGCACTTGCACCGCCGCGCTCATCGCCACGGGTTGAAAGGTGGATCCGCCGTCCACACTCGCCATCGCCCGCGCGCCGGTGGTGTAGCTCTGCACCACCGTCGTGCCAGCCGCCGGCGGGGCTTGCAACCCTCCTGGCGGCGACAGCCGCAACCCGCTGAGCTGCACCGGCGGCGAACCCGCCGGGCCCGCAAAGCTGATCACTTGCGGGCATTCAAGGGTACCGGTGGGCGGCAGCAAAAGCGGCGACGCAAAATCCGCCACCGGCAGCACTGGAACATGGGGCGTCCCGGTAATCTGGGCTGCCAACGAGGTGGCAAGACCGACTGCTACTCCCGCCGACAACAGGCACGGATGGAAACGACGGGCAAAACGAGGGGATTTCAGGTTCATGGGTTTGGGTTGGGTTTGACCGCTTCGACGAGTGCAGGCATGCCCCCCCGGTTCAGCCATCCGCGGGCTTTCCCATAAATGCGTAGCGCCGTCAATGACAATCTTGAATAAATCCAATTTATTTCTCCGTTTGCCGGCCGCAAGGCGAAACGACGATGAATTTCGCCCCCAGAGGGCGTGTGGCAGCCACCGCGACGAGCCGGGTTAAGCCGGTTTGCACGGCACCCGGGCCTTACGGTAAGCGAGCCTGACAAAGGCGGATGGTGGCGATCACGCGACCTTTCGGGCCTTGCTCTCGGCTTCGAGCTCGGCCTCAAATTCCGCCTCCAGCTTGGCCTGAAGATCTGCCTCGCTTTGCTTTGCAGCCTGCACGGCGGCGGCCTCTGCGGCGAGTCGCTGGGCTTCGGCCTCCAAGGCTTTCGCGGCGTCGCGAGCCATGCGCTTATCGAACTTCCTCTGCTCGCGCTCGCGGCGCTTGTAATCTTTGCTTGGTGTGACGGCCATTGGTAAATTCCCTTCTTGGTTGCTGAATCGTGTGCCAGGTTCGTCGGTCGCGTTGCGGAACCGACCTCAGTCTGTGCGCGGCCTGATACATTGCGGTGCCGGTTCGACGCAACAGAAATTAATGGGAAATGATCCACCCGCAATCGGCGTGCCGAATCACGGGGTGGAAGGCACCGGCAAACCGGAGGTTTTGGCACCCACTGCACCGCTGCGGGTGCACAGGGTCAGTTACGATGCCCCCGCAATGCGTGTGAGCTCGGTCCTGCCGTGAGCGGTCGAAAAAGCGTGTGCTTCGCGGCTGCCGTGGTTGAATGGCCCGGATGAGTCGAAACAAAGCAAGCAAAGCCGGCAGCGCGGGAGCAGGCCTGACGCAGAATCCTTTCGGGGTGCTGGCCGGGCTCGGGGATTTGCCAGCGGGACCTGGTGAGCCGCAGGATGGCGCCCCGGACACGCCAGCGCAAGCCTCTCACCGCGGGCAGAAAAACCCCAACCGGGGCCGGGTGGACATCGTCCGCCAGACCGCGCATCGCGGCGGCAAGGCCGTCACCGTGGCAAGAAATTTCACCGGAATCGGCTTGCCAGAGAAACAGGAGCTCGCGAAAAAAATGCAGAAAGCCTGCGGTGTCGGAGGCTGCGTGAAAGATGGCTGCATCGAAATCCAAGGCGACAAACGCGAAGAGATGAAGCGCATTCTAACCGAAGCAGGGTTCAAGCCGGTTTTCGCCGGGGGCTGAGTGACCGCTGCAGTGTCACTCAGGGCGCCAGGATTCGCCTCACGGCCGGGTCCAAGGAGTGACTGCCCGGTTGCCAGGGCTTGCAGACAGGCGCCGGCCACGGCCAGCAGGGCGGCCAGCAGGGCGGCCAGCAGGGCGGCCAGCAGGGCGGCCAGCAGGGCGGCCAGCAGGGCGGCCAGCAGGGCGGCCAGCAGGGCGGCCAGCAGGGCGCGCGGGTAAGTTCTGCGGATCGCGGTGCCCAGCCACACATTGGGTGCGGTCGCCCGCAATTTCCGATAGAGGAGAGTGACCAGAAATGTTCCCACGCCACCCAAACGCGCATGAGCAAACGAAACGCCCCGTAGCCGCCGACCGTCGCCAGCGGGTAGCGTTGCCACATGGCAAGCACGCCGCAAGCGAGCAGGGCCCGGCACAAGCCCAGCCCGGCCACGCCGGTGAGCATGAGAACGGCGGTCAGCATCAACCGCGGCGATCGGCGGCGGCGAAAGTATCTATCCAGCTCTGCCTTGGTCGCTGCCTTCCACGCAGGAGGCCGCAAGGTCGCGCCAAGCCTTGCCTTGGGTTGTCGCTGGACTGAACCGTTCACAGGCCCGTTCTAGCGGCAACCCAGTGCGCCGCCAACGCTCAATTTGCCGCGCACACGGCCCCCCCGCAGTCCGTCATCAATGTCCTGCCCGTGCTCATCGGCGGCAACGCCGACAGCAAGCCCGGAGGTGATGTTGAAATCGGGTCAGACAGAGCCTCAGCGATTCCGTAATGGGTGATTTTCAATCTGTCAGGACAGGAACATTGCCACGCGCCGTTTATTTTCAGCTTGCCAGGACGGCGCGAGCCGACACCCTCTGGCCCTTGAGCAAAAACCCACTGAAATGCGGTCTTCTCGCCGCCGCGCTCGCCACCCAGTGTGCGGGTGGCGCGACGGCGTTGCTGTTTCCCAACTCCGACTTTGAAACGGGCACGCTGGCCAACTGGACGGCCGTCGGCACGGCGTTCACCACCCGCCAACCGACCTCCGGCGACAACACCAAGGCCCGCGGCAACGTGTCCGCCCAGCAGCAGGGCAATGATTGGATCGGCTCTTTTGAAAACTACGACGGTATCACGGGGACTCCCGGAGCCACCCGCGGCGACAGCGCCACCGGCACGCTGACCTCACAGGATTTCACGCTTGCCAAACGCTACGTCACGTTCCGCATGGGCGGCGGCAACCTGCCGGGCCAGACCGGGGCCAAGCTGGTGTGCGAGGGCCAGGAATATGTCATGGGCACCGGCCTCAACAGCGAGTCGATGGTCCCGGTGACGTTCGATGCCGTGGCTCTAACGGGAAAAACCGCCCACATCGTTATTTACGATCAGACCACTGGCAGTTGGGGGCATATCAATGCCGACGACTTTGAGGCGAGTGACGCGCCCGCCGATGACGGGTTCCAGCTAACTCCGGGCTATACGAGGGCGGATCCTCCAGGCGTCGGCTACGACCAACCGTTGCGCCCGCAATTTCATTTCAGCTCGCGCCGGAACTGGCTCAACGATCCAAACGGCATGGTCTTCGATGGTCAGAACTACCACATGTTCTATCAGCACTGTCAGAGCACAGGCGGAGGAAACCCGTTCTGGGGCCACGCTGTCAGCACCGACATGTTGCATTGGCGGCAGCTCGATCACGCGCTGCTGCCCTATCAGGTGGATGGCCGCAGCGGCGTGATTTACTCAGGCTCGGCCGTGGTCGATTTCAACAACAGCCTCGGCGTCCAAGTGAGCTCACGCAAAACGCTGGTGGCGTTTTTCACCTATGCCAACAACGGCCCTTACTATCAGGCCATGGCCTACAGCACGGACGGCGGCGTGACCTGGCAGTATTACAACCACGGACGTGCGGTGGTTCCCAACCAGGGCTTCGATCCCACCGAGCGCGACCCGAAAGTATTCTGGCATGAAGCCTCGCAGAGATGGGTGATGACGCTTTGGGTGCATACCAACCCGGGCCAGGTGCGCTTCTTCACTTCCACCAACCTCAAGGACTGGACCTTCGCGTCGGACCTGCTCCGGGATTGGGCGTTCGAATGCATGGACATGTACTTCGCACCGGTGGATGGCGATCCAGCGCAAACCAAGTGCGTGATCTCGGATGCAAGCTACGACTATGAGATCGGCACTTTCGACGGCACCACGTTCCATACCGAGTCAGGTCCATTTCAAGCCGGCCAGGGATTTGACGTGTATGCATCCAGCCACATCGCTAATTTCTATGCCGCGCAAACCTTCAATCAGGCCCCCGGCGGCCGCATTGTGCAGATCGGTTGGATGGCTGGTGGACCTAACTCCGCCACCACCTATGGCTTGCCCTATAACCAGCAGATGGCATTCCCCTGTGATCTCACCTTGCGCACCACGCCCAGCGGGGTGCGACTCTGTGTCTATCCAATTCCTGAGATTTCGACGCTGGTCAGCACGTCCCATACGGTGACCGCGCAGGCGCTCACACCGACCAGCAACCTGTTCTCCGGCATGGGCAGCCTCGATTTGGTCGATCTCTCGCTGGACTTCGATCCCGGCACCGCCACGCAGGTGGTCATCTACTTGCCACGCACCACGGTGAGCTACGACGTGGCCAGCGGGATTGTCAGCTACATCGGCACGGACGGGAGCTCCGCCGCCTTGACCGGCGCGCAGTTGCCGCGCAACGGTCACGTGAACCTGCGCCTGTTGCTCGACCGCCTGAGCCTGGAGGCCTATGCCTTCGGCGGGGAGAGCTTCAGCGCCCATTACGTCAGTCCCAGCTACGGAACCACCGCGCCGTCGCTGAAGGCGGTCGGTGGCTCGGCGTATGTCTATTCGCTCACTGTGAATTCGCTCAACTCTTCATGGACGCCGGAAACCCCACTCTCAACAACTCTCCTCAATCCGGGCTTCGAAGAGGGCATTCCCAGCGGCGCGACCTTCCACAACACGGTGCCCAGCTGGACCACGTTTGGCGACTGGACGGAATCAGCGGGCTGCTGGGACAACAGCGGCAATGCTCTGACGCAGGCCGCCGGCTATCCGAATTTCAGCGGCCTGGGAGCAGCCTCCCTCAAGGCGCGCAACGGCAGCACGGAGAACCGCGCGGGCTTGTTCCAGTCGCTCGGGCATGTCGCCCTCAATGATCTGGGCAAGACCTACACGCTGGGCGCCGATCTGGGCGCCCGGATCACCGATGGCGCGGGCAACTATGCTTATAGTGGCGACCTGACCGTGTCGTTCCGCAAGGGCGTCACCGGCGGCGTCCCGGGCGATAAGGGGACGTTGTTAGGATTGGACGGCGTGCGGACCGTCACCGCGGATGATGCCGCATTGCCGTCGCTGGCGAGCGTCACGCCTGTCAGGACGACCGCCACCTACACGCCCGCGCTGGCGGATGTCGGCAGCGAGGTGTTCGCGGTGATCGACCTGCTCAACACTTCGGCCAGCGCCACGGCCAGCGATGGCGAAAAGCAATACCTGGCGGACCACGTGACGTTGACGGCGGCCCAGCCTCTGGCCTATGAAGGATTCGACTATGCGGCGGGCTCCGCCAATCTTACCGGCATGACCGGCGGCATCGGCTGGGGCGCGGCGTGGCAGACGGTCAATGGTGGCAGCGCCGACACCGTGGCCAGCAGTCTCGTCGCCACCGGTAACGCGCCGGCGGGCTTCGACACGGCGTCGCAGGGCAATAGTTGCAATCTGGCCAATAACCGCCGGGTGGGTCGGATGCTCGACACCACGGTGGGCGGCGCGTTCGGCTCGGGTGGCTATCTCGACGCCAACGGCCGCATCGGCGCGGACGGCAAGTCGATCTATATCAGCTTCCTGCAACAGCCCAACGGGAGCACCAGTTTTTACGAGTTCGAACTCCACCGTGACGATCTGGGCGACCCGGGCCGCATCGGAGGCATCGGCAACGACCAGGGCTCCAGCACCAACGTCTTCCTGCGCTCGGGTGCCGCCCAGACGGCCGTCGGTCCCGGCAGCTTCGCGGTGAACTTTTATGTGGTGCGCATTGATTTCAAGCCGGGCAATGATGATATCTATATCTATCAGAACCCCACTTCCGCCACCGAGCCGGGCGTGCCCACGCTGACAAAACTTGCCACCGCCGACATGTCGTTCAATGGCATTTCGCTCGCCGCGTTCGTTGGCAGCCGCACCGTGGCACATGATGAAATCCGCATCGGCGCGACATATGCGGATGTGGTGTCCGGCAGCAGCCGGCCGCCGCCGGTCCGGATCATGCCGGTGGGCGATTCCATCACCTATGGCGCGAGCCCTGGCGGGGACATTCCCGGAGGCTACCGCAACAAACTCTATCAGTCATTGAGCGCGGCCGGCTTCGCGGTGGATTACGTCGGAAGCCAGTCCAGCAATCCCGCCACGACCCTGCCGGATTCGGATCACGAGGGCCACCCCGGCTGGACCATCTCACAAATCGATCAGAACATCACCGGCTGGCTCGGCACCATCGCCGATCCTGACGTGATCCTGCTTCACATCGGCACCAATGATTTTGGCATTGGCTACGACACGCCCAACTCGATCAACCGCCTCGATGCCCTGCTCACCAAGATGGCCACCCTGCGGCCCTACGCCCACATCATTGTCACCAACCTGATGGAGCGCAACGAGCCGTACAACTCGCAGATCCAGGCGCAGTTCAATCCCTACGTGCAGGCTCGCGTCAACGCCCAGGCCGCGCTCGGCCGCCGCGTTAGCTATCTCGACATGCGCTCGGCCGTGCCCATTGCTGACATGCCGGACAGTCTGCATCCCAATCAGACCGGCTACAACCTCATGGCCGACGCCTGGCTGCCGGCCATCCAAGCGGTGATCGGCCCGCTGGGCGACAATTTGCCGCCGGGGATCTCACGCGCCCAAGGGCTGAGCGATCTCACCCACGTGACCATCACGTTTAGCAAGCCGATTGCGGATTCCGCGGCCACTCCGGGGAATTTCGCAGTCAGCGGCGGGCTGACGGTTTCCGCCGCGTCGCTCGATGCGACCAAACGTATCGTCACGCTCACCACCAGCCTCCAGACCAACGCCAGGGCCTACACCGCCACCGTCAATGGGGTGGTGGACCGCAGCGTTTCCGCCCTGGCGCTGGCCGCTAACAGCACTGTCACTTTCAACGGCGCCACCCTGCGCGGCTGTTCTAACAACGTGCCCGAGTCCGCCGGCTACACGCTGGCATACTCGCTCGATATCCCCAACGCCGCCAACTATACCGCCGGCCCCGTCCCCTACACCGTGGACAACCACAATGGCGTCGGCCCGTTCTCGCGGGTGGCCTACTATTTGGAACTCCAGTCGCCGGGCGGTGACCTGAAGTATGTCTGGGCTTCGGTGAACGCCTTCACCACCGACGCCGGAAAAATCGCCGTGCCCACCTTCGCGTCGGGGGCCATTTTCCAACAAGCCGTCACCAGCATGAATGTGGTTTCCAATGTGGCGGGCGTCAGCACCGGCACCGGCCAGACAGGCAACCTCGAGTTCTGGCCAGACACCTATACCGAGGGCAATGCCGCCGGCGTGGCGGGTGCCAGCGCCACCACCTATGACTTTGGCGATACGCGCACCACCGGCGGCGCCTACGGCTCGATGCAGCTGCACAATCCGGGCGCCGGCCAGACCGTGTTCGCCTTCAACTACTGGGCAACGTCTCCCGACGCCGCGAATCCGAATATTGACCTCGGCATCGGCAACTTTCCCACGCCGACCTATCCCACGCCGGGCAATGCAGGCCCGGACTGGACGTTTGCCCACAGCGCCGCCAGCTACTCGGTCAAAACCCTGCAGGTGCTCGTGCAGACGATCGGCGACACGACCGGCCCGACGATTTCGTCGGCCGAGTCCCCCTTCGGCCTCTCCCAGGTGCTCGTCCATTTCTCCGAACCGCTGGCCCCCGCCTCGGTAATTCCCGGGAATTTCTCGCTCACTAACGGCGTGGCCGTTCTCAGCGCCACCCTCGCGTCCAACCAGCGCGACGTCACTCTGACCACCACCGCCCAGCCACCCGGCGCCACCCTCACACTGACCGTGAGCGGGATTCGCGATAGCTCGTCCGCGGCCAACCTGATTGCCCCGGCCACCACCCTCACGGTGACAGCCCTGACTGCCGATAACACCTGGGATGGCGGAGGCGGCGCGGTGGGCGGCCTTTGGAATTGGACCAACAACGTCAACTGGGCTTCCGACACGGCACCCACGCTCGCCAGTCCGCTGTTTTTTGCCGGAATCGCCGGCTTGACGTCCAACAATGACGAGACCGCGCTGTCCAGCATCGGCGGCGTCACCTTCAGTTCCGGAGCGGGCGCGTTTGTGATCAGCGGCAACGCCATCACCCTGGCCGATGACATCACCAACAATGGCACCAGCCTGCAGACGATCAACCTGGCAATGGCCACGACCGCAGTGCGCACGGTCACGACCGCCACCGGCGGCGGCAATGTCACCCTCGGGGGAATCATCAGCGGGTCCGATGGTGGAATCACCAAGGCGGGTTCCGGCACGCTCACGCTGAACGGCCTCAACACTTATACCGGACCTACGACGGTCACCGCGGGCACGCTGAGCATTGGGCCAAGCGCGGGACTCTACAGTTCCGGTGCCACGGCCGGGGCGGTCGATGTGAAAAATGGCGCCACGATGCTGTTCAACCGCAGTGACGTCTTTGGCAATGCCTACTCCAACGCCCCGGTCGTGGTGACCGTGGAAGCTGGCGCGACGTTGCAAAACGGTTCTGGAACGGTTACGGCCCTCAACCATGCGGTTTTGAACGGCGGAACGATTTCCGCAGGGACAGGTTACAACGGCACTGCTCCTGGCGGGGCATTTATTTTGCAGCGCACGGTGACGGTGGGCGGTTCTACAGCGAGCAACCTCATTACCGACGGGACCCCAGCTGCCACTGTGATGCTCGGATCCGGGACGAACGACTCCACGACGTTCAATGTCGCGGACGTGACCTCATCAAGTGCCGCCGACTTGGTCGTGAGCGCCAAATTGACAAACAACTTCTCCAACACGAATGGATTGACCAAGACGGGCTTGGGAACGATGTCGGTGACGGGTACCATCAACTACACCGGCACGACCCTCGTCAGCGCCGGCACGCTGAGCTTGTCGGGCGGCAACTCGGGCACGCTCGGAGCCCTCAAAGTCTATGGCAGCGGCGGAGCGATGTTGAATATCACTGCGGGAACCTTCACCCAGGGCAGCAGCGACTTTTCCATCGGCAACGGGGTCGGCACCACCGGAACCGTCAACCAGAGCGGCGGGTCGTTTTCGTGGAACAACGTGAACTTGCAACTTCTGATGGGCAACGGAGGAACGGCCACCTACAACCTCAGCGGCGGCACGCTGGCGACAGTGGGAACGCCCACCCGCGGCGTCATGCTCGGCAACGGCGGCGGCACATCCACGTTCAACCTGAGCGGCACGGGCAACCTCGCTGTGGTCAGCAATAGTACTCTGATGATCGGCCGATCGGACGCCACCGGAAATGGCAGCTCGACCAACCTTTTCTCCCAGACCGGCGGCACCGCGACGGTGGCAGGATTCTTGACCCTGGGCGGCGCAGCGGCGGACAGCGGCAACAATATGGCCATAACTTCGACGCTGAGTCTCACCGGCGGCACTTTCAGCGCGACCACGTTCCCGCTGAACGCAGGTTCCGGCGGTACCAGCTCCGCCATCACCATCGGCGGCACGGCACAGGTCACCCTGCCGGTCTTCCCGACCGCCCGCGGCGCGGGTTCGACGGCAACGATCACGTTCGATACCACCCCGGGCGGCGGAGGATTCCTCTCACCGACGGCGGCCAGTGCGGCCTACATGCCGGCGGGCAGCTTCACCCACGCCTACCTCACCGCCAACGGCGCGAATTTCAATGTGGCCAGCGGCAAGAACATCACGATCGCCCAGGTGCTCGAAAATAACAGCGGCGCGGCCGGCACGCTGACCAAGAGCGGCGTGGGCGCTCTAACCCTCAGCGCTGCCAATACCTACACCGGAAACACCACCGTCACCGCGGGCCAACTCATCATTGCGGCCAATTCCGCCACCACCTTCGCGGCCACCTCCACGGTTTCCATCGCGTCGAGTGCGGTGCTCAACCTGCCCAATGCGGCGACCAACACCGTCGCCAGTCTGGTCATCAACGGCTCGGTTCAGCCGGCCGGCTTGTATGATGCATCCAACACCGGTGGCTCCATCACCGGCTCCGGCACGATCCAGGTCGCTGCCGCCGCATCCGGTTACCCGACTTGGGCGGCCGCCAACGTGGGTGGCGCTCCCGCCGACGCCGATACCAACCACGACGGTGTCCAAAACGGTGTGAAGTACTTCATGAACTCCACCACGGGATCCAATCCGCCGGTTGTGACGGCAGCCGGCGTTGCGACTGTCACCTGGCCCAACGGCGGCAACATTCCGTTCGCGGCGTACGGCACCCAGTTCGCCGTGCAGACCTCGTCGGACCTCGCCATCTGGATCAACGTTGCTGCCGGCGATGCCAGCCTGAACAACACCAGTGCCTCGGTCATCTACACCCTGCCAACCAACGCGGGCAAGGTGTTCGTCCGCCTGAGCGTGACCCCCAACTGAAGCCCGGCCAAGCAGTCGTTACAACCAGCTAGACGCCATTACGGCCCCGCGCGAATTTTTTTATATCATTACCCACTCCTGACGTGATCCTCTACAAGTCGGCCAGCGCCGTGCATCGTTGATGAACGATTGCCGTAGGCGGATGCGTCCGAAAACCAACATCCATCCCCAACCAACACCTATCCTCATTCCATGAAACCGAAAACCCCCCGCCTGATCCCCGCATTGTCCGCCGGAATCCTCACCGTGGCTGCAGCTTCCAGCGCCTCCGCCGCATTGGCCGTCGTCAATGGCAACTTCGAGAACACCACCGGTCTCACCAATCTCGGTGGCGGGTGGTACGGTGGCGTCCCAACCGGATGGAACGGCCTGGGCCAAAACTACGGGTTCGGTGGCATTGGCACCGGCGGCGGCGTCACCTCGATCACAGCCAACCTCGAGCAGGCGGCGAAGACGACCCCGAGCTTTTCCCCGCTCTATCAGGACATCGGGGTGGTTGACAACGAGTCATCCATCACGCTGAGCTTCGACTTTTCACGACCTTGGAACGGTGCCGGCGACCTCGCCGTGGCCATCTGGGCGGCAGGCTCGTATGCCAACGTGCTCGCAAGCACCGCCATGATCAGCACCGGACCGCAAACGCTCACCGTGGCGGATGTCCCCGCCGGAACTGCCATTCGCATCGGTTTCTGGCGCAACAACGCCAGCGGGGCTCCGGGGCTCGACAATGTGGCAATCGCGGTCACTCCGGTTCCCGAGCCTTCCGCATTGGCGATGGCGGGACTCGGGATCACTGCCATGCTGGTATCCGGTCGCCGCCGCCGTGTTGAAAACTAGCCGATCGGATGACCCGTGAACGCGCTAGTTTTGGTGAATTTGGCAATCGCCAACGGATCCTAGCCTACTCCCCAGATTCCGAAAATGAACAAAAAACATTGGCGATCAATCAGTTTGGGGACGGTGTTGGCAATCCTGGCTACCGCCTCCACGGCACGGGCCTGGCAGCCCAAATATGCGCCGCTCATGACCGACTGGGCCCAACTGGTGGACGTCGCCTGTCCGTTGCCCGAATACCCGCGTCCGCAAATGGTCCGCGGCGAATGGCTCAATCTGAATGGCATCTGGCAGTTTCAGGCGGCCGCCGCCAGCGATA
>Ga0118677_10004145_pt1 | contig 26725 bp, 21 predicted proteins | sample AliMusrvi5mmetaG_FD_86154 | JGI IMG/M metagenome (GOLD analysis project Ga0118677, IMG submission 86154) | reverse complement strand
GGGGGATGGATTTTTTTGGATGGGGTGGATAAAAAGAGGAGTTTTTTTGTATCTTTGAGTCACTGATTGTTCTTCCTTAAATCCATTTTTATGAAAAAGCTGGCACTCCTCATCATTCTTCTGGCTTTTGTACGTTTGGGGAACGCGCAATGGATCGATCAGACGATCACCTTCGAAAGCCCCGACACCCTGGTGCATTTCATTGAAAACTGGCCGGCCAACTGTTTCCAGGAGGGGGTTCCGGAAAAGGTATTCTTTGACAGCGCCTATTCCGCTCCCATGGCACTGGTAACAGGTGTTTCGGGCACCTATCCCGTCAACAGCCTCTCCGCCTTCACCGTTAAAATCTATGACCCGGCATGGGGATACGGAGGGATAGATTATGGTGTGACCGTTTCATACTGGCATAAATATGACACCGATACCCTGCACGACGGCGGATACATTCAATATTCCAAAGATGGCGGCGCTTCCTGGACCAATATCAGCGACCCGCCCGGCTATTTCGCCCAGTTCTTCTATGACCCCGAAAATTTTGCGAACCCGGTCATTACAGGCGGCATGGCTGCCTATACCGGGAAATCGAGGATGAACAATTCCTCAGCGTACGGCTGGCGGAATGATTCATTTCGCATTTGTTTCCTTGGTCCCCAGGTTGCCTACGTACGGTTTGTTTTTTTGAGCGACAGCATCGCCTCGAACCGCGAAGGCTGGTTGATCGACAACATCCGTGTGCTGCAGGAAATCTGCGAGGGAGTGGCTGAAAATCAGCATGGCAACCTGTTAACCGTTTACCCGAATCCTGCAGGCGACTTCCTCACGGTTCAACATTCAAATGCCGGCAATATTTGCAGCCTCTCCATCTCTGATGTGATGGGCCGCATATGGTTCAGGGCTGAGGTGTTCAAGGGGAACACGATCGATGTCCGTTCCCTGCCCGATGGCATGTACCTGCTGCAGGCCAAGATGGGGGACACCTGTTACACCAGGAAAATTATGGTTTCAGAGCACTGATAACGGTCTGTAAGATTTCCGGCGCTCCTGCTTAAATATCTGCAGGAATTCTTAATTTTGTATTGCATATCAAATCGGGTCCCGCACAATTGTTATTCTGAAGGGATAGTGGGATTGTATTATTAAGGTGCTGATATACGGTTTTTTGCTGAAATTTTAATGCTATCAAATCTCTTGAACAACTCATAATACCAAATATCATAAACCTAAACACATTATCCAGATGAAAAAATCAATTCCGGGATTATTTTTGATCGTTTTCTTCGCATGCATCATTGCAGGCAGCGCAATGGCCCAGGTGCAGCACCAGCTTTGGGGCATGACCACCCGCGGGGGACAGAACGCCGACGGCGTTATTTTTAAAACCGATGCTTCGGGAAATTACGAGATGGTTAAAATGTCGTTTTCACCCGATGGTCCCAACAATACGGATGCCTATGGCTCCCTCATGCTGGCATCGGATGGCAACCTTTACGGCATGACCTGGTATGACGGAACCAACGGCGACGGCACGATCTTCTCGTACGATCCAAGAACCTCATCGTATACCAACAGGTACAGTTTTGTAAGTATGACCGAAGGCAGGTGGCCGCAGGGGGGCTCGCTCATCCAGGTTGGCGGACTGCTGTACGGCATGACCACTGCCGGCGGTTCGGCAGATGACGGTGTCATATTTACCTTCGATCCCGTTTCAAACACCTATACCAAAAAAGCGGAATTCACCGGAACAGCAAACGGAAATTTTCCCTATGGTTCCTTGTTGCTGGCTACCGACGGGAAACTCTACGGGATGACCAGCATGGGCGGGTTGAACGATGACGGGGTTTTGTTTCAGTACGACCCGGCCGGGAATACCATCACCGTGAAAGTCCACTTCGACGGGGCTGCAAAGGGCTCTGTTCCCTATGGTTCGCTGATGCAGGCAACCGACGGTAAGATATACGGCATGACCAGCCAGGGTGGCGCCAACGGTTATGGTGTGATGTTCCAGTTCAACCCGGTGACCGGCAATTTTACCAACCTCTGGGATTTTGATCTCACAACGGGTGCCTTTCCCTATGGCTCCCTTATCCAGGCCACCGGCGGAGACCTTTACGGGTTGACCTCTGCCGGAGGCGCCAGCAACGCAGGGGTGCTGTTCCGGGTGGTTGCGGGTACACATGCTCCGAATGTAGTGTTCAGTTTCGACAGTTCGCCCAACGGTGACACACCCCTGGCTTCTCTTCTGCAGGCAACCGACGGTAACCTTTACGGCATGACCAGCATGGGAGGTGCTGAAACCGGACCGGCCAGCCTGGGGATGATGTTCCAGTACAACCCCGGCACAAAAGTATTTACCAACAAGTTTAACTTTGCAGGCAACAACGGGAGCAACCCCGAATATACCAGCCTGATCGAGATCCCGGTCACCATTTCAACAGGTGCCGTAAGCCTTACCAACTGTGTGGGCAGTTCGGTTGTAGTTCCTTATTCGATCGAGGGTTCTTACGATCCCGGCAATACCTTTACCGTCCAGCTTTCGAATGCTGCCGGTTCGTTTGCCTCACCGGTCGTGATCGGCAGCATTGAATCAACAGGTGCGGGCAACATTACCTGCACGATCCCCGCCGGAACCGCACCCGGCACCGGGTACCGGGTCAGGGTCATGGGCAGCAAACCGGTTGTTACCGGGAGCGACAACGGCACCAATATCTCCGTCAATGCGATGCCGGCAACCGCAACAACACTCAGCGGCCCTGCCATCACCGCAACCCAGGCGGGGGCCTCCTATCAATGGCTGAACTGTCTTACCGGCAAAACGGTCATCGCAGGGGAAACGGGAAAAACATTTACCGCGACGGTAAATGGCTCCTATGCCGTGATCATCACCATGTCGGGCAACGGGTGCATCGATACCTCCGCCTGTGTTACGGTAAGTCATATCGGCATTGATGAAATACCGGCCGGACGCCGTTTTTCGGTTTATCCGAATCCTGCTTCCGGTATGGTTACAGTGAAGATGCCGGGTACCGGCACCCTTGAAATTTCCAGCATCGGGGGCCAGGTTGTCATGACAATTGACAATGCCGCAAAAATATCGGAGATCGACCTTTCAAAATTGGCAAAGGGTGTTTACATCCTTAAAGCGATGACCGGGAATGAAACATTCACAGAGCGGTTGATCAGGCTGTAAGTCAAGTCCGTCCACAAGCAAACAAGGCCGCCCGGGAGGGCGGCCTTGTTTGCTTGTGGACGGGATGCGAAATCTGCTTATTCGTCCCCACCGCGCACGTTTTCACCTGCCTCCGGGGTCAGTACGAAACGGTAGGTGGCGCCGCCGTAAAACATTCCCTTCAGAACGCTGCGGGGAATCGACCACCCGGCCTGGTTGGCGGGATAGGGGACCATCACCGCGATCCTGGTTCCTTTGAAGGTGCCGGCTTCTTTGAACGTATAGGACCAAACGCCCGGGTGAAATGGCTGTGCCGGGACGACCCTGCTGCCGTTTTCATCGACAATGGCGACCAGGTAATGGGCATTGACACCCGGGAAATTGGGGGCGAACTTTACCTTGACATCATAGGTGATCAGTTTTTGCTTGATCGTCGAACCGGGGTTGCTGATGTTGCCTGCAAAAAGAAGGTTGGCGGTGAGGACCAGGACAAGGCTGATGGCTGAGATAATCTTTGTTGTTTTCATGGCTTTGGTTTTTTAAGGTTTGTATTGTTTGTTTGTTGATGTAAAATTACATCCGCGGGAGGGGCCGGTTCAAGCGGTGAAACACGCATTCTGATAGGGTTTATCAGCGCATTCCGACTGCGCAGAAAAACCTGCAGCGGGCAGGCATTTTTACGCATGTTCCCCTGAAAGGCCAGCCGTGAAAGGGAAATGGTCCTCCGTGTATTGTAGCATGATCATGATCAATGGGCATTTGTCCTCCCCATGGAATCGGCCGGCGGGTGTATGTACGGAGCATCCAAACAGGCTCAGGGGTACTCCGGGAAAAGTTTTTAAAAGGAATAAAATGTATGGAATGGCTTGTGACGGGTTTGAAGGTCTTTTCAGCCATCTTCCCGGGAAATCACCTGCAGGTCATTGCGAAATGACGATCGTCTTCGTGGTCCTGACAAGGCCGCCGGTCCTGCTGAAGCCAGTCAGCAGGATCGTGTATTTCCCCGGCGTATCAGGGGCGGTGAATGAAATAATGGTATTGCCGTCAGTGCCTGCCGGAATGGAAGGATTCCAGTATACCGTGTTACGGGGATCGGGAACATTCCTGGGAAGAATCCCCGGGAGGTTGTGATCACTGCAGTCATCCAGGAAACCGAAATTGATAAATTTTCCCGACGCAGGAAGATCGATCCCGGCAAAATCGTTCTTTTTGGAAATAAAACTGACGATCCCGCCAAAGGTGACATTCCCTTTGATATAGGGAGAATTTACAACTTCAATGTGTTCAATCTCCGCGGGGGGCATGGCAAGCACCTTTTCCAGGTCGTCCACTGCAACCCAGTCGACCAGCACCAGGGGGGCGTACATGGTCATCTCCGGCTGCGGATTGATGAACCAGAAGGTCTTCCGGCCCCCGACTTTTTTGACCTTTGCAATAAACGGCAGTTCGTTGAAATATTCCTCCAGCGTTGGCATGTCGATAAACTTATCCATTGGCAGCACTTCCGTCGGTTGCCCGTAAAACGCGTTTTCGGTTGTCTCCCGCAGGGGGGATGCATCCGGTAAGGTGTCCGTCATGAAAACGGTTGCGATCCTGGCATTCAGGGCAAGGCGAAAGGCGGTTTTCAGCTCTTCGCCGCTCATCGTGAACCGCGGCGCGGCGAGGTGTAGAGGCCTTGAGCAGTAATCATTGTCAACCAGTATCTCGGGTACAATGCCAGGCTGTGCCATGGCGCTGAGGAAGATATCCCTGTTCCCGGGAAGGGGAGGAAGGGCAAATACAAACCTGCCGGCCGAATCGGTCCTGACAACCAGGATATCCTTGTTCCCCAGGATGGAGAGGTTGATATTGGCAGCAGCCACGGGTTTACCCGATTTTTTATCTATAAATTGCCCGGAGAGCGAAAGCCCGCGTGTTTCGGGAAGATACCGGTCTGTGTTGTGATCCTCCGCGCGGTGTCGCACGGGAAAGTACATTTGCCCGGAAGCGGATTCCGGGACGACCGACAGGCTGATACCCGCAGGTGCCAGGTTCCCGGTATCGGCATGGATGTCAAGGGTGATCAACTCCCTGGGAGAAAAGGTGTTTTTCACGAGGGAAAGGCGTAACCCGGGTGAATCCGCAAAGACCTCCGGCCCGGGCACCGCTTGGGTGGTATCGCTGGTTCCGCTGGCCGGGAGTACCTCGGTTTTCAGGGGATTGATGATCTTCAGCATGATGTACCTGTAATCATCCGTACCGTTGTTCCGCATGAAACGGGTGTATAACTTCAGGAAATAATACCCTGAGATGGTTTCCTGCGGGATGGGCAGGCATCCGTGCCCGGAACCGTTTTCAAGGAGGTATTTCATTCCCGTAACCTTTTTCCCGTCGGGGGTGATCAGTTCACAATAGATGACCCTGCTCAATATCCCGCCCGCCCGATTATCCTCGTTATAAACGACTGCCTTGAAAAATATTTTTTCCCCTGAAATGTAGAGGGTCCGGTCGGTACAGGCCTGGATCTTTTCTGCAGCCGCACCGGCATACAGCCCCTGCGCTCTCAAACCCGCAGGGGCCTGGGCCAGCAGGAAAAACACAACAACATATGCCAGGCAGCGCTCTTTCATATCAGTTCGGCCAGAAATCAGGTTTTTCAAGTACCCCGCCTCCAAGGCGGCAATCAACACATTCATGGTCCAGTACCTTTACAATGGCCGTGGGGTAATAGTAATAAACGGGATATTCATCCCGCGTAAATTCCCTCCATCCAAACCTGCCGAGGCCGGATTCGGTGCAGCCGTTGTTGAAATCCAGGGCAATACCCGGTACATTTTTATAAAAATATCTCCTGGTGGATTCCGAGGATGCATAGAAAAACCCGAGGACATCCTGCTCTGGATGGGTGAGGTTGACCACGTTGCCCTTGATGGCCAGGGGCTGTTTTTCATAGAGTCCTCCCTGTTCATTGCTGTTGATGCGCATTTGTTCCCAGTAATTATATGCCTTTTCGCTCAGTGCAAGCTGCCTCACCAGGATGCTGTAAAGGATCGCCAGCCGTGAGGTCGTGCCATCGATGGCATGTAGCGGGAATTGTTTGTAGGTATTCTGGAACAGGCTTTTCGTGGAGACGGTAAAGATGTTTTTCACCAGTCCCGTGTAATAGCATACCTTTTTGGAGGAATCGGGTGGATTCACCCGGTGCTGGGTGCCGTCATAATAATATTCAAGGTTGTGGGCCGCATGATACTCCCACGTTTCGGTCACATCCCACTTGTAATACTGGCTGAAGTCTCCTTTTGCGTATATATCCACGTAAAACTGCATGATCCTGAGGCTGACCGACGGATCGGATGTCGGGATGTCCTTCATGGCGTAATAGACCGAATCAAGAACGGGACCCGATGGCATCCTGTCAAATGCCGACTCCAGCTGATCCCCGCCCGGTACGAGAAGCCTGACCCTGAAGGAGGTCCCTGCCGCCAGGAAAGACTGGCCGATCCACACATGGTAGGTTCCCGGTTTGTATTCAACTGCCGGGAAAACATTGCCCTGGTCGTCCAGGATCGTGACCTTGCAACCCGTGGTGGGGAGGAAAACCGACGATTGAACCGGCGAGGAGCGTGAAACTTCCACATCCTGCCAGCCCTCGGTACTGGTGACCCGTCCCGACACGACGTACTTCTGGGTAACACTGGTACTGATGTCCGGATTAAAAGGTTTGACACAGCCAGCCAGGAGCAGCGAGAAGAGAAGGACGATGTTCTTAATCTGACGCATAATTCCCGAGTTTAAAGAGCCAGGTTATCGTGAATACAGGTACACCGATGACGGAATACTGGTAGCTTTTGATTTTACCATTTTCCAGTTTGAAATAAACGGAATATGGATTTTGCCGGCCGGTCACATTGTAGAGGTTGAATATTAATGAATTATGGATAAACTTATTTCTTTTTAGATTTCCTTCAAGCGTCACCGACAGGTCGATCCTGAAATAGTCGGGGATGCGGTATGCGTTCCGGTTTGAATAATCCACATACTGGATGCCATTGACATAATATACCGAAACCGGGTATGTGACGGGCTTGCCGGTCTGGTAGGTAAGGACGCCCGAAGTGGTGAGCCTCCGGCTGAAATGATACATGAGCACCGTGTTCAGCACGTGCGGGATGTCGTAGTTCGCCGGGTAGGCCAGCCCGTTGTTGATGCGTTCCCAGGGTTCGGTCCCGTCCACTTTTACGACCGTGTGCGACAGGGTGTACGACAGCCATCCTTCAAACTTGTGGCCTGTGCGGCGCAGAAAGAACTCCGCCCCGTAGGCATCCTGTTTCCCGGGCAACACGGAGGTTTCAACATTGGGATTGCCAAGGAAATCCGCCCCATCGATGAATTCGGGATAACGGACCGTCCGCTTATAGTAGAATTCGAGTGAAGTTTCCCATCCCTGCTTCTGGAAGGTCCTGAAAATGCCTGCGGAGACCTGGTCGCTCCTCGCCGGCGGGATATAGTAATCGGCCAGTTTCCACTGTGAATTGGGAGACAGGGCAATGGTGTTGCTCAGCACGAACAGGTTCTGGTGCATCTGGTTGAAGGAAACCTTAACGGTGCCGGCAGCATCCGTGCGCATGATCACTGCTGCCCTGAAATCGGGTTCAACATACCATTTCATCGCCCTGAAATTCCCGAAACGGAGGGTGTCGCTTACGTAACGCGGGTCCTTGGGTGACCCGTCAAGGTAGGTATATACCTTCCGGGGACCCAGCGGGTTGAAAAGCGTCAGCCGGAGCCCCCCCGTGAGGTTCATCCAGGGCAGGATGTCATGCGAATCGGAAAGATAAATGGCGCTTTCAATTCCCATCTCCGTTCCAAGGGCAACCGGAAGCCGGAGCGATTTTTCGCCGTAGGGGACCACGTTTCCCCGGTCCAGTTTGTAGAAGGTGAGACCTGCCCCGTACTGAAGCGTATTCTTCGGGGAAAGGCTGTGTGAGAAATCGGCATCGAGGCGGTAATCGCCGAGGAGGTAGGAATGTTCATAACCCAGTGTCGGTTCCTGCTGGTCGCGGGTGTTAAAGAAATACTGGGAGCCGGAGGCTGAAAAGGTTCCCCGCAGGGCCGGACTGAAATTGCGGCTTAAATTGACGGAGGCCCCGTTGTTGGAATACTGGTAGGCGCTGATATCCGACAACCTGAAATTATCCTGGCTGTGGTAAACAAAAAGTGACATCTGGCATTTGTGAAAATCATAGTTCAGGGAGGCCGAAAGGTCGTTGAATCCTGCTTTACTGGTACGGATCACAGGATCTTTGACCTGCTGCAGTATCCAGTCGGAATAAAGGTAGCGCCCGCTGACCAGGAAGGAGCTGGTATCTTTTTTCAGGGGCCCTTCCACCGAAAAATTGACAGCCACCGGGCTGATCCCGCCGTGGGCCGTGAACCGCTTCCGGTTTCCCTGCCGGGCCGTGATGCTGAACACCGAACTGAGCTGACCGCCGTACTGTGCCGGGATATATCCCTTGTAGATAGAGAAATCCTGCACGATGTCCGCGTTGAAAATGGGGAAGAAACCAAAGAGGTGGGAGGTGTTGTAAATCGGAATATTGTTGATATAGAATGCATTCTGGTCGTAATTCCCCCCGCGGACGTTCAGCCCGGCTGAACCTTCACCCACCGTGACAATTCCCGGCATCATTTCCGAGACCTTCAGGATATCGCGTTCCCCCATCATCATGGGGATCTCCTTGATGGTTTTAGCTGAAATCTTCTCCAAACCCGGTGCCTTGAACCGGAAATTCATCTGCTTGTCGCCAAAAACCACCACCTCCTTCATCTGTATGGCCGACTTCTTCAGTTCGACCCTGAATTCCCCGGCGGAAAGCACCTCCAGGAAGGCCCTCTTTTTCTCCAACCCCATAAAGGCAAATACCGCGGTATAGCTTCCCGGTTTCAGCACCATGCCAAGGTAGCCGTTCTGGTCGGTGGCGGCACCTGCATTGGATTCTTCAAGGTACATGGTGGCCCCGATAAGGGACTCGCCGGTTTGCTGGTCGGTGATCCGGCCCCGGATGGTCACCCAGGCATCCTTGCCCGCCAGCCCTTTCCTGCCGACCCGTACTGTTTGCAATACGTCGGCCTTCCGGCCTGTGAGATAGTGCTCTTCGCTACGGGTGAGGGCCACCGTGCGCGGCGCGAGGCTATCGCCTGGCTGAAACTGAGTCTCAAAAACGGGGAGTTCACCGGGGAGTTTTTCATGGGGCATCACCACCAGCCCCCTGTTCCAGGGTGATACCTCCAGCCCGCTCCCTTTCAAAGCCATTTCGACCGCGCGCCCGGCGCTTACACTATCCGCATCAATGGTCACCCTGAGCCCCTGCACCCATGATTCCCTGAAATATACCGTGGTGCCCGTCTCGCGGAAAATGGAATCGCAGAAAATGGCAAACGGCACATCATGAAAGTGAATGGAGACCAGGGTGTCGGGTCCCGCGCCTCTGCCGGGAGGGGCACAAAACAGCAAATGTATCAGCAGGAGCAGTTTCATCACTTTACCTGGATTTTGCCAATAAAAGTGACCAGCTCCGCGATCACCTCGTCTGTGGCCTTGTTCACCCGGATCCTGTTCCTGCGGATGTAGTTTTTGATCTCCTGCCGCTGCCCGGGGGCAAACAGGTTGACCAGGCTTCGCTTTGAGGTGAAGGGTGAGCGTTTCCCGCCGATGGAGACATAGGAATCCCTTACGGCTGATGTAAAGGCGTAATTTGACGATCCAACGGCAGCAACCAGGTTGAGGTTTTTCCGCCAGTAATAAAGAACCTGCACGGGTCCCTGCCCCAGAACCTGGTAGAACCCCGGGTCCTTCGATCCGGCAAAGTACCTGAAATCCCTGTTAACCAGCCTGAAGCCGTCAAGCCAGCCCTTTGATACCTCGATGATGTTGACGGCCCCCGATTCATCGGTAAACTTTAACAAAAGCTCCTGGTTGAAAATATCGTAATTGATGCTGACGTCAGGATACTGCTTCCCGCCGATGGTAATGGTTCCCGCTGTGAATCCGGGCGACAGGAGGTATTGATGACCGGTTGTTCCGGGAGGGAGGAAGCAGGTGTATTTTTTACCGTTGCACAGGGTCTGGTCCGGCCCGTAGGCCCTGTCAGGGAGCGTGACCGTATCCTGTGAGAACATCGGGCCTGTGAGGAGGGTCAGCATGATGATCATCAACAGGCGAATCGGGCGTATCATCAGGGGGCAGTTAGAAGGCGAAAAACTTCCATATAAAGATATGGCGATATTTTGAAACAGTAGGATATATTTTATAAACCTTTCAGAAACGTGCTCCCTGTTGAATGGATCGTCACCCCAGCCCAAACGCACTTATGCAAGTCCTGACAAGAAAAATACAAGAAAATACAAGAGAATTACAAGAGAGTGACCAGGATGCAAAAAAAGATATTATCTTTATACCACCGGGACCACAGACCTTTTCATTTCTTTACAGATTGCGTACAACATTGGTTTCGGGCTCATCAGCACCTGGATGAATCACCTTGTAAAACAATGTATTATGAAACACTTTTACATGTTATTATGCGCGATTTGTTTCCTTAGCACTGCAGGAGCACAAACCTGGAAATGGCAGAATCCACGGTCCCAGGGAAACCCGTTGTTATGTACCAGGTTTGTCACTGCCGGCACCGGCTTTGCCGTCGGGTTGTGCGGTACCATCCTGAAGACCACCAACGGCGGCACCGACTGGGTGAGCCAGACATCGGGAACTTCTTATGATCTGAACTCGGTATTTTTCACCGATTCGCTTACCGGTTACGCGGTGGGCGACATGGGGACCATCATCAAGACAACCAATGGCGGGGCCCGCTGGATCACGCTGGGAACGGTTACCTGCGGGGCCTTTTATTCCGTTTATTTCAGCGACAGGAACAACGGTTATATTGTCGGCACCAACGGCCAGATACTGAACACCATCAATGGTGGGATTGACTGGGCGGTGCAAACTTCCGGCACCACATCGAACCTTTTATCCGTCTTTTTTGCCGGCAGGCTGATCGGCTATGCCGTTGGTTACTCGGGAACAATCCTTAAAACCAACAACGGCGGTATAACCTGGGTCTCCCAGGATGCCGGGACAAAAAATTCCCTGAATTCCGTCTTTTTTCTGGATGCGAATAAGGGCTATGCCGTTGGTGACGCGGGCACCATCGTAAATACCACAAACGGGGGAGCCAATTGGACGATACAGGATTCCGGAACTTCAAATTCACTTCAATCGGTCTTTTTTATCAATGCCAATACAGGGTATGCCGTCGGGATGAATGGCATCATCCTTAAAACCACGGATTTAAAAACCACGAACCGGTCGGGTACCTGGACCAACATCCCCTCAGGCACTTCGGAATACCTCTATTCTGTCTTCTTCTCGGATGCCAGAACCGGGTACGCAACAGGCTGGTCGGGCGCCATCATGAAAACCACCGACGGTGCCATGAATTGGGTGAACCAAACCATGGGCACTGTTCAACCTTTATCTTCCGTTCATTTCCCGGATGAAAATACAGGGTACATCGCCGGCTATTACGGCATCATGTTGAAAACCATAAACGCAGGTACAACATGGACCAGCCTGAATACAGGAACACAGGATAATTTCATGTCCGTATTTTTTACCGACACCCATACCGGTTATGCGGTGGGAACGGATCCCTCCTTTTCGTCGGGCGTCATCCTGAAAACCACCGACGGCGGCACCACCTGGACAAACCTTGTCACCGGGACACTCCCGGCATTGCATTCCGTGCAGTTTACAAGCTTCGACACCGGGTTCATTGCCGGTGCCGATGGCACCATCCTGACGACCACCAATGCCGGGGCCGACTGGACCAGCCGGTTTACAGGGTGCATCAACTGGTTGTCGTCGATCTGGTTTACCAATTCCAGCATTGGATACGCGGTCGGTCAGAATGGCATCATCATCAAAACCACCAACGGGGGCCTCAGCTGGACAAGGAAATCTTCGGGGACCAAAATCAACCTGAATGCGGTCTGTTTCCCGTCTGCAAATAACGGTTTTGCCGGGGGTGAATTTGGCCCTGTCATGAAAACGACCGATGGTGGTACCAGCTGGACCGAATGCCCGATCGGCACTGACGAAATGGTACAGTCCATTTATTTTACCACCGTGAACAGGGGTTACGCGGTATCCGGCCTCGGGAACATCCTGAGTACGGCCGACTGCGGAACAACGTGGACCGTCAGCCGGCCGACCGGAAATTTTTTAACTTCCGTCTATTTCCCGGCTGAAAACAGCGGGTATGCCGTTGGCTGGCAGGGCACCATTTTAAAAACCACGGATATGGCTTATCCCTATGGAATCCCTGGCAAAACGGTGAACACGGCTTCCCTGGAAATCTCCCCCAACCCGGCATCCGGCATGATCACCATCCACACCGGCCTCGAAGGGGTGCTCACCGTCTTCGACATCAACGGGCAGGAGCGCCTGCGTCAAACCATAACGGATCCTTCGCCCCGAATCAACATCGGCATCCTGCCGGTCGGACTCTACTTCGTGAAGATGACGGGGGGGAATACGGTGCAGGTGGGGAAAGTCGTCAGGAAATGAAAACATTCACATTTCAGATTTCACATTTCAGATTTCAGATTTCCTTCGTTTTGGCAACCTCAAGCAATTTGATACGAATCATATAATCAGGTAAATACATGATTTCGTCACGCTCCTCTTCGACAATACAAATCCTGGTATAGAATTCCGCATCGGAGCGTGTACGGGTTGCAATCCGGGAATTTGCAGCCACGGATGATGAACTCCGGATGATCTGATCCACGTCCGGGCGGATGATGAGCAGCCAGCTAATAGGTTCTTTATCGGTTCCTAATAGCTACCAAACAGGTAGGAAGCCTGGACAAATCAGGTAGGAAGCATGGACAAGCAGGTAGAGAGTTTGGACAAATCAGGTAGGCAGCTTGGAGAAGACTGGAAAAAAACAGTACTTTTTCATTTATTACCTTATAAGTGTTTGAATTGCAACAAATTATCAAATTAAATTTTTAACGATACAGCCGGTTTTATGTATTATTCCATGCAATCGTCTGTATATCAGGCATAAACACCATTCGGGTAATAACCCCCGTGATGCTGGCCAATGGCGGTCGGGAAAATCCGGATCAAGAGGAATTTTCCGGGGAAAAACCGGCGAAAGGTCGTCAGTGTACAGACCTTCCGGGTAATTCATAATTAATTTCCAACTATTCATTTTTGACAATGAAAAAAACTTCATTCGTCCTGATTTTTCTTTTCTGCTTCTTATTTGGTTCTGTGAAATCTCAAACGTGGTACAGAGGTTATGGCGGCAATATGAATACGGTCACAAACCAGGTTTTTGAGCATTATGACAAGGGATTTGTTTTTTCAGGTCAACGATATGACAGTGGTTACACCAGCTATGGTTGGGTATTGAAATCGGACGTCAATGGGAACGAACGTTGACCGTTTTTTCCAGGTGAGACCATTGCTGGAAATACACGCAAGGCGATTGAAGCGAAATCTGGCAGACAAATCATCACACGTCAAAATGCAAAGCGGTTAAAACAAAGGAAGAATAAGGAGATTGGAGACGGTGAGTGATGTGATAAAAAAACTTATAAAAAAAGGACCCAGTTGCGGGCCCTAATTATTTGATAAGCAGTAGTTTTGGTGATCAGCCTGGGGCTAGGACGGTTTCACTGTTTCGCCTATGTACGTACGGTTTCAAGATGTTAGTTTACTCACTGTATCAGATTTGTGTTTTTTTGAGAGATAGGATCCAATCGGGGGCCGGACCTATCGTTTCAGGTGATTTTTCAGTTAAAGATCACCCGCCAGTTGAAAAGCGTAATACAATGGCAGGAATACCAATCTCTGTTCGGGAAGTTCGCCGTACGGGGCTGTCGATAATACATATCCTCTTTCAATATGCGGGTATTTCTCCAGCAACAGATGCATGCTCTTCAATTTTCCTGCAGCTCCGCTTTTAATCTCTACGGGGACGATCATATTCTTCTTTGACAAGATAAAGTCTACCTCTGCTGAACTACTTTTCGCCTCTCTTGTCCAATAATAGAGGTTGTCTCTTCCGGATGAAAGGAATTCCTGTCCGGCAAACTGTTCGGCGAGAGCCCCGTTATACATGGATAAGAGATCATTTTTAGTATATTCGATATCGGGCGGTAAGTTATTGAGTGACCTCATTAAACCGATGTCCACGATCAGGGCTTTGAATTTCTTTTCCGAAGCCGTGCTTTCGAATGGCAGGGAGGCGACAGAAGCAGAGGAGATCCTGGTGATCACACGGGCAAGTGATAGTAATTTAAAAGCCTTCTTATTGGTTGGACCTGTGAATTCTTCGGATAAACCGGAGTATTTGACCTGGTGTCCGATATTTCTGGCGATCGAGTTTAAGGCATGATTGAGACTTCTTTTATCGGTATAAGGTGAATATTTTGAGAAATCCTGGCGATAGGTTTCCATCAGATCATTCTGAACCTTAAAAACCTCAGTCATGCTGTTGGAATTCCGCCACAGATCTACACATTCCGGCATGCCTCCGATAAACATATATTGTCTCAGCGTGTCAAGAAGCGAGGAGTGGATCGTATCCGATAGCCGGACAGGTTTTTCAAGAAGGATATCCGCCAGTTTATCTTTCCCGGTATTCTTCAGAAATTCATAGAAGTTCATGGGTGTCATATTCAAGATGCTCACCCTTCCGACCGGAAAAGATATCTTTTGCATGGTGAATTCAAGAAGTGATCCGGCTGCGATCAAATGCAGCTCAGGCATCTCCTCAAAGAAATACCGTAACGACATGATTGCTTTTGGCGCTACCTGGATTTCATCAAAAAACAATAAATCCGTAGTCGAGTTTATAGAAGTATTCAACAGAAGTTCCAGTTCACTGATGATCCGGACCGGGTCAAGGTTTTTCTCAAAAACACCAATCCATTCCGGATGCTTTTCAAAATCAACCGTGTGGATATTTCCATTAAAATGTGTTTTGCCAAAATCCGATACCGTGTACGATTTTCCAACCTGGCGTGCCCCCCGGATGATGAGTGGCTTTCTCTTGGGAGTACTTTCCCATTCTTTCAACTTAATGGTAAATAATCTTTCCATAGTCATCCATTTTAGAAATACAAGGCAAATTTAGCAAAATCTCTTTAGAAATACAAGGGTAATTTGTTTAAACCACTTTAGAAAAGAAAGGTAAAACGACTCTGGGAAGGGATTGTCCTTCGCACCGGCGGAAATGGCGGAATGTAAAATTGCATTCAGCGGAGAAGAAAGCTGAAATGTCAAAAGTAATTACGGATGAAATCCATCGTATCACGGGGATTCGGAAAAAAGCAATGGTAATTTTATATTATGAATTACCAGCAGAGAATTGCGCTGATGGCGGAGAAATGATATCTGAGAAATTTAAAAGGATGGATTAATAAGTACCCGTTTTAAGAATTATTTTTCATTCCATTGAACAGAAACAATAATCTCGTTTCTCCGGCCAATGAACTGGTATGGCGGGTTATAGCCTAAATACCGGTAGTGCCCGTATGCGGTAATTCCCTTTTCTTTTAAAATATTTTGCAGCTTTACCGAATAGAATTTAATATCGTCATCCGAGGCAAAACCGCCAAACTGTATTACGGCAACATATTCTTCTGATGTATTTTTAATAATTACATTGGGATCGTTCGGTTTCGGCAGGTTTGTTTCATTATAAAGCGATGGCATCACGAAGCTCATCGTTGATACAGTGTCATTGATGTCCATGTGAACAGGAGCAGTCATCGAAATTTTAATTTCAGCCTCATTGCCGCCGAAGATATAGCCTGCCAGCTGCCTGAAGCCGGGGCCGGATAATTCTCTGTAACTTTTCGCATTTGAATGAATGGTTGCAATTGTGACCGCAGGGTAGCACCTGATCTCAAAATTCTTTTCTTTCCGGATGACGGTATATTTTTGTTCTTCGGTTTTGTTGGACGACATCACCGTATAGGATTGAAATACAACAATGATCAAAATGATTACGACAACAATTATAAAAAATATTTTCATTTCAGTTATGGTTAAAATATACTGCAGATTTTCGCAGATAAAAAAGCGAAAATCTGCAGTTCTTGATTGTTATTTTGGCATCAAAACTCCATCTATAACATGGATTATCCCGTTTGAACCTTTCAGGTCGGCAGCAGTCACTGTTGCTTTTCCGCCTTTGGCATCTGTAAGGGCCACTTTGCCGTTTTCAATGGAAGCTTTAAGTTCCTGTCCGTTTACGGTTTTGACAACTGCAGTTCCTTTGGACTTCTTAATGAGGCCGGTAAGGGTTGCAGCATCAATATTTCCGGCAACAACATGATAAGTAAGTATCCCGGAAAGGGTGGCTTTATTTTCAGGTTTCAACAGGTTTGCCAGGGCATCAGCCGGGATCTTGTCAAAAGCAGCATTGGACGGTGCAAATACCGTAAAGGGTCCTTTGCCGCTCAGTGTGGTCACAAGATCAGCAGCTTTTAACGCTGCAACAAGAGTGGTGTGGTCTTTTGAACCGACAGCAATGTCGACAATTGTTTTCTCTCCCATCGCAGATGTGCAACTTTTTTTCTGTAAAATCATCAAGCCACGGTTAACTGTTTGACACTCCGGGGAGTGTTCGAAGGCAGCGGAGCATGCTCCGCTGCCTTCGAAGCGATTTCTTTTTCCCACTCCCACAGGGGGGCCATATCAAGATATTTTTTTCCACTGACCCAATCTTCATCCCATTCTTTTGCGATAGCACCATACAAACGCACACAACTCTCCGGATTTGGAAAGATCCTTACGACTCTTCCACGCCGCTTAAATTCCTGATTGGTTCTCTCAATCATGTTGCTGGTACGCAGCTTTTTCCAATGATCCTTTGGTGTAGATGTAAAGACAGTGAGGGTTTCCAAGCCTTGTTCAGATAAGAAAGTGCTAAACCCTAAAAACGGATCAGCCCAGTATTCTGCCATCTGATTCAGCCTTTGCTGAGCTTGTTCGAAACTGTTACTTGCCCATACCTCAACCAATCCATCGTGGACTTGATCCCGATACCGGTTTGGAACCCAATCCATGGCATTAACAAGAAAATGTCGCTGACAACGCTGCCAGGGTGTGCCCGGAAAGTGTTTCTTGATGGCGTTACGTATCCCAGGATGATGATCACTGGTAAATAATTTTACACCCTTTAGTCCACGTTCTTTGAGACCTTCAAAGAAGTGGTCCCAACTGGTATTGGTCTCACCCCAGGCAGTCTCTAAAGAAAGAAAGCGACGAAACCCGTGCTGATCAATCCCCAGGGCTGTAAGTACTGCTATATCGGTTATTTTTGAGCCTATCCGACATTTATCATACCGGGCATCAACGACTACGTACGAGTAGTCCTCTGTAAATGATCGATTACGCCAGGCATCCAGTTCCGAGTCCAACTGTCCAGCATATCGACTGATCGTCTCTGATGAAAAATCACGCCCAAGAAGTTCCTCGGTGATCTGTTTCATCTTTCGGGTGGATACTCCCTGAAAATAGGCTTCGGCCAGTGCCAGTACCAACGCTTTCTCGCTTCTTTGATAACGCTCAAGTATGCTTGGGTAGAACTGCCCATCACGGGTCTGGGGAATCATCAGGTTCAGCGATCCTACCCGGGTGTTCAACTGACGTGGCTTATACCCATTACGGTACGTTGTCCGGTCTTCTGACCGCTCGTAACTATCAACCCCGATGTGCGTGTCACGCTCCATCTCCATGATTGATTTTAACCCTATTTCTATTATCCTTCCCAATAAATCTGAACTTTTGGTCTCGGTTAACAAGTTTTGGAACTCATCCAAAAAATCTTTTGTAACTTTCGTTTGCATTTTGGCCATGGCTGATATTTTTAAGTGAATGACTCTTATACGTCATTTTTTCAGCCGTGGCTTTTTTAATTTTACAGAAACAAAGTTACACTACGCCCATCGCCTGTACCTGATTACCAATTAAGATGGCGCAGATCATTCCTGCTATGACATATTTCAGTGATTTCATATAAGCATGTTTTAAAGTGGATAAATTAATAGAATTAAGACTAATTAAAAACAAGACGAAAAAGTGATGATTATATTACAGAATAAATCAAAAAAATGATAATCAAAGAATGGATCTTTTCGATTACGTTGAACCCATGAAGTGGCGAAAATTCCTGTTTGACCAATCAAACAAACCTCCTTCAAAAAAACGGTCGAAAATGAAATCAATCCTTTGAAGGAGCCTTGTCAATGACTTCATCACGCAGATTTTCCTTAAATGCAAGTAATTTACTGCGGAGGGGTTTGTTTCCAGATGAGAGGATCCGGACCGCCAGCAGACCCGCGTTCTTTGCGCCGTTCAATGCCACGGTCGCAACTGGTACCCCGCCCGGCATCTGAAGTATGGACAGTATCGAATCCCAGCCTTCGAGCGAATTGGACGATTTCACCGGGACCCCGATAACCGGCAGGGGGGAGATAGCCGCCACCATCCCGGGAAGATGCGCTGCGCCGCCTGCCCCGGCAATGATCACATCGATACCCCGTCCGTGGGCGGTTTTTGCGAATTCAAACATTCGTTCCGGGGTGCGGTGGGCCGATACAATGCTTATTTCATGAGGGATGCCGAACTCTTCAAGGATACGGGCAGCTTCCTTCATCACAGGGAGATCCGAGTCGGATCCCATGATGATGCTTACGACTGGTTTTACCATGATGTTATTTTAATGGTTTTTTTTATGAATTCTGCTTTTTTTAATGCTTCTTCCATGGATGGATCCAGGATGGTAACATGCCCCATCTTCCGGTAAGGACGTGTGATCTTCTTTCCGTAAAGATGTATTTTCACACCCTCCAACCTCATGCACTTTGTGAGTCCTTCGTAATGAGCTTTCCCGTTATGCCCCGGTTCGCCCAGGAGATTGACCATAACGGCCGGCATTTTTAATCTGGTGCTCCCGAGAGGAAAGTTGAAAATGGCCCTCAGCAACTGTTCAAACTGGCTGGTTATCACGCTTTCGATCGTATGATGCCCGCTGTTGTGCGGACGGGGTGCAATTTCGTTAACCCAGATCTGCCGGTTGCGGTCCACAAACATTTCCACGGCCAGGATCCCTGTAAGTCCCAGACCGGAGATCACCCTCCGGGCCTGTTCTTCTGTATCTTCCTGGATTTCCTGCGGAAGAACCGCAGGGCAGAGCAGGTGTTCCACGAGGTTGGCCTGATGATTGAACTCCATTTCCACTGCAGGGAAGCTTTTGATCTCGCCATTCCCGTTACGTGCGACGATAACGGATACTTCCCTGTATATTTCGACTTTTTCTTCAACGATGGATGGTCCGTCCAGCATACGGCCGAGATCTTCCGGCTTATTCACCACTGCGACCCCCATCCCGTCGTACCCGCCCCTGCGGAGTTTCTGGACGAAGGGCAGGCAGAGGGATCCATTCCTGATCCCGGTCAGGATATCTTCCCTGTTATCAAATAGCCGGAATGTCGCCGTAGGGATGCCGTGATCCCTGTAAAATTGTTTCTGCAGGCCCTTATCCTGGATCAGTTCTAAGTGAACAGGATCGGGAAGAATCCGCAGCCCCTCCTCCTTCAGTCGTTTCAGTGCTTCAACATTGACATTTTCCACTTCGAAGGTTAGCATGTCGACCTGTTTCCCGAATGAATAAACAGCTTCAAAGTTCATGGGATCTCCCTTCACCAGGCTTGTGCAACAGGAAGCGGCAGGGCAATTCTCATCCCTGTCAAGGATGTGCGTGCTGATGTCCCAGTTACTGGCAGCCAGCGAAAGCATTTTGCCGAGCTGCCCTCCCGCTATGATACCGAGTTTCAGTCCCGATACGACAAGATTTTCCATAGAGACAATGAAAGGTGTTTATTATTGACCCTGTCCCAGGGAATAGGCGGGAATACCGTCAAAAGAATAGAGGTTTTCGGTCTTGACAGTATCCACAGATTCCTCATCGGCCCTGGTGAGCAGGCCGATAATATCATGGTGGGAGAAGATATGTCCCTCAGCAGGTTTAAAGCGGCATCTCCAGTGGTCGGTGCAGAAGGTCTCCTCAAATCCGTCGGGCCAAACCTTGATTCCGCGGTTCGTGATCATGGTCAGTTTTACCTGTCCTGTTTCGATCTTCTTTATCCTGCCTGCAAGTTCATCGGGATCAATACCCCTCCAGTGAATGAAAAGGTCCACCCCTTCGAGTTCCTTCCGGGCGGGTTCTTTACGGGTGTAGCGGGGAAGGATGAGCGGCTTGCCTCCGGCATAGGAGACGGGTTGAAGTGAAGCGGGGACAGAGCCAAGGTTGGCGATCACTGCCATGGCAAACTCATGTGTGCCGACTTTCCGGCGGCTGGTGCCTTCCCGGTAAATGTCGTAAGTGTGGATCCCATCCTCCATCGTTTTCAGCCAGCCATTCTGGACCTTTTCCGCCACGCTGTTCTGGCCGATATGGATCAGCATCATGATGGCTGCCTGGAGCAGACCGGATGGGTTTGCCATGTTCTGTCCGGCCCTGCGCGGAGCCGACCCGTGAATGGCTTCAAACATGGCGCAGCTTTCCCCGATGTTGGCTGATCCGGCCAGTCCTACCGACCCCGCGATCTGGGCGGCCACGTCGGAAAGTACATCGCCGTAAAGGTTCGGCATCACCATGACATCGAAGAGTTCGGGCATATCGGCCAGCTTGGCCGCTCCGATATCCACGATCCAGTGTTCGTTTTCAATTTCCGGGTACTCCTTTGCGATCTCATCAAAGACCTTATGAAACAACCCGTCGGTCTGCTTCATGATGTTATCCTTGGTAAAGCAGGTCACCTTTTTCCTTCGGTACTGCCTGGCGAACTCGAAGGCATACCGTACGATCTTTTCGCAGCCCGGCCTGCTGATCAGTTTCAGGCATTGTACCACCTCGTCGGTTTGCTGATGCTCGATTCCGGCATAGAGGTCCTCCTCGTTCTCCCGGATGATCACTACATCCATCCCGGGGTGGAGGGTCTGTACAAAGGGATGAAAGCTTACACAGGGACGAACATTTGCATAGAGTCCCAGGAATTTCCTCGTTGTAACGTTCAGGCTTTTATATCCGCCCCCCTGCGGCGTGGTGATGGGGGCTTTGAGAAAGATTTTGTTCCTTCGTATGATGTCCCATGATTCACGGGCAATCCCGGAAGTGTTGCCGGCGAGGTAGATCTTTTCTCCGACTTCGACCTCTTCGATCTCCAGTTCGGCGCCGGCAGTAAGAATGATTTTAAGGGTGGCATCCATGATCTCGGGTCCGATGCCATCTCCTTTTGCGATCGTGATCTTTTTCATTTTCGGGTGTTTTGGATTTGCGCTGCAAAGTTCCGAAGGATAATCCATAAAATTATATTTATATTTGTAATGAATTAAATAACGATAATTTATGAATTACACATTGAACCAGCTCGAGGTGTTCCTGACTGTCGCGCGCCTGGGCAGTGTGACCAAGGCATCGGAAGTTTTGCATCTTACACAGCCGGCAGTGTCTATTCAGCTGAGGAATTTCCAGGACCAGTTCCGGATCCCGCTCACAGAAGTCATCGGGCGCCGGATTCACATCACTGAATTCGGGCGGGAGATTGCTTGTTCGGCCGAAAAGATCCTTTCGCAGGTGAACGAGATCAATTATGCGACAAAGGCCTATGAGGGATTCCTCGCGGGAAGGCTGACCATCTCGGTTGTTTCCACCGGGGGCTACGTCATGCCCTACTTTTTATCGGGCTTCATGAAGCTTCATCCCGGTATCGAGCTGGTCATGGATGTGACGAACAAGTCCAGGGTGGTGGAAAGCCTGGAGCGGAACCAGGTCGATTTCTCGCTGGTTTCGATTATCCCCGGGCAACTGCCGGTAAGCAAAACCGATCTCCTGGAGAACAAGCTCTACCTGGTCTGCAGCCCCGAAAACAAGATCCGGGTACCATCCCGCTCCCTGGAAATTTTAAGCGAGTTGCCTCTGATCTTCCGCGAGGAAGGATCGGGGACAAGACAGGCCATGGAGAAATTCTTCCGCAGTCACAACTTATCGGTCAGAAAAAAAATGGAACTGACTTCGAATGAAGCGGTAAAACAGGCGGTACTGGCGGGTCTCGGCTTCTCGATCCTACCGGTGATCGGGATCACCGAGGAACTTAAAGCTGGGCGGATGCTTATTTTACCCGTAAAGGGCATGCCGATAAGCACAACCTGGAGCCTGATCAGCCTTAAGTCGAAGAAACTGTCGCCTGTTGCACTGGCATTCCTTGACTACCTTGAAAAAGAAAAACAGTCCATCCGTGAGCGATCTTTTTCTTTTGCAGTTTAAGGAACCCGAAGGCGCCCAGGACCTGAAGAGGGAACGTTAAAAAACCTAACACAGTCTGATGTTTATTACGGAAAAGCATAGCAAATACTGAAGAAAAGGGCAAGAATAAAAAAGGAAGACTATGAACGGCGGGAGGAAAAATTATTTGAAGAAAAAATCCCTTGACCGGGTAGCTTAATAAATGATCGTAACTTTGATAGTTGATTTTGAGCATGAAATAAGGGACTAAAGATAGTCCCTTATTGTGATCAGCATGGGACTTGGACACTTTTGCTATAACGCCCATTTATCTAAGGATTCCGAAGATTCATATTGTCGCTGTATCAGATTTGTGTCATGCGATCCGTCAGCAAAGATTTCACCCTTCCCTTACTTTTGCCGACGGGATCTTTTAATATATTTGTAGAAGAGATATTGAGTTTTGTTGATAATGGAAATTGAATCAAATGACCAAAGAAACGGCGATAAAGTTATTCAACCAAAAGCAGGTACGATGCCACTGGGACGGAGAAAAAGAGAAATGGTATTTCTCAATTGTTGATGTGGTTGGAGTTCTCACCGAAAGCGTTGATGCCGGTGCATACTGGCGCAAATTAAAAGAGAGGTTGAGAAAGGAAGGAAATGAAACCGTGACAAACTGTCACAGTTTGAAGATGCCCGCCGCTGACGGAAAAATGCGTGTTACTGATGTGGCAGATACTGAGCAGCTCTTCCGGCTTATACAATCGGTACCTTCACCAAAAGCAGAGCCATTTAAAATTTGGCTGGCACGTGTGGGAAGTGAGAGGATTGACGAAATTGAAGATCCGGAAATTGGAATTGACCGTTTGATGGAAACCTATCTTCGAAAAGGATACTCCAAAGAGTGGATCAACCAGCGGCTTAAAAGTATTGAGGTTCGCAAGGAATTAACGGATGAATGGGAAAACAGGGGTGTCGAAAAAGGCCAGGGGTTTGCCATCCTGACCGATGACATCACCAAAGCCTGGAGCGGATTCTCAACCAAACTGTATAAACAATTCAAGAACCTGAAGAAAGAGAACCTTCGCGATCATATGTCGAACCTGGAACTGGTTTTAAATATGCTGGCAGAAGCCACAACAATAGAAATTTCGAAAGAAAAGAAGCCTGTGGGCTTTGAAAACAACCGTAAAATAGCAAAGCAGGGAGGCACCATTGCCGGAAATACACGCAGGGCGATTGAAGCGAAATCTGGCAGACAAATCATCACACGTCAAAATGCCAAGCAGTTACAACAAAGGAAGAATAAGGAGATTGGAGACAGCAAGTGATGTGGTCAAAAAGTCTTATAATAAAAAGGACCCGGTTGCGGGCCCTTTTTATTTGATAATCAGTAATTTATGTGATCAGCCTGGGGCTTGGACGGTTTCACTGTTTCGCCTATGTACCTAAGGTTTCCAAGGTGTCATTTATTGTCTGTATCAAATTTGTGTTTTTTTGAGGGTGAAGATCCAGTAGAGTGACCATTCCCCTTAAAACACTGATACAGTCTACGTTTCAAACTTCCGTAGATCTCTCCATGATACAATTTTAAATCCCTTATATATGAAAGTGTCATCACCGCCATATATGATCGACTTATTATCCTTCCCTGCCTCCTCGTTTTTATCAAGAAACCGGAATGTGGTGATAAAATCAGGTGAAAAAGTTCTTGCGGATTTAATTTCCATCCATTGCAGCAACTCATTTTCTGCGACAACATCCACTTCATTGTGATTGCTGTCGCGAAAGAACCAGATATCCTGCGGGACTCCATTGTTATATCGCTGTTTCAGCAACTCCAGAATGACCAGGTTTTCGAACAAAGCACCTTTCAGGTAATGCGTTTTCAATTGCTCAGCGCTTTTAATTCCCAGAAGATAGGAAGCCAGTCCCGGATCGGTGAAATAGATTTTCGGCGATTTGATAACTCTTTTTCCATAATTCTTGTAATAGGGATACAACTGGAAAATGATGTAACCTGCTTCCAGGATTGAAATCCAACCTTTGATCGTGCTGACGCTGACGCCGGTATCTTTGGCCAGGGAAGAATAATCAATCAACTGTCCCGTACGTCCGGCACATAACCTCACAAAATTGGTAAAGGTGTTAAGGTCCCTGACATTTTGAATTTCCCTCACATCTCTTTGAACATAAGTCTCCAGGTAAAATGGATAAAATTCTTCCGGGGAGATATTCTGGTCATATGTTCTCGGAAAGAACCCTTTAAAGATGAAGTCCTCGTAAGAAAAATCCTTGACTTGTTTCAAATTTTCAATTTCAGTCAGACTGAAGGGGAGGAGTTTCAAGATAGCCGTTCTTCCGGCCAACGTCTGGGATATCTTTTCACTAAGTAACAAGCTTTGGGAACCGGTAAGTATAAATTGTCCAGGGATCTTTTGTTCATCTGAGATTACCTGTATATAGGATAATAATTCAGGAACATGCTGAATTTCATCCAGGATCAGCAATTGGTCCACCTGGTCAAAAATACCTTTGGGATCATTAAGCGCACGGTGCCTTGTTTCCGGATTTTCAAGGGACAGGTATTTATGGTTCGGGAAAAGTGACCTGACAAGCGTTGTTTTACCCGATTGTCGCGGGCCGGTAACAGAAACTACCGGATATTTCTTTGCAAATTTCAGGATGGCACCGGATAATTTTCTTGGTATCATTTTTATGTAATTATGAATTTCAATTACAAAAATACATAAAACGATTAAACATTTTTCTGAAAAGAGAATTATTTTACCCGGGCATCGATAAAGCACTACAGAAACAGATCCGGAACTTCTGGATCGGATTCAAAGGGATTGTCATCATTCAGAACGTCGCCTCAAATAAGCGGTACCTGATAGGGGAGTCTTGCAACCTTGCCCACATCGAAACCATCGAAACAACCTGCGGTGAGGAGACCGACAAGGATAAAGGCCACAAGTTCGGCTTCCTGTGCAAACAGGGTTCGCCAATGGCCTTTTATGAAGGAGTTCTATTGATGGATCCCAACCCGCCAATAATTTAATTCAAGAAGCGTTGTAGCTGTTTTCATAAGCAGGTTAGTTGAAGAGCCTGTCGGGGTGATCTGGCAGGCTTTTTACTGTTGCCCGATTTAAGTATGGATATTATTGTAATTTTACCTATTACAAAAATACCACAGTCTGTTCAGTTTATGCAATCGTTATGCGTCATGCCTGGGCGACCTGCTAACTTTGAACTGACTGCGAGAAATCAACTTTGACATATGAAAATTAAACAAACACTACTCTTCCTTTTTTCTTTCATCTTAACTGTTACCCAAGCACAAATTACTGAAGGCGACTTTTTAAAATCCGCACGGCACAGGGAAAGTTTGCTCCTCCACGCCTACAACCAAAAAGATACGGCTATCTACAAAAAATTAGCTGAGGAATCTGGATTGCAATACGGTAAACTCTCTGCTGAAGTCAGGAAAAAATATAGCTATTATTTACCGAATATTTATTATAGTCTGTGTTGCGTCTATTCGTTGACGGGTAATAAAGCGCAGGCGTTACGGTCCCTGAAAAAATCAATTGACGCGGGCTACTTTGATTATGATCACATTCAAGCTGACAGCGACTTAAACAACATTCAGAATGAAAAAGAATTTAAATACCTCCTTGCCATCATTGCCTCATCACAAAAAAAGTACCTGGACAGTTTGCAACGTGTTATAAAGGAATTCAAACAAGACACCAACACAATTATCAGCCTTACTGAATACGCACGTTTTTATTATTCTAAAAATGACACCGCCTTGCTGTATCTTAGCCGTGCTTATGAATTAGCTGGGAAATTAAAAAATGACAAATACCGGGCAAGCAGCCTGGCTCAGATCGAACAGGTTTATACAAGGAATAGAAATTTCAGGAAAGCACTGGAACTTAATTTTGATTTACTGAAACTTTATGAAAAGATGAGCGATACATCCGGCATTGCCGGTACATGGCTTGAATTAGGTGGCGTGTATGATAATTTAGGTGACGAAGAGAGTTCGATTTTGTATAATAAAAAAGCGTACGCAATATACAAAAAGCACAGAGAAAATATATTAAGGGTGATAAACAGTGCGAATAACATTAGCTATAAATATATAGTTCTTAATATCCCAGATTCTGCTTTGCCTTATTTACAGGAATCCAATGCT
>Ga0118677_10004144_pt1 | contig 26727 bp, 28 predicted proteins | sample AliMusrvi5mmetaG_FD_86154 | JGI IMG/M metagenome (GOLD analysis project Ga0118677, IMG submission 86154) | reverse complement strand
CGCTGACCCGCGGCGTGCCCAAGCAGAAGAACGGCGTCGTCAAAGGCGCGCTGGCCAAGGAAGGCGGCCACGGGCCGCGTGGCCGCGATGAACGCATGACGATGGCCGAAGAGGGCGAGGAGGGCGCGAAGTTCTCCCTCACCGAATATGCCGTGATGGCAACGGCGGGCACGGAATTCGCCTGGGTGGCGGCGCGGCCCATCACCGGGCGCACCCACCAGATCCGCGTGCATCTGGCCAGCCTGGGAACGCCCATCGTCGGCGATTTCAAATATGGCGGCACCGACAGCCGCGGCAAGGGCGATATCGCCGACAAGCTGCACCTGCATGCCCGCAGCATCGATATCGGCCGCCCCGATGGCGGGCGGCTGCAGGCCACCGCGCCGCTGCCGCCGCACATGATCAAGAGCTGGAAGCTGCTGGGTTTCGATCCCAACGACAAAAGCGATCCGTTCCCGCCCAAGAAGACCAAAAAGAAGAGATGAAGCGTTTCTACAAGGAAGTGTCCGTCGCGCATGGCGTGAACGGCTTTGCGGTGCTGCTGGACGGCAAGCCGGTCAAGACGCCGGGCCGCCGCGCGCTGGCATTGCCCACCGAAAGACTGGCGGACGCCATCGCGGTGGAATGGCAAAGCCAGGGCGGCGAGATCATCGCCACCACCATGCCGCTGCTGCGGCTGGCCAACACAGTGATCGACGGGGTGGCGCTCAATCCCGGCGACGTCGCGTCCGCGATCCTGCGCTTCGGCGAGAACGATCTTCTTTGTTACCGGGCTCACCAGCCGCCGGAGCTTGTGAAACGGCAGATGGAAGGCTGGAATCCCTTGCTGGACTGGGTGCGCCAGCGCCATGGCGCGCGCATGACCGTAACAGAAGGCTTTGCCCATGTGGACCAGTCGCTGGATGCGCTGGGCGCGCTGCGCCAGGCGCTGGAGGAGTTCGATCCTTTCAGCCTGGCCGCGCTGCACGTCATCGCTTCCATCACCGGAAGCACGGTGCTGGCCCTGGCGGTGGCGGAAGGCTTCATTCCCGGCGCCTATGCCTTCCAGCTGTCGCGGATCGACGAGACCTACCAGGCCGAGAAGTGGGGTGAGGATGCTGAAGCCGTCAAGCGCGCCGCCCTCCTGGCGCACGAACTGGACAAGGCGGTCGAGATGATCGCTCTGGTCAGGTGATGCAGCGGAAGGTGCCGCTGCGAAGCCGCAACACGCTGGAGAACCGGCTATGGGCGCGGCTGCGGGCGTTGGAAGGCACGCGCTTCCGCCGCAAGTCGCCGTTCAAGAGTTTCACCCTGGATTTCGTCGAACATGACGCCAAGCTGGTGATCAGCCTGGAGGATGGCGAGCCGGGCAGGCGTTCCGTGCACATCGTGCGCGACCGGCTGCTCAGCGAGGCCGGTTACGTGATCCTGCGGCTGTGGCGGCGCGAGGCCGAGCGCGACCTGCATTCCGCCATCCATCGCATCCAGATGGTGCTGGAAGACCTGACGGCGCCCGACTCAGTGTAGCGTCCGCCCGGCTGAAGGGGGGCGTCATGGCTGAATCATCGGGGCCGCAATGGTGCGGGCGTTTTCCGCCATCCAAGTCGCTGGACGATTTGGTGCCGGACTTCAGCGACGCCGTGCGCGCCTTCCTGTCCCAGCTTTCAAAAGCCGGCGCCTCGGTCTCCATCGCCGACACTTACCGCCCGCCCCAGCGCGCCTATCTGATGCATTGGTGTTGCATGATCGGCGGCAGCGGCCAGGATCCCCATGCCGTGCCACCCATGTCCGGCGTGAACATCGACTGGACCTGCGGCGGATCGATCGCCAATGCCCGATCAGCGGCCAAACAGATGATGACGGGTTACCAGATCCAGTTTCCCGCCGCGCTGGAAAGCCGCCACACCCAGCGCCGTGCCGTCGACATGACCATCGGCTGGCAGGGCACCTTGAACATCCGTGACTTCAACGGCCAAAGCCATGCGATTTCCGGCGGACCGCAAAATGGTTCGAATCCCCAACTGATCGCGGTGGGCGCGACCTATGGCGTGTTCAAGCTGGTCAGTGATCCGCCGCACTGGTCGGATGACGGGCATTAAATCCCGTCGATAACCGGACGCGCCGCCAGCCGCGCCACTTTGCGCGCGGCATGCTCGATGTGATCCAGCCGCCGACCCAGCACTTCCATCGCCGCGCTGCCATGCATCCCCGCCAGGCTGTCGCGCAGGGGCACGGCGGCATCGATGCCTTCCGCGCCGGCCTCAGGGCTCAGCAGCGCCGTCACCCGCTCGCGCGTGGCGGCGATGGCCGCCTTCGCCGCCGGGGCATCCAGGTCCTGCGCCCGCAGCTTCACCAGCACCGGCATTGAGGACAAGTCGGACGCCAGGAGGTAATTGGCGCCCAGCAACTCGCCCAGCGAAGCCAGCGCGCGGCGGTTGGTGTTGGGCTCGTCCGCCAGCCTTCGGATGGCGCCCGACAATTGCGCCACCGCTTCCAGCGTCTTCTTGCGCGCCAGTCGATAGCGCTGGGAGGAATGTTTCAGCCGCAGCGCCGCTTCGGCAAACCCGGCATCGGCCGCCAGCAGGCCCCGCACCGTGTGGGGCAGGTCGTCGCGCTCCCAGTGGGGGAGCAGGTAGCTGAAGGCCCAGCTCAGTCCGGCGCCGATCAAGGTATCGACGATGCGTTCGAAGAATTGCGGATGCACAAGCGGATCCACGAAGTGCAACAGCAGCAACGACGAGATCGACGCGCCCACCGCCGTTATGCGATACGCCACCAGGCCATAGGCATGGCTGGTGCCCACCGCCAGCACGATGAACAGCAGCAGCACCGGCGCGGGCAGGGTGTTGATGAAAGTCACCGCCAGCGCGCAGCCGATCAATGTGCCGGTGACGCGGTCCCAGCGGCGCTGGCTGGTGACGCTGTAATTTGCGCGCATGATCAGGGCGATGGTCAGCAGCACCCAATTTGCGTGGGCGAATCGGGGAAACGCCAGGGTCAGCCCCAGCCCCACCGTCATGGCCAGGGCCAGACGGATCGCATAGCGCAGCGCCGGGCTGCGCCAGCGAAACTGGTTCAGCAGCACGGTGATGCCGCGCGGGGCATCCTGGCGAAACAGGTCCAGGTCCAGCCCCGCCGCTAGGGTGGAGGGCTGGGTGGCATCGTCCAGCACTGTGGCGAGGGTGGCGATATAGCTGTCGGCCAGCACCAGTTTGTTGGTGGTGGCGGTAAAGGCATGAAGGATGGGATCGTCCGGCGCCGCTTTTTGCGCCTCCGCCACCGCATCCTGCAACTGGCGCGCATCCTCGGCATGGCGCAGGGGCGTGGTGTGGCCATGGCGGAAGCGCAGCGCCAGAGTCAGGCGTTCCACTTCCTCCGCCATCTGGCTGACGAATTTGTTCAGCCGCCACATCAGCTCGCGTTGCGGTGCATGGCGCAGCGCCTCCAGGTCGGCATCCGATGACAGCACGGTCTCGAACGCGTCCAGCAGGGCAATCAATGTGTCGATGCGCTTGAGCTGCATGCGATGGGTTCGCCGCGCGAACAGGCTGTCGCGCGCCGCCTGCAACCGGTCGGCCAGCGCGGCATGCGCGTCGATCAGGGCGCGGAAGGCGCCGTGGCCGGTGGTGTCGGGATTGTAGAGCGCGGCCTTGGCGCGCAAGTACGCGGCGAAGGCGTGCATCGCTTCGGCCAGCAGCAGCCGGCGGCCGCGATCATCGAACAGCCAGGCGATGACCACGGCATAGACGGTGTAACCGAACGCGCCCAGCACCGTCAGCATCAGGTGATCGGCCACGTCGGATGGGGTGGCGAAGCTCTGGCCCATGGCGAAGACGAAGGCCAACACCGATGTCATCGCCAGGCTCATCACCCATTTGCCATAGGCCGAGATCAGTCCGGCCCACATCCCGACGAAAGCGGTGGCGATGATGAAGGCGGTGGTGTCGAAACGCGCAAAGCCCGACAGGCCTGTGAAGAACACGGTGCTGAGAAAGGCAAAGCCCATGATCCAGGCTTTCTGGCGCAAGGGATCGGTGCGGTCGCTGATGGAAACGCAGACCGCGCCGCTGGCGGCGGCCACGGCGGCGGTGAAGCCCAGCCCCCAACCGATAGTGAGCCCGGTCAGCCCCACCCCGATGGCCACGGACAGGCCGTTTTCAATATGGGCCCGGAATACGGCCAGGGAAATGGAGCGGGGAAACGAAGCCATCTTGTGTGGAGAATAGGGCTGACTATGTTAGATGCGAGCTTTCTTTTGCCGCAGGAGATGTGTGTGAGCGACGATATTACCTCCTTGCGGGTGCATGTGCATGGCTTTGTCCAGGGCATCGGCTTTCGCGATTTCCTGGTGATGGCCGCGCAGCAGCAGAATCTGGATGGCTGGGTGCGCAACCGTTCCGATGGATCGGTGGAAGCCCTGGTCTCCGGTTCGACCAAGGCGGTGGAGATTTTCGTCACCAACGCCACCAGGGGCCCGCAAGGCGCCAAGGTCAGTGCGGTGGATCTTCACAACAGCGAACCGCCGGCCGAGAAGGGTTTTATCCGCAGGCCTTCGCTCTAAAGGCGCGGTCGCTTCAACTCGCGGAACGCCGACACCGCAAAGACCAGCAACGCGATCAGGCTAAGCAGGCTGCCGGTGCCGACAGCCGGTTCCAGCGCCGTGTTGCCGGTGCTGAGCATGATCGCCAGGGCCGGTATCATGATGACCACGCCCGAGGTCGCGCAGATGTAATTGGTCCAGGCCAGGCGCGGCGAGAAACTCTCGCGGGTCAAAGCGTAGAAGGTGCCATAGATCGACATCGTCACCCAGCCCAGCAGGTTGAGATGCGCATGGGCCGGGGCCAGCGCGAAATTCTGTGACACCGCCATGGCGATGCCCCAGCACATGCCCATCGCCAGGAACAAGGCGCCCGTCATGAAGAAAGCGGCTGATACGCGCGGCATGAAAATTCTCCCTATCCAAATATCTTCTCGAAACTCTGTTTCAGTGCCACGTCCACATCGGTCATCGACACCGCGATGCCCAGATCGGCAAGACTGGTGACGCCATGGGCGGTGACGCCGCACGGCACGATGCCGGAGAAATGCGTCAGGTCCGGCTCCACGTTCAACGCCACGCCATGCAGGGTGACCCAGCGCTTGATGCGCACACCCAGCGCCGCGATCTTGTCTTCGCGCAAGCCACGCTGGACCCAGATGCCGACGCGCCCTTCGCGCCGCTCGCCCTTGACGTTGAACTGCGCCAACGTCTCGATCAGCCATTGCTCCAGATCGCGCACATAGGCGCGCACATCGGGCGTGCGGGTCTTTAAATCCAGCATGGCGTAACCCACGCGCTGGCCCGGCCCGTGATAGGTGAACTGGCCGCCCCGTCCGGTGCGATAGACCGGAAAGCGCGCCTCCAGCAGATCGGCATCGTTGGCGCTGGTGCCGGCGGTGTAGATGGACGGATGCTCCAGCAGCCAGACCTGTTCGCCGGCCGTGCCGTCGGCGATGGCGGCGGCGCGGGCGTCCATAGCGGCCAGCGCCTCGGGGTAAGGCACCAGCTGGTCGCTGATCTTCCAGTCCAAAGTGGCTTTTACGGGGGCGTCCAAATTAAGCTTTCCGAAACCATGTTCCGGCAGGCTGGCCGGGTTTCCACCAATGCCCCTCTTATCCCAATGTAAGGCCCCCGCCCATGGCGTCCAATGTCGATAATGTCAAAGTCGAGATCTCGGTGGTGCTGGGCCGCTCGGTGATCCCCATGCACCAGTTGCTGCGCATGGGCCGCGGCGCCGTGATCGAACTGGATACCCACCAGGACGACCCCGTGACCATCTTGGCCAACGACAAGCCGGTGGCGAAGGGCGAAATCCAGATCCAGGGCGACAAGATCGCGGTTTCCGTGGTCGACCTGCTGAAGGGCTATTAATACGTCATATTTGACGTATAATTATATATTCTCCACCTGAAACTTGCATTTTACCCCCTCCGGGCATACCTCTCTGCTCCTGAGAGGGCCTGATGCTTCCCCTTGTCCTGAACCCCGCAAATCTCAAGACCGGCCTGGCCGGCCGTGGGCCTGAGCGCGACCGCAGGGCCGCCTTGCTGGCCGAGGCGGGGGTGGAAGTGCGGCTGCTGCCCGAGCCGGTCCCTGACGCGCTTTTGGCCTCCCTGCAGGTCCTGTTCGTCGCCGGCATCCCCGAAGGGGAGGCCCGGGACCTCGCCGCCCGCGCCCGCGCCCAAGGCGTGCTGGTCAATGTCGAGGACGTGCTGCCTTTGTGTGATTTCCACGTTCCGGCCATCGTGCGCCGGGGCGAGTTGCTGCTGACCGCCTCCACCGGCGGGCAGGTGCCGGGCCTGGCCCGCGCCCTGCGCGAAACCCTGGCCGACCAGTTCGGCCCGGAATGGACTTTGCGGCTGAAGGAACTGGGACAGGCGCGCGCCAAGTGGCGCAGTCAGGGGCTTTCGCCCCGCGAAGTTTCCCAGAATGTGCGCGAGATGATCGCGCGGATGGGTTGGCTATGAACAACGTAACCGTGATCGACACCAAGCGCGGCCTGCGCCCGCAGACGATCGAAGAAAATCCCGCGCACCTGAAAGAGCTGCAGGACAAGGCGGCGGGCCGCGATGCCCACGGCATTTTGGAGCTGGCCCTGACCGGCGAATTCGCCGGCAAGACGGCGGTGGTGTCGTCGTTCGGCGCCGAAAGCGCCGTGTTGCTGAAGCTGGTGGCCGACATCGATCCCAATACGCCCATCCTGTTCCTCAACACCGGCAAGCTGTTCGGCGAGACTTTGCGCTACCGCGACCGCTTGCAGGACGTGCTGGGGCTGGGCGATGTGCGTTCGCTGTCGCCGTCGCAGGAAGAGCGCACCCAGAAAGACCCCGAAGGCAGCTTGTGGTCGACCAATGCCGATGCCTGCTGCGACTTCCGCAAGACCATTCCCCTGGCGCGCGCGCTGGCGCCGTTCCGGGCGCAGGTGACGGGGCGCAAGCGTTTCCAGACCCGCGAGCGCGCCGACATGCTGCCGGTGGAATTCCATGACGGCCGCTATCGCTTCAATCCGCTCTGGCAGTGGGACCTGCAGCAGCTGGAAGCCTTCGCCCAGCGCAACAACCTGCCGCCTCATCCCTTGGTCGAGGACGGCTATCCCTCTATCGGCTGCATGCCCTGCACCCGCCGCGTCCAGGCGGGCGAGGACTATCGCGCCGGCCGCTGGGCCGGCCTGGACAAGGATGAGTGCGGCATCCACCTGACCGATGGCGGCGGCATCTAAGCCCGAATTATTAATTGGGGCTTTCCGCAACATTGCGGAACTTTTAGCAAAACCGCGAGTTTCCTTTTCGGAGGGCAAGTCGGCCTTGGAGTTTTCAAGGCCCTCTTCGCCATGTGAAAGGAAAACTATGAAAACCTCGCTGAAAATTCTGCTGGCCGTTGGCCTGCTGTCGGGTGCCGCCATGACCGCACCCGTGCCTGCCGCCGCCCAGCCGGGCGGCTTCTCGTTCCGCGTCGGTGACGTCGGCATCGCCTATAACGACGGCTATTACGATCGTGGCCATCGTTGGCATGCCTGGCGCCACCAGCGTGAACGCGAATGGTATCGCGCGAATTATCGCCAGCAGTATCGCGGCTATCGTCACGACCGCGACCATGATGGTGTGCCGGATCGCGTTGATCGCGACCGGGACAATGACGGCGTTCCGAACTATCGGGACAGCCGCCCCAACAATCCGTATCGCCGCTAAGCGATTGCCGGTTTGAATGAAGCCCCGCGGGAGCGATCCCGCGGGGTTTTCATTTCAGGGCCTCCGCGATTTCCAGCAGGATCGGCACCATCGAGGCGACCAGTGACAGCGCCATGGCGATGTTGAAGCAGCGCAGCGCGGCGGGGCCGCGCAGCCAGCGGCGGATGCCGGCGCCGAACGCCGCCCAGGTCAGGGTGCTGAAGATGCTGACCACCAGGGAGACGGCGGCGATGATGGCGACCTCGATATACAGCCGGCCGCTTGCCGTGGTGTAGGCCGAGATGGCGCTCACCGCCATCAGCCACGCCTTGGGATTGATCCACTGGAAGGCGGCGGCCTGCAGGAAGGTGAGGGGCTTGTCCCGGCCCCTGCTTTCCTTTGTGGAATCGCTGCGTGCGATCTGGACCGCCATCCACAGGAGATAGACGCAGGAGACGCTCTTCATCCCCAGCTGCAGCAGCGGCGAGGCCAGCAGGATCGAGGCCAGGCCCAGCCCGACCAGGAAGATCATCACCGGAAAGCCCAGGGTGACTCCGGCCGCATGGGGCAGGGTGCGCGCCAGCCCGAAGCGCGAACCGGAAGACGCCAGCATCGCGTTGTTGGGCCCGGGCGTGAAAGCCATGACCGTGGAGAAAATCAGGACGGCGATGAGGGTCTGGAGCGACATGTGCCGAGGCTAGGTCAAAAGCCGCCGCTTGAGGTCTGACGGCGTTGCATGATGGTTATTCACGCAAGCTGCCTATTTCCAGTAAGCGGTTTTTTTGGCGAAGTAAGCCTTGGGGATTTTGGCGTACATGACCAGGTTCAAATCCACCGCCTCGGCCAGCCCATAGTCCAGCGCGGTGCTGGACAGGGAATAGGATTCCTGCGGCGTCAGGCCGTACCGCTTGCCCAGGAATTTCGCCGTCTCCTTGATGGTGTTGGACAGCGCCACGTCCAGGTCATGGTCCATGCCGAACACGTAGAAATTCTGCTTGTCCTCGGCATAGGGCATGGTCATCGCCGCCCCTTCGCCCTTATGCAGGACGAACTCCAGGGTGGCGGTCATGGAGGATTCCAGCGCATTGCCGCTGACTTCGCCGTCGCCTTGCGACGCATGGGGATCGCCGGCGGCAAACAGCGCGTCCTTCACCTGCACCGGCAGGTACAGGGTTGAACCGGCCTGCAGCTTCTGGAAATCGATATTGCCGCCATAGATGCCCGGTGCGCGGCTGGGGATCGCACGCGTGGGCGCCACCGCCATCGTTCCCAGGAAGGGCCGCAAGGGAAAGCTGATGCCGGGCGCGAAGTGCGCCATCTTCGCGTCGTACTTGATGACGCGCGAGTTGGGCGTGCCCGCCGGCAGCAGATCGGGCGCGGCGCCCACGCCGTTGCCGGCATTGTTGACGCCATAGGTGACGCGCGGCTTCACCGCCTTGATGCGCACCTCCAGCATGTCGCCCGGCTCGGCATTCTCGATGGCGATGGGCCCGGTCAGGACATGGCCGCCAAAGCTCTTGTCATAGGGAATTTTGGACGCCGCGACGGCATCGGGCAGGACGTCTTTTTCGGCAATCCCGTCCTTGGCGAAGAACCCGACCGGATCGCCGGTGGTGAGGCCGCCATGGCTGACCGTGTCGATCACCACCGTGTCGCCGCTCCGGATCTTCAGCACCGGGGCGAAGTCCGGCGACAGCACGCTGCGATGCACGGTCTCGGGCTTGGACGGCAGATGATAGGTCGCGGCGAGGGCGGGCACGGGCAGCAACAGCGACGCAACCAGCAGCCCCCGCATGCTATTTCTTGCGCGGCATGGCGGTGAACGCGATCGCCTTGGCGCTGTCGGGGGTCAGTTCCTTGCCGCCCGAAGGCACGTCATTGCTCTTGAGGATGTAAGCCACGATGTCGGCGTTGGTCGCGGGCGAAAGGCTGCCCGGACGCCCCAGCGGCATGGCGGTGGAGATATACTCGAGCAGCACCGACAATTTCGAGCCCGCATAGTAAGGCATGATGCGCCCTACCAGCGGCGGGATCTCGAACATGCCCATCAGGCTTTCGCCATGGCAGCGCGAACAATTCTGCATGTAAGCGGTGTGCCCGCGGTCCGCCTGGGCATCGGTGTAAGCGCCGTCCCAGATCGTGCCGCGTGCCTGCGCCGCCGCCGTTCCCGCCAGTATCAGAACCGCCACCGCCATCAACCTGCGCATCATCAACCTCTCGTGGCGTTCGGGAAGCGGGACATCAGTTCCTCGACCACCTTGACCGCGGTTTCGGCTTCGGCGCGGTTGGGGACCTCGGTGCTGTTCTTCCAGCTCTTGGCGAACATTTCGGGGCCGATCTGGATCACCATCACCCCGTCGCTCTTGGAGCGTGTCTCGACATTGCGATAGGTCAGGCCGTAATTCACTTCCGGCTGGGGGATCAGCCATTCGGTCTGGCCGCGTATCGGGATCATCGCTGTGTCACGCCACCAGTCATGCGCCGCATAGCCAGGGCAGTTGATGATGACCTTTTCCGGCAGATGCCCCAGCTCGCTGGGCGAATGGAAATCGCGCATCACGATTTTGCCGCCGCGGGCGAAGAATTCCTGGGTCAGCAGATGGCTGTATTCGCTGAAATTCCAGAACATCTTGGTGGAGTGGCGGGCATATTTGACGCCGGGGAAGGGATTGGTCTGGTCCGTCAGAACTTCGGGGATGGCGGTGATGTCGCCGATCCGGTTGCCCATGTCATAGAACACGGGGGCCGGATCGCCGTTGGCCATCGGAATGGGCGCGGGCGGCGGCGCATCGAACGGGGTGTCGGACAATTCGTAATGCTCGCTCCAGGCGATGGGGTTTCCCGCCATGCCCATATAGGGGCGGAAATTCTTCCAGGAGGTGCGCACCATCTGCTCCCAGATATCACCCAGGCCCGGCTGTGCTTCGGACGCCAGCGCCACCGTGCCCGGACCCCACACGCCATTGGCGCGATAGGAACGGGCGCGTTGAATCAGCTCGCGGGTGTAGATGGTGACTTCCATGCCGGCGCGCAGCGCCATGATCGCAGAGCTGAGGCCGATGATGCCGCTGCCCACCACCGCGATCTTGCGGGGCGCAAACGACATGGCCTTCTGCACCTGCATGTCGGCCGATCCCCAGGACAGGCACCAGCCGCTGCCATGATGGCCGTAATTGTGGATCACCGTGGCGTCGCCGACCTGCTCGACCGCCAGGTTGGGGCCCTTGGTGCGGAAGGGGCGGATGCAGCATTTGATGTCATAGATGCGGTCGGGATGCGCCCGGATGGGGACCAGCTGTGCCCGCTGTGCTTTCGCAGGTGTGGCGCCAAGCCCAGCCAGGCCGCCCAGTGCAAGCGACTGCTTCAACAGATGCCGACGATCCATATGCCCACCCCGGTCACGCGCCACCAAACCGTAGTCCGCGCCGCCGGGCATTGGCAACTCGGCCAGGAACAGGCCGGTGTGAGACAGAAAAGCACGGCCAGCGCCTATGTGGCGCCCAGGAACATGTGCGCCAGCCCCGCACCGGCCACCGTCAAAACGACCACGGCCCAGGATGGCAGGTTGAACGCGACCAGCAGAACCAGGCCGGCGAGCGCCAGGGCGGCGTCGGCGGGACCGGTTATCGCGGATGTCAGGACCGGATGGTACAGGGCGGCCAGCAGCAGCCCGACGACCGCCGCGTTGATGCCGCGCAAGGTTCTGCCAAATCCCGGCCTGTGCCGCACGGCCTGCCACAGCGGCAGCGCGCCCATCACCAGCAGAAAGGAGGGGAGGTAGATCGCCACCAGGCACAGCAATGCACCCGCGATGCCGTTGGGGAACGGCTTCATGACCGCACCCAGATAGGCGGCAAACGAAAACAGCGGACCCGGCATTGCCTGGGCCATGCCATAGCCCGCCAGAAAATCCTGGCCCGATACCCAGCCCGGTGGCACCACGGCCGATTGCAGCAGGGGCAGGACGACGTGGCCGCCGCCGAAAACCAGCGCGCCGGATCGGTAGAAGGCGGCGAATACTCCGACGGCCTGTTCGCCAAGGCCCGCGCTTGCCACGGGAAGCCCCAGAAGAAGCAAGACGAACAGGCCCAGCATGGACGCGAACCGCTTGTTGATGCGGGGCGGCAATCCTTGCGGCAGGCCCGTTTCGCGATCCTTCAGCACCATCCAGCCGAGAATTCCTCCCGCCACGATCAACAAGGGTTGAACGGCTGCCGCCTGTATCCAAAGCGCGGCTGCGGCCACAGCGCCGGCGATCAACCGGCGCGGCCAGTCCGGGCAAAGCTGTTTGCTCATCAGCCAAACCGCCTGGGCAACCACAGGCGCCGCGACAAGTATCAGCCCGTGCAGAAGCCATTGCGGAATGCTGGATCCGAAATGGTGAATGCCAAGACCAAAAGCGGTCATCAGGATGGCGGACGGCAAGGTGAAGCCGATCCAGGCCGCGATGGCGCCGGGCCAGCCTGCCTTGGCAAAGCCGATGCCGATGCCGACCTGGCTGGAGGAAGGACCGGGGAGCAACTGGCAAAGCGCGACCAGCTCGGCATAGCTGTGTTCATCCAGCCATTTGCGGCGGACGATCAAGCTGCGGTGGAAATATCCCAGATGCGCGATCGGCCCGCCAAACGCGGTGAGGCCCAACCGGAGGAAGGTCAGAAAAATCCTGAGCGGGGTAATGGCGTCCATGCCGCATTGAACCGTGTTGCCGCGTCGAACCTGTTACACCAGCTATCGCGGCACGGGCCACTCGGCATTCAAAGCACCCGCATTGCGGGTGCTTTGAATGGTGCGGTCGAGAAGACTCGAACTTCCACGGGTTGCCCCGCTACCACCTCAAGGTAGTGCGTCTACCGTTCCGCCACGACCGCACAGTCCAATGGGAAAAATCCCGGTAGGACGGGGGGTTTAGCAAGCGCGCCCGCGGAGGGCAAGGGATTAGCAGGCGCCCTTCAGACCGCAAATCCTTGCGGTTTTTGGCCCGCCTGGCAGGCCTCCCACATCCGCAAGTAAGCGGCCTCGATGCGCCGGCGGAACAGGTCGGTATCGAACAGCGGACAGTCGTGGGTCAGCCGCTTTTTCACTGCTGCCAGCCGCTCCGGCTTGCTCGCCAGCTGGACCGCCAGCGCTTCGAACGCGTCCCGGGATTGCGTCACCAGCTCGGGCAGTCCCGCCGCGGCCAGCAGGCTGGCGGCGACCCGGCCGGGAAAGGCGCTGCCGGCCTGGGTGATCAGCGGCACCCCGGCCCACAGCGCGTCGCTGCCGGTGGTGTGGGCATTGTAGGGCAACTGGTCCAGGAACAGGTCGGCCAGGCTCAGCCGCGCCAGGTGTTTTTCCGGCGGCTGGTGCGGGGCATAGAGAATGCGCTCCGGCGCCACGCCATTGGCCTGTGCGTGGCCGGCAATGTTCTGCGCCAGCGGCGGCGGGCCCTGCAGCAGCCACAGCACGCTGCCCGGCACCTGTTTGAGGATGCGCATCCAGCACGCGAAGGTATCGGGCGTCAGCTTGTAGACGTGATTGAAATTGCAGAACACAAAGCCCTTGTCCGGCAATCCGGCTTCCGCGCGTGTGGGAATGGGCGCCATCGGGCGGCCCCGGTCGTCATTGGCCTGGTAGCAACCGGGCAGGGTGATTACCGCCTCGTCATAGAAACGTTCTTCGCCTTCCGGGATCACGATTTTGTCGGCGATGATGTAGTCGATATAGGGCGCGCCCAGGGTGCCGGGGAAACCCAGATAGTTGACTTGAACAGGCGCGGGCCGCTGCGCGAACACGCCCATGCGGGGCCTGCCGAACCAGCCATTGAGATTGACCAGTATGTCGATGCCGGCATCCCGGATTTTCCGCGCCGCCTCATGATCGCTGAGGCCGCCGATATCGATCCATTCGTCAAAGGCGCTTTTCAGCCGACGGCTCATCGCATCGGTGCCGGTGCTGCCATTGTCCACGGCGATCAATTCGAATTTCTCGCGGTCATGGCGCTCGTAGAGGCCCGCCATCAGGATGGCGGTGGCCTGTTCGCGGAATTCGCCGGAGAGATAGGCGAGGCGAATCTTGCCGCCGGCCTTGCGCGCGAACACGGGCGCCGCGTCGGCCGCCGGCGGATGCATGGCGGCAGCGAAAATGCGCGCGCAGGTCTGGCTGTCGGCGGGACTTTCCGACAGCGCCTGGAACATGAAAGGCCGCGCCACGGGCGCGCCGGCGCGCACGCCCGCGATCAGCCGCGCTTTTTCCGCCGCAAAATCGCTCCAGTCCGCCACTTGCATTTTCAGATGCAGTACGCCGCCTTGCAGGAACGGCATGTCCGGCGCCAGCGCCAAAGCCCGCTCCAGGTCGGCGATGGCGAGCGCATAGTCGTCGCTGGTCTCCCAGCGCGTGTGGCTCCAGCGCGTATAGCCGCGATTGTTCAGCGCCTCGATGTGATTGGGGTTCAGCGCCAGGACCTTGTCATAGGCCTCCAGCGCTTCAAGGGTGCGGCCGCGGTCGCCCAGGATCGCGCCCCGCCGGAACAGCGCCTGGATGTCGCGGGGATTGAAACGCAGCGCCTGTTCGTAGCTGGCCAGCGCTTCATCGATGCGAAACAGCGATTGCAGCGCGTTGCCGCGGTTGGTCCAGGTGTCGGCATCGGGTGCGATGGCCAGTGCCCGGTCGTAATGGTCCAGCGATTCGGCGAAGCGCCCCATCAGGTTCAGAATATTGCCGGCATTGACCAGGACGCCGGCATGGCGGGGATTGAGCGCCAGCGCCGACTGCATCATCGCCAGCGCCTCCTCGGGCCGGCCCTGTTGCACCAGAAGGACGCCCAGCATCTGCCGCGCCGCCAGCATGCGCGCGTCCACGCCCAGCACCTGGCGGTAGAGCTGCTCGGCTTCGACCAGCTTTCCACGCTGATGAAGGACAAGGGCCTGGTTGTAAACGTCCTGCAATCGCTTTCCTTCGCTTGCACCTTGCGGCGTTAGGCTTAAAACTGGCCCATCATGCCGCTTCCCGCCGACATTACCGTGGTGATGACATCGTGCAACCGTCACGATCTGCTGGCGCGCACCCTTGAAAGTTTTCGCGCGCATGAAAGCGAAGGCCGGGTGGCGCGCATCCTGGTGGGCGAGGACGGCGATGCCGATCCCGGCGAGGTCTGCCGCCGGTTCGGGGCGGAATATTTCCGCACCGGCGAGCGGGTGGGCCAGATCAAGCTGATCGACCGGCTCTATTCCATGGTGGACACGCCTTATATTTTCCACCTGGAAGATGACTGGCTGTTCGACCGCTCCGGCTTCATGGAAAAGAGCCGCGCCCTGCTGGAAGCCGACCCCAAGACCCTGCTGGTATGGCTCAGGGCCTGGAACGATACTTTCGAGCACCCTGTGGGCTATGCCGCGCCCGACCGCAGCTGGGGTCAGATGGCGTTTGATTTCTGCGGCTTCTGGCACGGTTTCACATTCACCCCGTCGCTGCGGCGGCTCAGCGATTACCGGCTGTTGCCGGGCGGCGGCTTCCAGCATTTGCCGCGCACCATATTCGTGAAGGCCTACAAGCCGGCCGCGGCGCTGCGCTTCGAAATAGAGGCGAGCATTTTCTATCGCAACCTGGGCTATCGCGCCCTGATCCTGGATGAAGCCGGTTATGTGCGGCACATCGGCGGCGAGCGGCATGTCAAACATCCCGCGGATGCGGCGAACGACCTGAGCGGCATGCGGCGCAATGGACCATGCCCCTGCGGTTCGGGGATGAAACTGAAACATTGCCACGGCGCCCTGGCCTGAGCCTTGCCTGGCTCCGGGGCCTGCCGCACACTGGGGCCAACAAGAATATCGGGGCGGCCCATGCGAAAATTTGTTCTGGCTTTTCTGCTGTTGCCCGCCGCTGCGCTGGCGCAGACCGCAAATCCGCTGCCCAAGCCCGATCTGACGGAAATCTGGTCGCCGGTGCCGCCCAAGGTTGAACCCGGCAAGATGCCGGGCCAGCCGCCGTCCGACGCGATCCTGCTGTTCAACGGCCGCGACCTGTCGGGCTGGGAAAGCGCCAAGGGCGGACCGGCGCAATGGGCCGTGGAAAATGGCGAGATGGTCGATGTGCCCAAGGCCGGCGACATCCGCACCAGCCAGCTGTTCGGCGACATCCAGTTGCATGTGGAATGGATGGTTCCTGTCCTGCCGCCCGATCGCAAGGGACAGGATCGCGGCAACAGCGGCATCTATCTGCAGGGCCTGTATGAACTGCAGGTACTGGACAGCTATGACAACCCTACTTACGTCAATGGTGAGGCGGGCGCCATCTACAAGCAGTCGGCGCCGCTGGTGAATGCGCTCAAGCCCGCGCCCAACTGGCAAGCCTATGACATCGTTTATTACGCGCCGCGTTTTTACAACGACGGCACGCTGGCCGAGCCGGCACGTGTCACCGTTTTCCTGAACGGCGTGCTGGTGCAGAGCAATTTTCCGATCAAAGGCCCGACCGAATATCGCGGCATCCCCCAGTACAAGGCGCACGGCGACGGGCCGATCTTGCTTCAGGCGCATAACAACGCCGTGCGTTACCGCAATATCTGGGTGAGGAAGCTCTAGGCTTCAGCCGGCATAATAGAGATTGAGCGGCAGGTCGCTGTTCTGCACCCGGTAGAAGGTCTGCAGCATCATCGCCACGATGCGCCCTGTTCCGGGCGCCAGCCGGTCATGCACTGCCGAGCGGACCACGCCGAACATGCCGGCGGTCTCCGGATCGTTCAGGTTGGGGCATTCAAATCCCATGCTCCAGTCGGCAAAGACGCGGCAGGGAATTTCGCGGTCCAGCAGGATGCGCGGATCGCTATGGCGGCGGTCCGCCGCGATGCGGGTGTACAGCTCGCGAACGCAGCGCTCATCGCCCTCCAGCATCTGCAGGAAGCCGCCATCGATGTGCAGCAAGAGGCCGGTGATCCCCAGCAGCGCATTGTTGGCGCGCGCGGCGGTCAGGATATTGTCCAGCGCGCGGGGGGGCAGTTCGCTGGAAGGATTGCTGACATAAAGAAGCTGGCGCATGCGGCCAGCTTGCGTCTTCTGGATTGAAAGAAAGTGAAGGCCGCCAACGCTTTTGCGTTAAGACGGCCTTCGTACTTCCTACCAATTCCTTACTGCGCGGGCGCGGGTGCTGCCGGGGCGGGCGCGGCAGGAGCCGGGGCGGGGGCCGCCGGTTCCGCGGGCGCCGCTTCCGGCGTGGCAGCGGCGGTCTTCTTCACCGGTTCGGGATTTTCGGCTTCCCGGATGGCCTTGTGCTCGGCGCGGCGGTCCGCCGCTTCCTTGGCCTGGTCCATAAAGCGGTTTTGCGCGACCGCCGGAATCACGGAAACACTGATCAACAACAACGCTACAGTCGTGCGGAATTTCATGGCGCTCCTCATTTTGGGTACCCCCCGGTATCTGATGGAAAAAAGCTGCCATGAGTTTTGCGATTCCGCAATCTCGTTTGTATTTTTGCTGCAGTGCAGTTAAGGCGTTTCCCCCATGCCTCTACACATCATCAAGCTATGCGTCGGCTGCGACAGTCTTTCGGAACTCGCGGACTGGCAGAAGAAAAGGCTCAAGGAAAAGCGCGCCAAGGGCCAGAAACCCGAGCTGATTCACATTACACGGATGACACCCAAGCGGGGGGACGAGGTCCTGGACGGGGGCTCGCTCTACTGGGTGATCAAGGGCCAGATCGCCGCCCGCCAGAAATTGCTGGGGTTCCGCGAGATCAAGAAAAACGGAGTTCCCCATTGCGGCCTGGTCTATGACAAGGTCCTGGTGCCGGTGGTGGCGCGGCCCCGGCGGGCTTTCCAGGGCTGGCGTTACCTGGAAGCCAAGGACGCGCCGGCCGACCTGGCCAAGACCAAGGGCGCCAAGGATCTGCCCGAAGCCCTGCAGCGGGAACTTGCTTCGCTGGGTTTGCTCTAAGCTTCCCCGATGGGGAATCGCCAATATCTGCTGTGGCCGCTGGCGGCATGGGCGCTGTTCGCAGGCGCCTCGCTATGGCTGACGCACGGGCCGATCCAGCTCGACACCGACAGCGCCATGCGGCTGGTCCAGGTGCGCGATCTTCTTCATGGCCAGAGCTGGTTCGACACCGTCCAGCACCGCATGAACACGCCATATGGTTTGCCGATGCACTGGTCGCGGCTGGTGGATGCGCCGCTGGCGCTGCTGATGCTGGTCTCCGAGACCTTCGCGCTGATCGCCTGGCCAATGCTGCTCTATGGCGCGCTGCTGTTCCTGCTGGCGCGGCTGGCGGAGCGCCTGGCCGGCGCGCGGGCGGTGGTGCCGGTTCTGTTGCTGACTTTGCTGTGCACCGAACTCTTTGCCGTCTTCACGCCGGGCAATATAGATCATCATGGCCTGCAGCTTGTGCTGATGCTGGCAGCGCTGCTTAGTGTGGTGGAACAACGGCCAGTCCTGACCGCCATTGTGGTCGGCTTCAGCCTGGCGGTGGGGCTGGAGACATTGCCTTACGCCATCGTCGCGATCCTGTTTGCGGCGTTGGGCGAGGGAGCGCGCCGTTTCGGTTTCGCCCTGGCCGGCATGGCGCTGCTGCTGTTGGCGGCCGCCGGTTCTGATCGTTTTCTGGCCGTCTGCGATTCCTATTCGCTGTTTTATGCGGCGCTGCTGGCGGGGGGCGGCCTTGGTGTTGCGGCAATCTCCTTTTTGCCGCGCCATCGGTTGGCGGCGCTGGGCGCGCTGGCGCTGATCCTGCTGGCGCTGGCGGCGATGCTGAATCCTGCCTGCCTGGCCGGTCCCTATGCGGGGATGGATGCGCGCATGCGCCTGATTTTCCTGGACCGCATCAACGAGGCGCGGCCGGTCTGGTCTTTCTTCCGTCTGGCGCCGGCGCAGGTGATCGGCGGCTATCTTTATGCCGCCGTCGCACTGGCTTTCTGCTTTGCCGTGCCGCCGGGCCGCGCCCGTCTTGCCGTGATCCTCTTTGCTGCCGCGGCCCTCTTGACCGCTACCTTGCAATACCGCGCTACCCCTTTCGCGCTGGTCTTTGCCCTGGCCGGGCTGGCGGCGGGACTGGTGCAAATCACGCGTCACCGCAGCATCGTCTGGGTGGCGGCCATGCTGCTTTTGGGAAATGGCGCTGTCTTCACCATCGCCGGTGAGGTGGCGGAGGGGCGGCAGAAGGCGGCCAATCGCGCCATCGCTTTCTTTGAGCAAGAAGACTGCGGCCATGAGATGGCGATGGAGGCGTTCAAGCAGCTTCCGTCCGGGCGGGTCGCCGCATTCGTGGACCAGGGCCCGGGCGTTCTGGCCTACACGCGCAACAGTGTGATTGCCGGACCCTACCATCGTGACGCCGCCGGCATTCTGGACACGTATGAGATTTTCACCGGAAAAGATCCCCGTGCCGTCCTGAACAGGCGCGGCATCGATTACCTGATGACCTGCCGCGCCGCGCCGGATTGGGAATTCTATCGCGCTGGGGGCGGACTGATTTCGCAACTTGCCGCGGGGCGGACGCCGCCATGGCTGACCGAGGTGGAAGGCGCCACCGGCTTTGATCTGCCTACCGGCAGCGCCCAGGTCTACCGGATCAAGCGATAGCCATATTGTCGATCAGCCTTGTCTTGCCGATCTTGACCGCGGCCAGGATGCGGGCGGGACGTTCCAGCGCCGTGATGTGATCCAGCGTCTCCGCGTCGCGGATGGCGACATAATCCACATGCGAAAAGCCCGCTTTCCACAGCGCCTCGATGGCGGCGGCTTCCGCCGCCCGAAGGTTGCCGCCGCCGCGCGCCGCCGCGATGGCGTCTTTCAGGATCAGGTTCAGGCTGGCGGCGATCCTGCGTTCATCGATGCTCAGATAGGCATTGCGCGATGACAGGGCCAGACCGTCTGCCTCGCGCAGGGTGGGGGCGCCGATGATCTGGACCGGCAGGCCCAGGTCGTGCACCAGCCGCTTGATCACCAGAAGCTGCTGGTAATCCTTTTCTCCGAACACCGCGATGTCGGGCAGGGCGGCGATCAAGAGCTCGGCCACCACCGTGGCGACACCGGCGAAGAAGTGCGGACGAAAATCGCTTTCCAGGCCCTTGCTGGGGCCGCCCACCGTGACGGTGGTGGCGAAGCCTTCCGGATACATCTCCCGCGCCGTGGGCGTGAAGACGATCGCCGCGCCGTCGCCCAGCTTTTTCAGGTCGGCGTCCAGGGTGCGGGGATAAGCGTCGAAATCTTCGCCCGGGGCGAACTGGGTGGGATTGACGAAGATGCTGACCACGACATGGTCGGCGTGCTTTCGCGCTTCCGTCACCAGCGAAACATGGCCGTCATGCAGCGCCCCCATGGTGGGCACCATGCCGATGCGAGCGGGTTTGAGTTGAGCCAGCGCTGTGCGCAGCTCTGCGACGGTCGTGACGATTTTCGTCATTACCGGGTTTGCACAGCCGCGAAGCAGGTCTGGCCGCGCTGGGTCAGGCGGTTGCAGACCTCGCGCGCTTCCTGTTCGGCGAACAGGCCGAAGCGGGCGCGGTACAGGGTGTGGCCGCGCGCCGAGGTGATGGGGGCGATGATCCGGCTCGCACGCGCCAGCACGTCCTGCGCCTTGCCGGCATAGGTCTTGAGCTGGGCGTCGGCCAGCGCCTTGTCAGCATAGGCGCCGATCTGGATGGTCCAGTTGCGGCCCGGCGTCACGTCGACATCGCCTTCGCCGCCACCGCGCGCACCCTCGGACTGCATCTCTACCGCCCCGAATCCCTCAACGACTCCCCGCTCCTCACACAGGCCCTCGTAAACGTCGTCCTCGATCAACTGACCACTACCCACTATCCACTGTCTCCCTACCGCACCTCCAGCAGCACCACTCCGTGACGCGGCACCGTGAACTTCGTGTCGTCCTTAACCTTCCCAAGTTCCTTTGCTGCCCACACATCGCGAGCCGTCACCGCGCCCGCGAATCCCATCTCCTTCAGGTGAAGCCGGATCCCGCGCATCTCGCTGGCCGTCTCGCCAAAATTGAAGATCGCTACCGCTTTGGCCCCACCCTTCAGCGGCTTCGCCCATATCTCCACCGGCCCTTCGGCATAGACTCGGCTTCCCTGCTTCCCCAGCGTGTCCTGGTCAATCGCAATCACCTCTTTATTCATCAGGATCGCAGCAATCTCCGGAGTCATCTGGGTCAGGTTGTTACCCGCGATCAGCGGCGCTGCCAGCATGGCCCACAACGTCATGTGGGTCATATTCTCGTCGTGGTTCAGCCTGCCGTTGCCTACTTCCAGCATGTCGGGATCGTTCCAGTGTCCCGGCCCCGCAAACTTCTCCAGCCCAGCCTGCGATCGCCCAATCAGGCTCATACGGTCGAAGTTTGCTGAGATGTCGCCCGTCGTCCGCCACAGGTTCGCACCCACGCTCGGCCCCCAATCCCATACTGAATCGTCGCCATACTGGCAGAAACTGTAAACCATCGGACGGCCCGTCTTCAAAATCGCCTGGTGCATCTTCTCGTACGCAGCGCGCATCAGCTTGTTCTGCGCAGACGTGTCATCCGGGGCCTGCTGCCGCATCACTCCGCCATAGCTGCACAGGTCGTACTTCAGATAGTCAATACCCCACTCCGCATAGGTCGCCGCGTCCTGCTCTTCGTGGCCCAGGCTGCCCTCGTAGCGCGCGCACGTCTGCGCCCCCGGTGAAGAATAAATCCCGAGTTTCAGTCCCTTGGAGTGGACATAATCCGCCAGCGCCTTCATGTCGGGAAACTTCTCGTTGCTCTGGATCTTCCCCGCGGCGTCGCGCTTGCCCTCCCATGTGTCGTCGATGTTCACATACACATAGCCAGCGTCGCGCATCCCGGTCGATACCAGCAGGTCCGTCGTATCGCGAATATCTTTGTCCGTCACCTTGCCGGCAAAAAAGTTCCAGCTATTCCAGCCCATCGGCGGAGTCGCCGCCACCAGAGGGCGAGTCGTTGCAGCATGCGGTCGAGCCGCAACCGCTCCTGCTTTGCTGGTTTGTGTTGCCTGTGCTCCTGCCCCAAGCGCCGCCACCCATAGAATCACACAACATGTCTGCAACCTCTGCCGCCATACACGCATCCCCAAGCCTCCGTGAAACTCCTCACGAATCTTAGAGTCTGCACCACCAACATGCAAATCATGCGCGCTCCGTTAAATAAAATGCGCTCCCGCTCTCCGGGTTAGGAGAACAGGAGCGCATAGAACCGTGCTACTCGACTCGCAGTCGTTTACTGCTTCTCGATCTTGATCGCAATCGATACGGCGGCCTGAACCGGCTGGTTGTTCACCGTCGCCGGCTTGAAGCGATACCCGTTCACCGCCTCCAGAGCCTTCTTGTCCACCGCCTTACCAGCCGAATGGGTCACCGAAAGATTGCGTAGAAATCCATACTCATCCACCGTTCCGCTCACTACCACACGGGACAGGTCCGGAGTCGAAGCCAGGTCCTCTCCCGACAGTTGCAGATCCACCGAGCGAGCAAGTTGAGGTGCGGATGTCAAGGTTGGCGCGCTGCCCCCAAAGCCGTACTCCAGTGTCCCGGCTCGGCGCAGTGCCTCCTGGGTAAAGTCCTCTGTCAGTTGGGTCGATACAAACTCCCGAACCGTGACAGAACTTGCAGAAGTCATCGTAGAGGCAACATCGGCCCTGACTCCTGCCTTCACAACCGCCGCCAACGCAGCAGGTTGGGTTACCTCAGCCTGCAACTGCGCTGAGGGAGTCGCCGGCTTCGATTGCGCCGGCTGGATGGGCTGTCCTTGGACCAGGACAGGAACCAGTACGAGTGAAGATAAAATCGCTAGTCGCATGGATAGTCTCCTTTTAGAACAAGTTTTGCTCAAAACAACTATATGTCTAGAGTGATACAATTGTCAATAAAATAATATGAAAATAAAATATCTCAATAAAATCAAAGATTTATCGGTAGAGATGAGGACTATTGCTCACAAATTCTAAAAATCCATCTGGAATTCCATCCCAATACCCAGCGCATCAGACGCACAGCATCACCAGAGCAGCATTCCGCCGCACCTAGGGCTTGCCCCTCAGATCAATTGGTTCCCACCCTGCTCGTCCCCAGCCCACGCCACCCACCCACTTCGCCAGGCTCAGCCCGCCGTACCCGCTTCCAGCAGCTTCTCCAACCCCGCCACCGCACTCACAGGCGGATGACACACATTCCCACTGCATACCACTGCGAAGCTTTCTCCCGCGTTCAGCTTAGGCAGATAGGGTAGCGTCTTCTGCAACTCCGGCGGCAGTGCCTCCAACTGCGTCCGCCTCAGTCGCACTACGCTCTTGTTCGCCGCGTATTGCCGCAGCGCCGCAGCCTCCAACTCGCCTGCAGCAGCATCCTCGCCCACCACGCACACCTGCACCGCAGGCATCAACAGACGCTGCAGCGCCAGTGCATAGGTTGCCGCATACAGGCCAAAATGCTCCACCACGCCGGCGAATGTCGACAACGTCTCCTGCGCCTTGGCCGCATATCCCGCGCTCCCGTTCAGCGCGTCTAACCGCAGCAGCAGCATGGCTGCAATCGGATTCCCCGCCGGTGTGGGCGAGTCCTGCAACGGCTTGCGCCGCGCTCCCAACACTCCCAGGCTGCGCTCCCCCTCCACCGCCTTCTGGGTATCGAAGAAGCCGCCTCCCACAGGATCGTAGAAACGCTCCAGAGAGATCTCCATCAGCGCCTCCGCTGCCTCGTAGTAGCGCATCTCGCCGGTCATCTCCCACGCATCCAGCGCAGCGTGTCCCAGAAACACATAGTCGTCCAGCACACCCGCAACGCGCTCGACCTTCCCTCCCGCCTCGCCATACGCAACCACATGCGACAACCCGTGCTCCGGCCCACCCCATGCCGTTGCCAGCGCACGGTCCAGAGACTTCAGCGCAAACCCGCGTGCCTCCTTCGCATCCAGCACCCGTCCTGCCTCCAAAGTCGCCGATATGCACATCGCATTCCACGCAACATACATCGTCTTGTCCACATAAGGAGTAGGCCTTGCCAGCCGCGCAGCCAGCATCTTTCCCTTCGCCGAATCCAGCAGCGTGCGCGCCTCCAATGCGTCCACTCCAGCCTTGCGCGCCACCGCATCCAACGCACGCTTCACATGCAGCACGTTCTTCGCCACGTTGTGATGCATGTCGCCAATCTCGCCGACATCGTAGTACGCCGCCGCCACCGCCAGTTCCTGAGTTGTCAGCACCTCCGCCGCCTCATCCAGCGTCCAGGTAAAGTAGTCGCCGTCGTCATCCAGTGAGTAGTCCGCATCCTGCGACGCATAGAACCCGCCCAGTTCGCGGTCGCTCAGCCACTCCTCCATCCAGCGCATAACGTCGCGCGCAACCCGCGCCAACTCTTCATCGCCAAACGCCTGGTAGCCATGCAGGTAGTTTTTTAGCAGCTCGCTGTTGTCGTACGCCATCTTTTCAAAGTGCGGCACCACCCAATGCTCGTCCACCGAATAGCGATGAAATCCACCTGCCAGATGGTCGTGGATCCCTCCCTTTGCCATCTTGTCCAGCGTCAGCAGCACCACCAGCTTCGACGCTTCGGCCACGGACATCATCCCCAACCCGCTCATCTGTATCGTGGATGTTGCGCCTGCATCGGTCCGCGATGCCACGCCAATCAACAAGTCCACCGCGCTGGAGTGCGGGAACTTCGGCTGCGCGCCAAATCCGCCGTGCCGCGGGTCCGCGTTCTTCAGCGTAGACGCCACCATCTTCGCCAACAGCTCTGTCCCAATCTCCTCCAGCGCGCCGCTTGCCCGACCGCTGAATGCCTCGTTATGCTCGATTGCGTTCATCACGCTCGCAGCCGACTCGTTCACCTCTGTCCGCCGTCCCTCGAAGGCATCCGCCATGGTCAGCAACACGCGCTGGAAGCTTGGCCGCCCATGCCGGTCATCCGGCGGAAAGTACGTCCCTCCGAAGTAAGGCTTGCCCTCCGGTGTCAGAAACGCGGTCAGAGGCCACCCTCCCTGTCCGCTGATCGCAGACACCGCAGCCTGGTAGCGCGCGTCCACATCCGGACGCTCGTCCCGGTCCACCTTCACCGCCACAAAATGTTCATTGATGATCTGCGCAGTATCTGTGTTCTCGTACGACTCGCGGTCCATCACATGGCACCAGTGGCACCATACCGCCCCAATATCCAGCAGGATCGGCTTGTCTTCACTCACCGCGCGATCGAACGCCGCGTCGCCCCATTCCATCCACTGCACCGGTTGGTGCATCGCCGAGCGCAGATACGCCGATGCCGCGTTCGCCAGCGCGTTCCAGCGCCCCTCGTCCCCATCTTCAGCAATCATCGATACCTCCGTCGGGTGCCCCATCCTTCGCGGTCTCATGCGAAGGGTGGGTTACGGGTGCCCCGTCCTTCGCGGTCTCATTGCGATCGGGATCCCCGGCGAGCTTGCTTCACTGGGGTGAGGAAGGGGGGATTGCCGGAGCAGGCCCCACCGAGATCGGCTTCGGCGCAGGCGGTGCCGTCGGTGCTGTCAGTCCGGGAATCACCGGTGTCGCCGTAAATACTCCCGTCGCCGCATCCGTAATGCTGATGCCGTAACGGTCCAACGTCATCGACAGCAACTGTAGTAGCCCCGCCCGGTCCTTGGCATACGCCGCCGTCGCAGAGATCAGCGTATTCTCCGCCGTCGCCAGGTTCCGCTGCTGTTGCAACACCAGCGCGGACGTCGATGCGCCCAGCTTGAACTTCTTCTGCTCCGCATCCAGCGACTGCGTCGCATACGCGCGCGCCGCCTGCGCTGCCGTCACCTGCGCCCGGTCGTTGGTCAACGCATACTGTCCATTGATCACCTGAATCCGTATCTGCGTGTAGAGCTGTTGCAGCCGCATCTGAGCCTGCCGGTACTCCATCTGTGACCGCGCCTGGTCGGCCTGTGCCACGCGGTTGCGTAGTGGGATCGTCACATTCACCCCAACGCCCTTGTCCGGTGCATTATTGTTGAACAGATTGCCAACCGCCGACCCGTAGCCCACCGTCGGATACGGGCACCCCGATCCGCCAAACGCACCCAGTGCTGTGCAGTTCAGATAAGAGCTCTGCGATCCGCTGACTGCGCTTGCGCCATAAAACGCATACGCATCCACCGTCGGCAGCAGTCCGTTCTTCTCTGCCTTCATCGTGAGCTCGTTGTTCTTCATGCTCAGAACAGCCTGCTCAATCTGCGGATTGTTGACGTACGCCTGCTGCACCAGCGTATCCACCGTCATGTCCTCTTCTGGAAGCCGGTCCAGTCCCACGCGGTCGGTCGGGATCACAGGAGCATTGGTCAGCACCGTATCTTCCAGATTGCGTGCGATCGCCTGCTTCATCAGCAACTGTTGGTACGTCAGATTCGACTGCGACGCCACCAATGCCTGCTGGTCCGTCGCCACCGCGGAATCCGAGTTCACCACATCCAGCGGCGCCAGCGTACCAATCTGCAATTGCTTGCGATTGTCAGAGGTCAGTTGCGCCGACTGGGCCAGCGCGCGCTGCTTCGCCTGCTCGTCTTCGTATGCGCTCACCAGGCCCCAGTAGATGTTCTCCACCTGGTTCACCGTGTACAGCAACTGCTGCCGAAACGCCGAGTCGGTGATCCTGCGATCATTCTTCGCCTGCACCATGAAACGTCCGTTGATCCCCCATCCAAAGCCCTGCAACAGGTGTTGTGTCGCCGTCGCTCGGAACGAGGTATTAATCAGTGGGCTATAGGTGTTAAATGGATTTGTGTTGGTGCCTCGCGAGTTGTTGAACGTCACTCCCAACTGCGTGCCGGTAAGAAATCCCTGCGTGTAGCCGAAATTGAACGTCGTGTTGGTGGACTGCACCGGCGTGCTACCGGTAAACGCGCTCGTCGAAGGAGTTGTCGTCGCCTCATACTCCAGGCTGCTGGTTAGTGTTGGGTCCAGGTTCTCCGGCTGAGGCCCTCCGCCGCTGGTGCTCAACACCAGTCCATTGGCACCCGCGCCGCTTCCGCCCACGCCTCCCGACGTTCCCCCCGGGCCGCCGCCACCCATGACCGTAGTCCCCGATCCGCCCTGCGTACCCGTCACCAGCCCGTCCGCCACCCCGCGCAGCC
>Ga0118677_10003137_pt1 | contig 26727 bp, 20 predicted proteins | sample AliMusrvi5mmetaG_FD_86154 | JGI IMG/M metagenome (GOLD analysis project Ga0118677, IMG submission 86154) | reverse complement strand
GTGGCCTTGCCGGTGGGCAGGCGGCCTTCGAGTTCGTCGGTGTTAGAAGCGATCACGCCGGCCGGGGTGGTTTGGCGCCGGGAGTATTCCAAGCACCAGACGATGGCGGGCCACAGTTCGCTGGCGATGGCCTTGTCGCCGCGCGCCAGACAGAAGCGCGCACAGCCATAAGCATACATAGCCGCATCGCCGCGATCCCCATCTCCGCCGCCCAGACCGATCCCCTCGGAGTAGAGCGACGAAGGGATGAGTTTGTAGTCCGGCTGCATGTGCTTTTGGAAAAGCCGATAGGTGTCGAGCGAGGCTTGGTTGCCGTTGCGGTCGCCCAGAAACGGGAAAAACGGCCCGGCATATTCCACGTTGTCGTTGCACCAGGCGGCGGCGTAATACGCCAGGCCCCCGGGCGCGAGCATCATGCCGCCGCGGGTGGCATTGATCGCCTCGGCGACGCGCAACTTGCAAAAGGTGAATGCCCGGTCGAGTTCCGGTTCGGGCGTTTCCAGGCGCAAATCGTGCTGGAGCCCGCTGACATAGGCACGCCGCGCCTTTTCCTCGGCCGCGATGTCGATTTTCCCGGATGCCTCGGTGTCAAGTCGGCCGCGGAACAAAACGGCGAACACCATCTCCTTGTTAGGTTCGAGCACGGTGGAGGCGGGCGCGGTGCAACTGACCTCGGTGACATTGAGGCCATAGGGACCCTTTTCCTGATAGGTCAATGTTAGAGGCGCCACCGCCACCTTGCGCGCCAGCTTGCCGACGTTGCGCAGGGTCCAGCGGTCGATGGCTGTCGGCAGTGTCGTGCTGGGAAAGGCGCAGCGCGTGACTGCCAGATCCTTGTCCGCCAGGCCCTGGATGGTTAGGGTGCCGTCGAGCAGCACGCGCACGACTTTGATGGCGCCCAACGGAGCGCCATCGACGGTGATGGAAGGTTCGATCTCCTGCGGTTTGTAGTTGCGGATCAGGCCGTTGAACATGCCGTTGTTGCCGGTGCGCAAGGAGGGCCAGATCACGCTGCGTTTCATCGTCAGGGCGCGGTTGGCATCAATCCGATAGCCGACGACCTCGCCGACGCGCAGGCCGCCCTGTTCGATGAAATCGGCGTGCGGCAGGCGCGCATCCCGGGTCACCGGCCACTCGGTTGTCAGACCGTCGCCCAGAATCCATCGCGGCGGTGTCGGCGGCGCGGGCACGGTTTTCGGCCTGGCACCGCTCACCTGGAACGACGCCTCCGCCCAATCCGCTTGATCATGCTCGGTGCCGTCGAAGCCGTCGGTGACGCGCAGCGCCAGCAGCCTCACGCCGGTTAGATCGAGATCGACCGCGTGCGCCGCCATGCCGCCGCGCATCAGCGGGCTGCACCACAGGACCTTGTTGTCGCCCTCGATGATGAACTCGACGCTGCCCTCTTTCTTGTTAGTCTGGCCATCGTCGTCGATGCCGACCTTGGCGGTGAAGCGAGTGGAGCCGCCCTGCAAGTCGAGATGCAGGACGCTTTCCGCGCAGGTGCCGAAGCCGTGGCTGAATTCGTGGCCGGCGATGCGTAGCGACTTGCCGTTTGCCGAACGATCGACGCCCGGCTTGCCGTTGCCTTGCTGGGCGCGAGTGAGGTCCAGCGACGAGAGGCGCACCTCGGCGGCGGCGGCGGCACGGGTCGTGAGCAGACACAGGACAAAAAAAGCGGATTGCAGGGAGCGTGAGGCGAGAGGCATGGCATGAGGGGCTGCGCTTGAGGGTGCTCGGTAAAACCGCCGTGTCAAGCCTCAGGTATCTCGCCCCAGCCGGACCGTTTTGAAAACGGTCCCTGCCGGTGAATCGCCCCGCAAGCAAAATTTAATTGTTTATCTGACACCCAATCCATGTGACACCCAATCCATGGACTCGACCCTAACATCGAAACGGCTTCGACGCGCTGGCGGCCCTCAGCAGATTTTCCCGATTTTGCCGGCCGGGCCATGGGCGATGGGGTTGGTCCCGACCCAGCGTTGGTCAACGGGCTCGCTGGCGAGTTGGTAGCGGGAGTCTGACGAAAGGCGGAAACGGTTGCTCTGATTGTCGAGGCTGGCGTGAACCGTCGCCATACCGAAGGTCAGCACGTCGCCGGCCTGGAAGTTGGCGCTCAGCCAGCGGCCGCCGAGTTTGGCGCGCAGGCTCACCGGGTCGCTCGACAAGCGGCCGTCCCAGTCCTGCCACGTCTTGGTGCCCGACTCGATGTCGGGGGCATCGTGGCGGTTGGTGCAATACTCGTCCACGTCGCGTTGCAGGTAGGGGGCCAAGGCCGCGGCCTGGCGGTGGGAGTTTTCCAAAATCATCAGTCCGCCGACTTCCAGCGGCACGTCGCCGATGGGGATCCACGCGGTGAACAGGTTGAAGGTGCCGCGGCCCATGTACACGATGTCGCAATGCGGATAGGTGCCGCGGCCGCCGCCTGGCACGGCGCGGAACCAGGTGTGGTCGAAGTGCCGGACCGGGCCGCCGAGGAGTTTCCCGTAGAACTCGATCAAGCGGCCGGAGTAGAGCAACTCGGCGAGCGGCGCGTTGTCGTGCGCGAGTTCGTGGGATGATTGAGGCGTGCCGCCCTCGGTGAGACGCTCGGTCACCAGTTGTTGAACACCCAGCACCTGGTCCCGATTTAGCAAGCCCGGCAGGTAAAGATAGCCGTCCTCGCGCATCCGCTCGCGCAGGTCCGCCGGCGTGACGAGCCGTTCGGAAGTGGCACGCAGCTCACCGAAGGCGTGCGGCGCGAGATCGAGAGGCAGCCCTAACGACGTCAGATTGGATGCGGCGGTATGCATGCGGCGTTCATCTACGCTCGGCGTCGTGCTTGCGCAAGGAGGCTTTATGGCAGACATAGCACAGGGCGATGATGCAACCCCCGGTCGCATGGGTGTGCTTGCTCGGCAGGGACCGAGGATTCGTGCGGAGGATTCGTGCTTGCCCAGCCCGTATGAGTGGCGTGAAGTGTCCTCACCCCAGCCGCCATCGATGAAATTCCTATCCCGCTTGTTTTCAGTGACCACGATTTCGTTTGCGGAGGGCCGCTGCACGGCGCTGCGCGGTAAGGTGGAGCGTTACCGGCTTGAGGCGTTGCGGAGTTGTCTGGTGGAAGCCGACGTGCCGCGGGGGGAGATTTGGATCGGCAGTGACGGCAGGATCACGTTTTCGCGGGAGATCGGTCCGGCATTGCACCAACGGCTGCGCAACGTATTGCACACATGAAAACGCCCAACGAAATTTCCTGGCAAAGCGGGCCGCAACGCCAGTTTCGCTGACGGGTAGATCGCCCGTCAATCCGGCTACTCACCGCCGTCGTTTGTCCAAATCCGCAGAAACCCATGGGTGGCGGCACTCAACTGCAAGACCCCACGCAACAGGAGGACGCCCGATACAGTCCTCTGGCGCCCTTTGATAGGGAAACAGCCTTGCAGTCTTCGATGGCAGACAGCGGATCCTGCCTGTCCGCCGATACAACGACAGGCTGGAAGCCCGTCGGCCATGACAGACAGGATGCCTATGCTCGCCGGCGCTTTTCCCGCAAGATGCTGGCGCTTGCGGAAGTACCTATCGATCCGATGAAAGAAAAATTCCTATATTTGCTGATAGCGCTGGCGGGTGGATCAGTCATGGCGGCCGAGCCGGCGAGTCCGGCGGCGGTGGCGGTGACGCCCGCGGCGACTGCCAACAACGCGCTGGTGCCGGTGCCCAAGCTGGAGAACGACGCCTACGACTGGTACACGCGTCACGCGGCGGTGCTGGCGGCGAAGAAGGATTTCGATCCGGAAATTGTGATGATCGGTGATTCGATCACGCATTTCTGGGGCGGCGATCGCCCCAAGGAAAATCTCCAGCGCGGACCCAAGGCGTGGAAGAATCTCTTCGAGGGCCGGCGCGTGCTCAACCTGGGCTTCGGCTGGGACCGCACGCAGAACGTCCTGTGGCGCCTCGATCATGAGGAGTTCGACGGACTCAAGCCGCGCTACGTGGTCATCAACATCGGCACCAACAACCTCACCGGCACCGGCAACGCGCGCGAAAACACCCCGGCCGAAATCGCCGCGGGCGTAGCCGCCATCTGCCAGCGGCTCCGCGCCAAATCGCCCAAGTCGCGGATCATCCTGATGGGCGTGTTCCCGCGTTCGGCCGAGGCGAACAATCCGTTCCGCGCCAAGATCACCGCCTTGAACGGCTTGCTGGCGAGTTATGCCAAAACGCAGGACGTCACGTTCCTCGACATCGGACTTCAATTGCTGCAGCCCGACGGATCGCTGTCCACCGAAATCATGAACGACGGCGTGCATCCCACCGAGAAGGGCTACACGATCTGGGCCGACGCGCTGCGCCCGCTCTTGAAATGAATCTCTAAAATCCGTGAAATCCGTGGTTGTCCTAACTGCTACACCAAATGACCAACCTCGAACTTCTGGGTTGCATGTCCTCGCTGCCCTTGCGCTGCTGTTTTCCACAGCGTCGGGCGCCCCCGCGCCAACGCCGGCCGCAGCGGGCGCGCTGGCAATCCTTGATCTGGCATCGGACACGGCCTGGACGCTCCGCCTCGACGATGCCGCACCGCGCCCGATCAAGGTGCCCGGCGGCGGCTGGAACTCGGATCTGCAACAGCCGCCCATTCAGGTGATGATGGATGTTAGGGATCACGTCCTCTATGAGCGCATGATCGACATGCCCGCCGCGGCGCAAGGGCAGGTGGTGAAACTGCGCTTCGGTGCGGTGACATACGGTTGCGAGGTGTTTCTGGATGGCAAGAAAGTCGGCGAGCATCACGGCCCGCAGGTGGCGTTCGAGATTGATCTAACGGACGAGGCGGCCGCCGGAAAACAGCAGGCCTTGCAGGTCAAGGCGTTTCACCGCCGCCACTATCTGAAACCCGGCGAGAATCGGACCGCCGACGTGGCCGTCGGGTTTGATTTTCCCGAGGGCGGCGACGCCGCATCGCGCAGCGAGGCGAACACCTGGTGCAATTGGCATGGGCAAACGAAACTCGGTTACGGCATCGTGCGTTCCATCGCGCTGGTGGTGCTGCCGGCGGTGCACGTGCAGGAAACCTTCGTTAAGCCGTCGGTGACCAAGCAACAGTTAGAGTGCGGAGTGTGGCTGCGCAATGCCACGGACCAGGGCCGCAAGGTCACACTCGGTGCCGCGCTCTCGTCCTGGAACCAGCGCGATTGGAAATACCCGCCGATCCCGCCCATCGAGGTCACGGTTCCCGCGCGTGGTGTGACGAAGGTGTTGTTGGGACCCGTGGCATGGAACCTCGGATCGGATAGCTATTGGTGGCCTAACATTCCGTTCCGTGAGGCTTACGTCCCGCAACTGCATGTCATGGAGCTAACTATCAGTGAGGGCCAAAAGATCTGGCAGAAATTCCCGCAACGCTTCGGCTTTGTGGAGCACGCCGAAGGTCCGTTTTACTATACGGTCAACGGCGTGCGCGTCACCGGAATCAGCGACGGCACGACCGAGGGTTGTATCAGCTATTTCGACAGCTACGGGCGGGCGGCGGCGTTTTTGCCGCCGACCAGCCCCGGCACCGGTTGCGCGGAAACCTGGCGGCGCTACATGCGCATCGGCATCAACATCAATCGGCTGTCCTGTTCGCCGCCCACCGCCCTGATGCTCGATGCCGCCGACGAGACCGGTTTCATGCTGGTGCCCGAAACTCCAATCTGGGGCAACGGCTTGAGCCGCTACAATCCCACCTATACGCCGCAGACCTATCAGGACCTGGGTCGCCTGTGCCGGAACCATCCGAGCCTCGCCCGCTATTCGTTGGCCAACGAGGTGCGCGAACCGGTCAACAACGCCTGGCCGTGGCGCGCTGCCATTGACGACCTGCGCGAGGTGGACGACGTGCATCCCATGGTGTTCGAGATGCAGGGCCAGGGCAGCGGGCGGGTGGATGGCGTCAAGGGCGGCCATGCGTTCATCATGGAACATTATACGAACATCCATGAGAAGGTCGGCGAGGGCAAGGGCATCCGCGGCATGGGCGAGCACTTCTGGGAACGCAACAGCATGGGCGAATTCGCCGTCGGCGTGCGGACCTTGCGCATGAATGATTGGTGTTACATGGCCGGCTGGTGCTGGCTGAACTATTGGCCCAATTTCCTCGAAGGCATGAACCACGACCTGCATGCGTGGAAACCGCAGGATCACACCGACCGCAAGGACGGCGTGGACGGTTGGGGCTCGCCCATCGTGACGTTCACGCAGCAAAGCCTGCATCCCTATCTGCTGCAGGATCGCGAACTGTTAGACACCAACCCGGACGTTCCCCGCGGCGAGGACAAGGGACAGGCGGAGTGGCCCTATCAAATTCCGGCCTGCCATCCCGGCGACAAGGTGGAGCGCCACATCGAGGTGTTCAACGACGGACTTGCCGGCAACCGGCTGACCTTGCACTGGAGCGCGCACTGGGACCAGCCCGACGGGCCGCTGGCACTTGCCGGCGGCGACATCCCCTGCGAGATCGAGCCGGGCTTCCACGCCACCAAGCCGATCACGTTCGCCGTTCCCACAATCGACCGCGCTCAACGCAAGCTCTATCTGGTGATGGAATCGCGCAAAGAGGGCAAGACCGTTTTCCGCGAGGAAAGCACCTGGCTTAACGTCATCGCGGGGAAATAGGGACACGGTATCAACAAATCACTTGGCAAGCGCTTGAGCATGATCCACAGTGCCCCGGTAAATCCAAAATGGCAGGCACTTGAAAGAAACAATCCCCCTCCGGGTGCCGTAGCGTGCCAAACGGTCCAACCCACCAATCCAACATCATGAAGACCTCCCGCCTCCCTTGCCACCTGGCAGGCACCGCAGTGCCGGCTTGCATCGCCGCGCTTTGCCTCGCGTTGCCGGCAGTTGCCGCCCCCGGCGAAATCACCCTGCCCGCATTGCTGCATGAAATGGCCGAGCGCGATGGAGTGGCTAGCCTGCCCGCGCCCGCCTACACGCTCAAGCAGTCCAGCAGCCACGACCCGCACAAGACCGATCCGGCCAACGCCGCCGGCTGGCACTCCAACGTAGACCACGACAACGCGATGCGCACCGAGGTCAACGAGGGCCGCAACGAGTGGGTGATCATGGACGACAAGGGTCCGGGTGCGGTGGTGCGCTACTGGACGCCGCTGGATCCGGGCCGGGAAAAACAGATCATCCGCTTTTATTTTGACGGCTCGCCGAGCCCGGCCATCACCGTGAAGCTCAACGACTTGTTCCGCGGTTGTGGTTTCGTGCCGCCGCCCTTTGCGTTTGTTTCCTTCGACGAGCACGACCTGCGAAAACAGTTAGATAAGCCGCGGACCGACGCCAAGGGCGTGGGCGGCGATCTCTATCTGCCGATTCCATACTCCAAGGGCTGCAAGATCACCTTGGATTCGGTGCCGTTCTATTATGTCATCAATTACCGCAGCTACGAGCCCGGCACCGCGGTGAAGAGTTTCACCATGGAGGATTTCGAGGCAGCCAAGCCCTTGCTCAAGGCAACCGGTGAGAAAATGTTGGAAGGTCCTGTTCCCGCGGAGGCACTTGAGCGCCGGAAATCATTGATCCTGGCGGCTGGTGAGGAGCGGGGAATCGAGCTGCCGCCCGGGCCGGCAGCGGTGCGCGAAGTCGTCGTCCAAATCAAGCCCGAGGACGCGCCAGCGGCCTTGCGCTCGCTGATTGTGCAAGCGACCTTTGACGGCGAAGCGACGGTGTGGTGCCCGCTGAGCGAGTTTTTCGGCGCGGGCGTGCGCCTGCAACCGGTGCAGGATTGGTGGCGCAGCGTCGGCGCCGATGGGAAACTCAGCGCCCGCTGGGTCATGCCCTATGCGAAGAGCGCCAGTCTAACAATCAAGAATGTCGCCGACCACGGCTTGGCGGTTGGTGTTTCCGCCACCGCGGGCAAGTGGAAATGGGACGAGCGCTCGCTATTGTTCCATGCCAATTGGCACGGTCAGTTGGAGATTCCCACCCAGCCGCGCTCGGACTGGAACTACATCGAACTGCAAGGCCAGGGCCGCTATGTCGGCGACACTCTAACCGTGTACAATCCGGCGAAGGATTGGTATGGCGAGGGCGATGAGCGGATCTATCAGGATGGCGCGGCGTTGCCGGCGTTCATCGGCACCGGCACCGAGGACTACTACGGTTATGCGTGGGGCATGGCGGACTTTTTCAGCTCGCCCTTTATCTCGATTCCCCAACGCGAAGTTGCCGATCATAACAACTGGCTGGGTTACACCACGACCTCGCGGGTGCGGCCGTTGGATTCCATTCCGTTCAAGAGCGCGCTCAAACATGACATGGAAATTTGGCACTGGGCCAACTGCAAGGTCGATTACGCCGTCGGCACGTTTTGGTATGCCCGCCCCGGCGCAACGCACAATCGGCAGCCGCAACCCATCGAGGCCGCCGCCGCAGTGCGGGAACTGCCGGGGGTCCGGCGGATCACCGGTGCCATCGAGTGCGAAGGCCTGAGGGTGGCCGCGACCTCGCCAGACCTGAAGGTCGGTGAACAAACCGGTGCCATGTTGGCGGGCGGCAGTTGGAGCGGTGACAAACAGGTGTTCATCCAAAGCACGAAGGTGGGCGACTTCATCGAGTTTGCAATCCCGGTGGCCGATGACAAGCCGCACAAGCTCATCCTGCACGCGACCCGCAGTTATGACTATGGCATGGTCCGCTTCACGGTCAACGGGCAGGCTGCCGGCAAGGAAATCGACTTCTATCATGCCGAGCCGAGCCTGGCCGACCCGGTTGAGCTGGGCACCTTCCAAGCCAAGGACGGCAAGCTGTTGTTGCGCGCGGAAATCATCGGTGCCAACGCCGCGTCACGGGGCCCGCGCTTCTACTGCGGCTTCGATTGTCTCGAACTCCGCTAATCCGAAAACCACTGGTCCATCAGGTACCTATCACATAAAGGCCATGCATACAAACACGATCCTCAGGAGGTGGTTGAAAAAAGAAACCACTGATTACACTGAGACCACTGAAAGCCCTGAGGAAATCAGTGGCCTCAGTGGGCTTCAGTGGTATCAGTGGTAAGATTTGATTGTCTAACCTTTATAGTCCACCCTGAGAACCGGTCAGAACGTCGATCTCTCCATTTAACCCTTAACGCAAAGAAAACGACCATGAAAAAGACTATAGTTATGTCACTCACCACCGCCATGACCGCCATCGGCGCCGCCACGGCCGCCATCCCAGGCCTGATCCCCGTCCCGATGGAGGTGACCGAGTCGGCGGGCACTCCGTTCCAGATCGGTGCCACGCTGTCGATCGGCTACGCCAAGAGCCTGCCGGCCAGCCAGGAAGCGGCCCAGTTTTTGGCCGACTGCCTGGCCAAGAGCGGCGGCGTCAAGTGCACGGTGGCCGGAGGCGAGGCCAAGGCGGGCGTGACCCTGGCGGCCGGCGACGCGGCCTTGGGCGAGGAAGGTTATGCTCTAACCGTTTCTGACAAGGGAGTGGTGATTCGGGCGGCGGGGTCCGCTGGATTCTTCTATGGCATCCAGACCTTGCGCCAACTGTTGCCGCCGGCGGCCAGCTTCGGTGCCACCCGCGCGGCCGCGCCGGAGTTCAAGGTTCCCGCCGTGGAGATCAAGGACCGGCCCGCCTATCGCTGGCGCGGCCTGTTGCTGGATTCCTGCCGCCATTTCTTCGGCAAAGACGAGGTCGAGAAAATCCTCGACCTGATGGCCAGTCAGAAACTCAACACCTTTCACTGGCATCTAACCGACGACCAGGGCTGGCGCATCGAGATCAAGAAACATCCGAAGCTCACCGAGGTGGGGGCCTGGCGGCCGGGGATCGGTTTCGGCATGGACCCGAAGGAGACCACCCACTATCGGGCGGATGGCAAGTATGGTGGCTTTTACTCGCAGCAGGACATCAAGGAAATTGTTGCCTACGCCGCCAAGCGCCACATCACGATCGTGCCGGAGATCGAGATTCCCGGTCATGCGATGGCGGCCCTGGTCGCCTATCCGGAACTCAACTGCAATCCGGAGGCGATGGCCAAGAAAACCATGCCCGAGGGCGGTGCCATCAGCCGTGATGTCTATTGCCCGGGCAAGGAGGAAACCTTCAAGTTTCTCGAAGATGTGTTAGGCGAGGTGGCCGAAATGTTCCCCTCGAAGTACATTCACATCGGAGGCGACGAGTGCCCCAAGGACAACTGGAAACAATGTCCGGCCTGCCAGAAGCGCATCAAGGACAACGGCCTCAAGAACGAGGAGGAACTCCAGAGTTATGTGACAAAACGCATCGAGACATTCCTCAACTCCAAGGGCAAGAACCTCATCGGTTGGGACGAAATCCTCGAGGGCGGCCTCGCCCCGCGCGCCACGGTCATGAGCTGGCGCGGCACCGCCGGCGGCATCAAGGCCGCCACCGAGGGCCATGACGTCGTGATGACGCCCACCTCGAATTGTTATATCGACTATCCCCAGGCCCAACAGGGCGAGCCCAAGGCGATGGGCGGGTTCCTGCCGCTCAAGACGGTCTATGCGTTTGATCCCGCCGTCGGCATCCCCGAGGACAAGCGCCAGCATCTGTTAGGGGGCCAGGCCAACCTGTGGACCGAGTTTGTCGCCAGCGACTCCCATGCCGAGTACATGATCGCGCCGCGCGTCTCGGCGCTGGCGGAAGTCGTCTGGTCGCCCAAAAGCCGCCAGGATTGGGGCACCTTCCAGACCCGCATGTTGGACCAGTTTCCGCGCTACAAGGCGGCCGGCTTCAACTACCGCCAATCAAAGGATGGAGATCCGAAGTAATCCCATGGCTAACATAATGATGATGGTTCGTGGCGGGGTCGTTGCCTGCGTGTGCGGCACCGTCTTCGCTGCCACCGCCCACGCCGCTGGCGTCGCGACGCATACCATCTCCAACGGGATGCTCGCGCTGACCTATGACGGAACCACCGGCACGTTTTCCGTCGCTGAAAAGGCGTCCGGCGCGGTTTTCCTCAAGGATGGCAAACTCGACGACGGCAGCGCCGCCGCGGCGAGCGTCGGGACGGTAACCGACGCCACGTTTGGGGCCGGCAACCGCATTCAGGTGGCGCGGGCTGATGGCTCGTCCAGCTCGCTGGAATTGTACAACAACCTTCCGTTTGTGATAGTCCGCGGCCAACTGCATAACAACGGCAAGGAGGTGATCGATGTGTCAAAAGTGGTCCAGGCCAGCTTCACCCTCGATCTCGGCAAGCCGCCCGCCGAGCTGCGCACGATGGGCACGACCGGCCTCACCGCGCCCGACCAGCACCCCGGCAGTTATCTGTTTCTAACACTGGCCGAGCCGGCGACCCGCCGCGGCGTTGTCACCGGCTGGCTGACCCAGGATCGCGGCAGCGGTGTCGTGTTCTCCGGCATCAAGGACGGCAAGGTCGGGTTCCGCGCGCAGCTCGACCACGGACATTTGCAAATTGCCGCCGGCCAGTCAGCCACCCTCGAGACGCTGGCCATCGGTCTGTTTGCCGACGCGCGGCTCGGCCAGGAGCAATACGCCGACGCCATCGCCAAGCATTACAAGATCCATCTGCGGCCTCAGGTCGCCGGTTATTGCACCTGGTATTCCGACCAGAACAGCGGCTCAGGCGATGAGAATTCCATCGTCCAATTGGCCGGGTTCGCCGCCAAGGAACTCAAGCCGTTCGGATTCTCGTTCGTCCAGATCGACGACAAGTGGCAGGACGGCGGCAATTTCAACGGCCCGACCCGCGGCTTCGAACGCGTGGCGCCCGGCGGCGGTTATTCGCACGGGATGAAGCCGGTTGCCGAGAAGTTCCAACAGCTCGGTCTAACAGCCGGGATTTGGTTCATGCCCTTCGCCCGCAACTATCAGGATCCCGAATACAAGGACCGCCAGCATTGGTTCGTGAAACGCGACAACGGCAAACCGTACGAAACCGATTGGGGCGGCACCTCGCTCGACCTCACCCAGCCCGAGGTCAAGACCCATCTGGCGCAACTCATCAAGACCATCCACGGCTGGGGTTACAACTACTTCAAGATGGACGGCCTGTGGACCGGCACGGCCACCGAACAGATCTATGTCAACGACGGCTACCGCGATGACCACATCGGCAACAACGCGCCCTATCACGACCCAACCAAGACCAACATCGAGGCCTATCGTGACGGGCTCAAACTGTTGCGCGAGGCGGCCGGGCCCGACGTGTTTTTCTCCGGCTGTAATGTCAGCCAGAACATGCGCAGTCTTGGCGGGTCGCTCGGCCTGCTCGACTCGATGCGCATCGGCCCTGACAACGGCACCAACTGGCAGGGCCTGACCACCGGCCCGATCCGCGGCTCGCGGCTCTATTTCCTCAACGGCCGGGTGTGGTGGAACGATCCCGACCCATCCTACGTGCGGGCTAGCATCCCGTTGAAACACGCCCGGTTTCTGCCCTCGTGGGTGGCGCTCAGCGGCGCCTTCAACCTCAACAGCGATTGGATCCCCGCGCTGCCTGCCGAGCGCCTTGACATCATGAAGCGCACCATGCCGGCCCACGGCGTGACGGCCCGGCCGGTGGACTACTTCGACACGGCCATGCCCTCGATCTGGCTGGTCAGTGACATGCGCCAGGTGCCGCGCCGCGATGTGTTAGGACTGTTCAACTGGGACGCCAAGGACCAGTCCATCGGCTGCAGCGCGGCCAAGGCCGGCCTCGATCCGGCCAAGACCTATCACGCGTTCGACTTCTGGGACAAGGCGCCGCTGCCGTCGTTTCACGGCGAGTTCAAGTTCGACGTGCCCGGCGAGTCGTGCCGGGTGATTGCCGTGCGTGCCGCCGACGGGCATCCGGTGTTGGTCGGCACCTCGCGCCACGTGACGCAAGGCATCGTGGATGTGAGCGCCGAGACCTGGAACTCAGGCTCGCGTGAACTGGCCGCCACCAGCAGAATTGTTAGTAACGATCCCTGCGAGCTGCGCATCGCGGGCCTGGCGGATGGTCCGTGGAAATTCGCGTCCGCCGCGGTTTCCGCTGCCGACCAGGCCGCCGGCGTGACGATCACCGCCCCGCCGACGGCCACCGGCGAGGCCGGCTGGCTGCGCGTTGTCATCACCTCGCCGCTGAGCCGCCCGGTGCAATGGAAGGTGCGCTTCGATGCGGCGCGTTAGGAGCCACATGCCAATTCCATCAGATCGAGCCCATAACTTCTGACAGACCTGCAAACCCTAACCTTGAAGTGACCGTATGATGAAGCACATGACATTGATGTTAGTAATGATGGCTTTCGGCCATTTCAGTGCCAATGCCTTCGCGGGCCCCGCGGAGGATCGGCCCTTGCACCTGGTGCCCTGGCCCTCGGAGATTTCCATCTCCAAAACCCTGCTCAAGCCCGCTGCGAATCTGGTTTTTCTAACGGACGAGCGGCCGCCCGCGATGCGTGTCGCCGATGTCTGCAAGGAGGATTTCAAAAACCTGGGCTTCGCTGTCTCGGCGGGCGGCAACGCGTCCGGCGGCGCGGTGCTGCTGGTGAGGCTCACGCTCGCGGACGACAAGAGCCTCGGCGACGAGGGCTATCGGTTGCAAGTGGCCAACGAGATTATCCTAACAGCGAGGACCGAGTCCGGACTGTTCTGGGGCAGCCGCACCCTGCTGCAACTGTTGTGGGCCGGGCCTAACATTGAAGTGCCGAACGTCACGATCAGCGATCACCCCGCGTCGGCGTTCCGCAGCCTGATGACCGACAACGCGCGCAACTTCCACTCGTTGGACTTCCACCTGCGCATGATCCGGGCCCTGGCACTCTTCAAGCTCAACTTCTATCACATTCACTTCTCCGACAACCAGGGCTACACCCTGCCCACCGCCGGCATCCAGCCCGCCGAGGGCGGCGAACACGTGTATGGCCGCGAGGACATCAGGAAACTCAACGAGTGCGCCGCCAGATATCATGTCACGATCATTCCGGAAATCGACATGCCCGGCCACGCCTTGATCATCAAGCGCAAGATGCCCCAGACCCGCTGCGCGTCCGGCGACAGTCCCGAGGATCTTTGCATGGGCGGCGAAGAATCGCTCAAGGCCATCGAAGGCATCATCAGCGACACGCTCGATCTGTTTCCTGGTCCCTACTATCATCTCGGTGCCGACGAGGTGAACTTCGGTCACTATGCCGGTTGCAGCGCCTGCCAGCAGGCGATAAAAGCGGCCAAGCTCAAGGATGCCGACGCCCTCTATCGAAGTTTCATCAACCGCATGAACAAGCTCGTCAAAAGCAAGGGCAAGCGCATGATCGTGTGGGAGGGCTTCAACATCGCCCACGGCGAGCCGTTCATCGACAAGGACGTCATCGTCATGCCCTTCGATTCGTTCGCAGGAAAGTCCGCCAACGAATACCTGGCGGGCGGCCACGACGTGATCAACGCCGCCTGGACGCCGCTGTATGTCGTCCATACCATGTCCGCCCCGCCGGAGATGCTCGCCGCTTGGGACGTCACGCGCTTCGGCCGTTATCCGTGTCCCGAGCCGCGGGAGAAATGGTATCAGGTCGAGGCCACGCCAGAATTGTTAGGAGCGCAGATGTGCTCGTGGGACAACCCCGAGGCCGACGAACCCGGGCTGCTCCTCGGCCAGGGCCCCAAGACCGCGCGCGTCAACCCCGCGCCGCGCCTGCCGGTTTACGCCGAGAGAATCTGGAGCGGCGGCAGGACCGACACGCAGAACATCCTCACCCGCTTGCAGCCGATGTTAGGAAAGCCGCTTCTCAAAGGGCCGGAAGGCCCTTGAGGAGCCTTGGCGACGGGAAGACGGGCGCTTTCGCTCTGACGTTTCTCACGTCATGGAATGCTCCGCGCCGCGGCGGACAAGTCCGCCACCTCCATAGCGGTGACAAGTCACCGCACTCCAAGGCGGCGACAAGTGGCCGCATTCCGCGGCGGTGACAAATCGGGAGACTCCTTGCAAGATGCCTGCTTCGGTATGCGTATCGCCGCTGCTAATGACAAACCCACTGAAGTTATTGACAATTGCGGTCCTGCTGAGCGGGTCGGCCGTGGCGGCCGAATCGTCGGGCGCGGGCCTGGGCATGCCGGTGCCTGGCGAGGTGAAGCTGGCGAGTGTGTTCACCGATCACATGGTGCTGCAGCGCTGCCGGACGGTGCCGGTATGGGGCAAGGCCGAGCCCGGTGAAAAGGTCACGGTCAAGATCGCCGGCCGGACCGAACAAGCGGTGGCAGGCAAGGACGGCCACTGGATGGTTAGACTCGATCTCATTGCACCCAATGCCACGCCCGCCAAGATGACCGTGACATCATCTAGCGGAAAGCAGCCGGTGGAGATTGCCGACATCCTGGTCGGCGACGTGTGGCTGTGCTCGGGCCAATCCAACATGCAGATGGGCTTGCCCGAAACTTTCAACGGGCCGCAGGAGGCGGCGGCCGCGCACTTCCCCTTGATCCGGATGCTGACGGTTCCCAAGGGCGGGTCTAACAGTCCGCGCGAGGACACGAGCCTGGCCTGGAGAGTCTGCTCGCCGGCGGTCATGACCGAAAACGGCGGCTTCTCGGCGGCGGGCTACTATTTCGGCCGCGAGTTGCAGCAAACCCTCAAGGTTCCGATTGGTCTAATCGATTCCACGGTCGGTGGCACGCCCATCGAGTCGTGGACTCCGCCGCAGCCTCCGAATCAACCTGGCGGGGATTTGTTCAACGCGATGATCACGCCGTTGGTGCCCTTCGCGATACGCGGCTGCATCTGGTACCAGGGCGAATACAATCTGGCGTTGTTTGGCGATACATTGAACTACACGGCGAAGATGAAGGCGCTGATCGAGGGTTGGCGCGGTCTGTGGGATCTAACTGACATGCCATTCTATTATGTGCAACTCGCGCCGCTCGATTGGAAGTCCGCCAACTATCCGAACTACAAGAACCTGCCGGTGTTTTGGGAAGCACAGACCAAGGTCCAGGCCGCGGTCCCCAACACCGGCATGGTCATCACCACGGACATCACCGACGACCTCAAGAACATCCATCCCAAGGACAAGAAAACCGTCGGCATGCGTCTCGCGGCACTGGCGTTGCACAACACTTATGCCCGGTCCAAACTGGTTTGTCGCGGCCCCGAGTTCAAGTCGATGCGGGTGGACGGCAGCCACGTGATCGTGACGTTTGACGGTTGCGATGGCGGCTTGAAGACCCGCGACGGCAAAACCCCTGATTGGTTCAACCTCGCCGGAACTGACGGCATCTATCAACCCGCAAGCGCGACACTCAACGGCAAGGACGAGGTGACGCTGGCGGCCGCCGGCGTGCCGAAGCCCGTGGTGGTGCGCTTTGCTTGGGACTGCACGGCCATGGCCAGCCTGTGCAATGGCTACGGTTTTCCGGCCAATGCCTTCCGCACCGACCGGCCCGATCCGAATGCCAACATGAACCTCGCCATGAACAAACCGGTGAAGGTTTCAGGCAACACCCAGGGACAGATGGTGCCGGCCAACGCGGTGGATGGGGTGACTGAGAACTGGTCCGGTTGGCATACGTCCGACGCCCCGCAATGGCTGGAGGTTGACCTTGAGAAGGTCTATCAAATCGACCGGGTCAAGGTGGTCACCTATTACGACGAGGTCCGCTACTATCAATACAAGGTCGAGGCCTCGGAGGATGGCAAGGCATGGCAGATGGTGGCCGACATGAGCCAGAACACCCGCGTCTCCACCGAGGCGGGCGAGACGTTCAGGTTTCCCGCGATCAAGGCGCGTTACGTCCGCATCACCCTGCTCAAGAACAGCGCCAACCCGGCCCTGCACCTCAACGAGTTGATGGTGTTTGAGGCCGGGAGCAAGGCCGGCGGGGAAAAGTGATCTGCCATGGAATGGGCCATTGGCCCGCAAGAATGGTGCCGGGCAGGATGCCCGGGCCACCGTGGTGCGGGCATCCTGCCCGCTGCCAAAAATGACTCCGGGCAAGATGCCCGGACCACCGTTGCTGAAAGATCGTGAACTGCGGCACGTAGTCCACTTTGCGAATCCATCGAGCTATGAAATTTCACACTCTTCAAGCGATCTTGCTATTGCCACTGGCGGCGCTGGCGGCTGAAGCGCCCGTCAACCCGGTGCCGGCGCTGAAGGACATCTACAAGGATGACTTTCTGATAGGCGTGGCGGTCGGGCCGTATGTCTATCAGGGCGGGGACAAGGCCGTCGGCGGGCTTGTAGCCAGGCAGTTCAACTGTCTGACGTGCGAGAATGCAATGAAATGGGCGGCGGTGAATCCAGCGCCGGGCGCATACACGTTCGAGGTGGCGGACCGCTTGGTCGAGTTCGCCGGCGCGCACGGGATGAAGGTGGTTGGCCACACGCTGGTGTGGGAGAATCAGACGCCGGCCTGGGTATTCAAGGGGCCCGATGGCAAGGATGCGCCGCGCGAGCTGGTGTTAGACCGGATGCGCGAGCATATCGACAAATTGATGGGCCGGTATCGCGGCAAGCTCAAGGGCTGGGACGTGGTCAATGAGGCGGTGGCCGGCGGCGGCAAGGAAATGCTAGGCGATTCGCCGTGGAAGCGGCGCGTAGGCGACGATTATGTGTTGAAGGCCTACGAATTTGCGCAACAGGCGGACCCCCAGGCGGAGTTATACTATAACGACTACGGTCTGGAGAATCCGCTCAAGCGCGAGCACACGATCCGGTTGGTCAAGGGCTTGCTGGACAAGGGGATCAAGATTCACGCGGTGGGCAACCAGGCGCACTGGAGCCTGCGCAAGCCGTCAATCGCCGAGATCGAGAAAACAATCAAGGATTTCGTGGCGCTGGGCGTGAAGATGAATTTCACCGAATTGGACATCACCCTCTATGACTGGAACGAGAAGGGCGACACCTATCAGAACGGCGCGCCGGCCGAGGTGCTCGAGCGGCAGGCCGCGCGCTACGCCGCGATTTTCGCCCTGTTCCACCAGTACCGCCAACACATCGAGCGCATCACGTTCTGGGGCCCCACCGACAAGTACTCGTGGCTCAACAGCTTTCCGGTCAAACACACCAATCACCCGCTACTCTTCGACCGCGACGGCCTGCCCAAGCCGGCGTTCTGGGCGGTGGCGGGGGTGAAGAAGTCGGTAATCAGTGATCAGTGATCAGTGGTCAGTGGTCAGTGGTCGGAGATCGGTCCGATCCGACCGATCCAACCCAACCAACGCAATCCATGATCCAGCATCGTTCAACGGCAACAAAAGCCCTGGCCTGTCTGATGGGAGGGGCTTTGATGATCTCCGCAACGAGCGCTCGGGCCGATTGGATATTCGCAGGCCAGGAGACCAATGACCTATACCAGACTGCAAAGTCATCGGGACTCGCCACGCGACGGGCGGACACCCCAGCCGCAGCGGTTGCGCAAGCCAAAGCGGGCGATGGGATCCTGATCCTTGCGGATGATTACCCCGCAAGACAAACGCCGGTTCCGGATGAGGTCTATCAAAGCGCGGCCGCTAGGAAACTCCGGCTTTATGTGGAGTATCCCGCGGCATTGCCCAACCTGAGGATTGAGGCTCCGCGCAAGATGAATTGGGAGCGGGCGGTTGTGACATCCGAGGCGTTTGGTCCAACGCTCGCCAAGATGCCGATTCTGATGATCCAGGATTGCACGTATCTGCCGATGGCGGCAACCAAGCCGCACTTGGTTCTGGCACGTGTGGCCGGATTCGATGAGGCAAAGCAGAGCAGCTTGCGCCTGATGCAACGACGCAGGCGGTCCGCCGCGGCGCCGAATGGTATGGCAAAGGACGCTTGCTCATTCACCGCGACTGGCGAAATCTGATGACGGATGCCGCCAAGTTTAATGATCGCACAGGACCGGGACCGGCGCCTGAGTAGCCGCCGGGCGACGGCACCTACGGCTTGTTGGAAGGATACAGTTCGCGCATCAGTGACTCTGGGACCCAACCCATGCGCTGGTATCTGCGTGCGGATTGCAACTGCGAGGGAGCCATGGCCCTGGCATTGAATGGAGTGGCCAATGATGATGCACCAAGCAGGAATCATGCCGCCAATCTCGTGGCTTTCGTCCTGAGGAACTCCTCCCTTCAGCAAGGGCCCGGTGCCGATCCGAAAAGCTCCGCATACGGACTGCTCGATTGGAATACGGGCGAAAGCGGTGCGTAGGTTTATTATGGCGACGACAACGCCCGCGCGACAGTGGGCTTGCTCATGGCGACCACCGTGCTCAACGACGATTCCTGGAATGACGCCATTCTCCGCTGCATGCTGGGGAATTTCCGTACCACGGGACCTGAGGGCTTTCGCAATCCGCGGATTGATTCTCCTGACTTCACCGCGCACGATTGGAAATGGTTTTGGGAACAATCGGACGGGCGTTGGTCCGGAATCAAATACTCCCCTCACTACCAGGCCTATCAATGGGCAGTCAATTTGTGGCTCTATGACAAATGATGGCAAATCATCCAAGGAGGTGGCGAGCCTGACTCCCAAGACGCCGGACAAGCAGCCGGTGCCGTATGTCGCTGGCGTCAGGCTTCAAGGAGCCGGCGGACGCTACTTGCGGGTTCACGCCACGCAAGGTGGCGAGTGGTTGTTTGTGGATGAGATCCAGGTGAATCCCAAAGGGGCAAGCGCGGAATGACCTAACGGTGCTGGCTTGTATGATGATGCGGGACGAAGGTGACCACGGATGAAGAGGATCACACGGATTGCATGGATTAAGAATTAGGGATTGAATGAAGGTGGGACTTGGGGGATGGATAGGGAGGCTCTTGTGTCCTGTTGGGATCCACCTTATGACTCGGCGCTAGCAGTCGCTGGGGCGGGAGTGAGGCCAAACAGCTTGCATATCTTCGCGTCGGTGAGCTGCGGATTGATGTCGCGGATATAACGGTAAGTGCCTTGCCTTGGGTGCGGGGTCGCTCGCTTCAGATATGCCTTGCCCTCTTTGACACCCTCGGACTGCAAGCTGTGGAGCGCTGCCTCGCTGAGGCCCTCGAAGGATCGCACGACAAGTACCGTGACGCCATCCAGCATCGCGGGCGCTTGGTCAGTTCCACCTCCATGTGAGTCACTTGCCGATTCTCCGTATCGATGATATTTTCCCGAGGATAGAATGATGAGTGATGAAGGTTGATAGGCGCTTACATGCGGAGGTCTGGATTTTCTGAACTCAATGGTTGCATAAATTGCAAGTGTTGTGAAAACAATGAAAACTCCGAATAGGAGCGGATCACCTGTCGGTTGAATCGCTTTCTTTACGGTTATGGCATTGGGCGGTGACTCGGTGGCGCGAGCGTCTGCCGCGCTCAGGTGAATGGCGAGAAATGCGAAGAGAACGATGCGGGCCAAGGTCTTCATTTTTGGCTGGCCTCCAGCCCTGCCGCCGGGTCAGGGATCGAGGTGGGGTTGATGTTTGGGGGTTCATGCCGCTTGGCAGCGGCGGGTTGTTGTGAGGATTTGTGGGACGGGATTGGCCCGCCAAGAGGACCGGTGAAAGCTGCTCCGAACCGGGCCGGATGTCGAGGGGAAAGGTGGGGCCCCCACTTGCTGCGAGACGCAGCAATCACGGCCTGCCGCGAGACGCGGCAGCCACGCGCGCGAACGCGCGCACGTGCGCGCGGCCGCGCGCAGACGCGCACGCGGGGATTGGAGCCCGTCCCGATTGCCGAGCACGCGGACAAGCTCCGCCGCGCGCAGACGCGCATGCGGGCATTGGAGCGCGGGATGACGCCTTGGAAATGGCGTTTATCGGTGTTCAGGGATTGGACATCTTTGCTGCGGCGCGGGACCCTGTGATCCCCCCCGAACCACTGGGAAACCTGCGGAAATCCTTGTCCTTACGGGGTTGCGGTGGCCCCGGCGGTTCTATCAGCATCGCCAAACTGGTGTGCCCGAAGCCCGCCGCCAGCAGCGAAATAATCGCGGACCGCTGAAACACCCGGGTTTGCGGCGCGTAAGGCAGATTGCGAAAACCGTGAACCATGACCCACACCACGATGAAAATCCCCTCGACTGTTAGAAAAATCCCCCTTGGCCTGGCTGCCTTGTGGCTGGGCGCCGGCTCGTTTGGCGCGGCTGCCGCCGCCCCGGCGCAACCCGCGTTTGTGCCATGGCCCAAGACGCTGGAGATGCAAGAGGGCGCGCTGACGCTGGGCGCGGGCAGTCGCATCCTTGCCGCGACGCCGGCATTGGAGCCGCTGGCGAAGATCCTGGCCGAGGAAATCAGCCTGCAAACCGGACTGACGTTGGCGACCGGCGCGGGGCAGCCGGGCGCGGGAGACATCGGGATTGCCATCGACCCGGCGCTCAAGGGCGAGGCGCACCGGGTGGTGGTGACCGACAAGGCGACGGTGCAGGGCGGCAACTACGTGGGCGCGGGCATGGGCACGGCGACGCTGCTGCAGGCGATTTTGCTAGACAACGGCAAGGTCACGCTGCCCAGGATGACGGTGGCCGACGAGCCGGCGATGAAATACACCGGCATGATGTTAGACATCGCGCGCCAGACCAACTCGATCGAGGCATTGAAACAATGCGTGGTGCTGGCCCGGCTCTACAAGATGAAGTACTTCCACCTGCACATGACCGACGACCAGATTTTCACCTTTCCCTCGACCAAGTATGCGGCAAAGCTGAAAGGCACCTACACGGTGGCGGAACTCAAGGAGCTGGTGAAGTTTGCCGACGAGCGCGGCGTGACGATCATTCCCGAGTTCGAGATTCCAGGGCACACCAGCCAACTCGCGGCGGCCTTTCCCGATGTGTTCGGCGACACCCAGGGCTGCGTGATCAACTTTCTGACACCCGGCGCGCTGCCGATTCTAACCGACCTGGTCAACGAAATGTGCGAGGTGTTCCGCTCGTCGCCGTATTTCCACATGGGTTCCGACGAGTGCAATTGGGCATTGTTCGAGACGTGGCCCAACGTGGTGGCCGACCGCAAGGCTAACAATCGCGACACCGGCAAGCAACACGGCTGGCTCATCAACGAGATCAACAAGGTTGTCAAGAAGCAGGGCAAGTCGCTGATTGTGTGGGAGGGCTTTGACGGCCCGGACGCCGGCGTGGACAAGGACGTCACGGTGATGGAATGGGACGGCCGGTTTTTCCCGCCCCACGAGGTCGCCGCGGCAGGCTATAAGATGATCAACGTGCCGTGGGTGCCGAGCATTGGCGCGACGGCGCGCGAAAACTACGAGTGGAACCCGTGGCTGATCGGCTCGCAAGACCGCACGCCCGACCAGTTCAAGCGCGGCACGCCGGAAGCCGACCTGATCATCGGCGGCCAGATGGTGTTGTGGGAATGCGGCGGCGAGCGCGCGCTGCCCCAACTGCGCGCCACCGCCATTCCGCGCCACGAGCGCATTCACAGCCCCGATGCCGGCAGGACCTATCAGGATTTTGATCAGCGCTTCAAAGCCACCGACCGCCTGCTGGATATGCTGGTGCACAGGTTCACTGTGAGCGCCGCGGGTCTAACGAGTTTTGGCGACAACGTGTTTGACAAGGCGCTGGTGTTGACCGTCGCGCCGTCGCCGGCATTCAAGCAGGCGGTGATCCGCTACACCCGTGACGGCAAGAACCCCGACGCCACCTCACCGGCCTACACTGCGCCGATCGCCATCGCGGAAACCACGCAGTTCAATGCCCAGGCCTTCAGTGCCGATGGCAAGGCGCTGGGATATCCGAGGCTAGCAAAATACACGTTCCGTCCGCTGGGCGGTTCGATCAAGGGCCTGCTGCCGCCGGAGCGTTTCCATCAGAACCGCTATGCCGACCCGGTGGCAATCACACTGCAATCCGCGGTGGGAGGCGAGATCCGTTATACGACCGATGGCAGCGACGTGAGCGCCTCCAAATCGCAGATCTACACCGCGCCGATCACGATTGAAAAGAAAACCCTAACCGTTCGAGCCGCGGTTTTCGCCAACGGCAAGAAGCAGGGCGAGGAATGGCGCGAGGACCTCACCTGGATGAATTACGAGAAGAATCTAACGACTGGAAAGAAGGCCGCGGCGGGCGCGGGCATGCCTACCGACGCGCCGATTCCGGCAGCCGAGTTCAAGGCCGGCAACCTCGCCCTCGACGGCTTTGCCGACAAGGACAACCATTGGAGCATCAATCCCTCGCCGGCATGGCTGGAGGTGGATCTGGAAACCCCGACGCGGATCGATCAGATCCATCTATACACCTGGTGGGGCGATGACCGCAGTTATCAATATGTCATCGACCTCTCGGTGGACGGCACGAAATGGCAGCGCGTGGTGGATGCCTCGGCCAACACCACCAAGACCACCGACCAAGGGTACCGTCACACGTTTGCGCCGACCCCGGCGCGCTACATTCGCGTGACGATGCTCAAGAACACGGCGAACAGCGCGATCCACATCTGCGAGCTGCGGGCCTATCCGGCGAAGTAGCAAGAGGGGCACGGGCGGCCCGCGCGTGAGGCAAGGAGCGCGGGCATCCTTGCCCGCGAGGACCATGGGAAGAGAAAGAGGATTCGTTTGACGGCTGGGCTTTCGCGCTCCATGGGCAGGTGGATGGGAGATATGGGAGATATGGGGTTTCACTGGCAACGGCGATCACAGAGCGTTGCTACAAGGCGCATAGTGATACAAGCGCAATCTTCGACTGGCGGCGAGACGCCGCCATCACGGCCTGCCGCGGGACGCGGCAGCCACGGCCGCGTCCCGCGGCGGTCACAGGGCGCCGCAATGGGGCGGGTTTGTTAGGGTTTGACTGGCCTCACCAGGGCGGCGGCCTGTTGGGCGCGGGCGCGGGCTTGGGTGGTGTCGGTGCCGGTGGCGAGGGCCACGCCCATGCGGCGGCGGCGGAACGACTCGGGTTTGCCGAAGAGGCGCACGTCGCTGTCAGGCACGCGCAGGGCCTCGGCCACGCCGCTGAAGGCGATGCCCTTGTCGGCGAGTTGGCCATAGATGACGGCGGAGGCGCCTGGGGTGCGCAGGGACGTGTCCACGGGCAGGCCGAGGATGGCGCGGGCATGCAACTCGAATTCGTTTTGCACCTGCGAGCAGAGGGTGACCATGCCGGTGTCATGGGGGCGGGGGCTGATCTCGCTGAACCACACGTCATCGCCCTTGACGAACAACTCGACGCCGAAGATGCCCAGACCGCCCAAGTCCTGGGTGACCTTGGCGGCGATGTCGCGGGCGCGTTGCAGCGCCAGCGGCGACATTTCCTGGGGCTGCCAGCTTTCCACGTAGTCGCCGTGGATTTGGACATGGCCGATGGGCTCGCAGAAATGGGTTTCGGTGCTGCCGTCGGGTGCCAGGGCGCGCACGGTGAGCTGGGTGATTTCGTAATCGAAGCGCACCAGGCCCTCGACGATCACGCTGCTCTGGGAGACGCGCCCGCCGGTGGCGGCGTATTCCCAGGCGGCTTCGATTTGCGCGGAGGTCTCGACCCTGGACTGGCCCTTGCCCGAGGAGGAAATCACGGGCTTGATGATGCACGGATAGCCGATGTGCTCGATGGCGGCGCGCATCTGGTCGAGGCTGACGGCGAACTGATAGGGCGAGGTTGGCAGGCCGAGGGTTTCGGCGGCGAGGCGGCGGATGCCCTCGCGGTTCATCGTGAGCTTCGCCGCACGGGCCGTGGGCACCACGCGGTAGCCTTCATTTTCCAGCTCCAGCAGCGTGGCGGGGATCAGGGCGGTTTGTTGGGCAGCCGCGGCGCTTTCAAGGCGGATGGCGACCTCCCGCATCGCCAGCGCGCCAAGGTGCCCGCAATTCGATTTGAGGGAGTGCCCCGCCCGCTGGACCGGTTCGAGGTTGCCGACGCTGTAGGCCTCGCGAGCCTCGGCAAGCACCTGGGCCGTGTGCTTCAGGAAGATGTCAACAAGCTCGAGCGTCAGCTTGTCGCCCACGACCTGGCGCAACCGCGCCCACGCCGCGTCATCGATATTCCACGTGCCATCCATGCATCCTCCCTTCGCCAGGAGCAAGGCGGGCGCCGCGACAGAAAGCCGCACACCTGCGCGCGCGGCATGACAGGGTGAACGCGGTCCCGTGCTTCTGACACTATTGCATAGATACGCTTTGGGCAAGTGCAATTTGCGATTATTTCGCCTCGCTTCTTTCGTTTTTCGGACGGTGTGGTATGCTCCTCCTGCCTATGACAACCGAAGAAAGAATCATCACGCCGGCTTATCTCTGGTTTGACACCGAATTCACCGGCCTTGACGTGCAGTGCGCCTCCCTGCTGCAAGTGGGGTTGCTGGTCACCGATGCCACACTGAACCGCCTGACCGCTCCCGCGCGGGATGTGAACCTCTTCATCCGGCTCGAGCCGGAGGCCTCCGTCAGCCCCTGGGTCGAGAAGAACCTGGCCGCCCTGCTCGTGCAGTGCCGTTCGGAGAAGGCGGTGACTGTCGCGGAGGCCGATCGGCGGTTGGCCGCACTGGTTGACGAGGCGGTTGGCCCCCTGTCCGCCGACATCAAACGCCGCCCGGTGCTGGCGGGAAATACGGTGCATATGGATATGGTGCTGGTCAGGAAATTTCTGCCCGAATTCATGCGCCGGCTCCACTATCGTCTGCTCGATGTCTCCACCCTGAAGATCTTGTGGAACGATTGGTCTTCGGAACCGGTGTTCGACAAGAGCCAGCCCGGCATGGTCGAACGATATGTACCTGCGAAGGTTGGCCTGCCGGCGGCAGGCCCGCATGACGCCTACTACGACATTGACGCGTCGCTTGCGGAATTGAATTACTACAGGATTACCCATTCCCGGAGCCAGGGTTGATCGACGGGCCGGAAATGCGCCGATGACCGACGGTAGGGTTTTACCCCACTGCAAAGCGCCAGCCCATTGCGTATCCTAGTCGCGGAAGAAAGAAGGAGCACCAGACAAACCTGGCAGGAGGCCAAGCACAATAGGAGGAATTGTGAAACCGGAAGTCACGGAATGGGTAACATTCAAGTTCCATGCACCTCGCGGGACAGAGGTATATGTCGCCGGAACCTTCAACAATTGGAATCCCGCCGCGGTCAAGCTAGTCGGCAACAGCAAGGGAACCTACACCGCGACGGTCCTTCTGCCGCTGGGGAGATACGAGTACAAGTTCATCGTGAATGGCGAGTGGCGCAACAGCCCGGACTGCAACGAGCTGGTTCCAAATGCCTTCGGCACGACTAACAGTGTGCTGACCGTTGATCGCGCAACGGCTCACAACACGCATCGCCGCACATTCTCCCGACGGCCTGCCAGTGAGGATCGTCCCCTGTGGAGCACGCCGACGCAGTAGCGTTCGAACTGAACGAGTGCGAGGTGCAAGGCGTCACTGCACCCCAACGCGGTAGAAATAGGGGCCGTCACCCGTTGCGGTTGTATCCGTCTCGGTGTTCAGCGGCGCCGTAGCCGGGACATTCGTGCGAATCGTAGCCGCAAAACCGGTGGCTATGTTTGTGGATCGCTCGAGCCGGTAGAATTTCCCCGGCACACTCTGCCAGCGGATTTCGAGGCCGTTTGTGCCCTGCGCGGAGAGGGTGGTCAGGTGCAGGCGGGAACTCGCGTTGGTCGGATCGGTTCCCGCCATCCACTCCGCCCAGTTGCTGGCCCCGTCGGCGTCCAGGTCGGCGTCCGGATCGGCACCGGCAGGAAGGCCGAAGCTTGACTGCTCCCACCAGTCCGGCAGCCCGTTTCGGTCGGTATCCACCATGCGGCTGAGGCTCAGCCGGCCACCCGTCCTCACCAGGCCCTGCAAACCGGGCACCACATCGACGCTTGAGAGAACGCGTTGAATTCTCGAGGCTACGTTCTCGCTCGG
>Ga0118677_10004143_pt1 | contig 26735 bp, 19 predicted proteins | sample AliMusrvi5mmetaG_FD_86154 | JGI IMG/M metagenome (GOLD analysis project Ga0118677, IMG submission 86154) | reverse complement strand
GAAATAATGACAACCAATAAGGCCAAGAGTAAAGACTGATAGGTCGTGGCAAAGAATAAATCGGTAAAGAAACCAAAGGTATAAAAAACTTCTTTAAATAAAAAATCAATGCCCAGACAGAAATTAATGGAGCTTGAATAAAATCAATGGATAACATTTTAACATTTACTTTATAAGTCGCCCAACCAATCACAATGACCATGAGGAAATAGGGCCACTTATTGATCGTGGTCTTGGCATTGATCTGCTTGTTACTAAACCAATCTAATAAAATCATAACTAAAGGCAGGCTTAAGGCCATTGGATTAGCCAGCATACTTAAGAGCGCTAGAATGAAACTTCCCCAAAACCTTCCTTTCTGATAATTCATTAATGACGCCACATAAAAAAAAGTATATAAAATGTCTTTGCGTTCACTAATCCAGGCAATAGCTTCCACCTTGGTTGGATGAAGCGCAAATATCAACGCACCTAAAAAAGCCTCCCATGTATTTAATCCTAAGATAAGAATAAAAAAATAAACCAATAAGACAGTAGCCATATGCAAAAGCAAATTGTCCAAATGATAAACAAAAGGATTTAATCCAAACAATCGATGCTCCAAGGCTAACGATAAACTCGTCAAAGGAACATGGGCCCCATTGATGCGTTGTTTAATAAGGGCCTTAATATGAGGAAGGTCAAAATTTAAGACATTAATATTATTCGTCAGATATTTATCATCATTCCAACTTAAAAATTGGGCTTTTAAAACAGGAGTGAACGCCAGAAATGTTAACACAACCAACAAACTAATAAATATTAGGCTTCTTTTTTGGGAAGATGGAAGTGAGGATACGAACATGGAGTACTAATATTGAATGATTGAATAAATCGGGAGATCTTTAAGACGTTCTTTACCTTTAAGGAACCCCAACTCAACTAAAAAAGCCACGCCAACAATTTTAGCTTTCTGGGCTTTAATCAAATCCGCGACGGCCTTGACTGTCCCTCCCGTAGCCAAGAGATCATCAATAATCAACACTCGGGCATTGGGTTTAAAGGCATCTTCGTGGATTTCCAAAGTATCTGTGCCGTATTCAAGTTGATATGTAACACTTTTGGTTTTATAAGGTAGTTTTCCTTTTTTCCGTACAGGAACAAAACCAGTCCCTAATTTATACGCCAGCGCCGCACCAAAAATAAATCCACGGGCCTCCACACCTACTACATATTCGACCCGTGATTTCTTAAATTTCTTAGCCAGCGTATCAATCGATTTCTTAAAAGCTTCCTTGTTCTTAAGAAGGGTTGAAATATCTTTAAAAATAATCCCTTCCTGAGGGAAATTAGGTATATCGCGGATATGTTTTCTTAAATCTTTAATGTTCAATTTATCTTCCCCATGGATTGGGCTTTAATTAATTTCGCTAAGAGCACATCTTTGTAAGGCAGCTTGACTTTACCGTGGCTGATTTGATAAAGAATTTCTAAACCTAAACGCCCCATTTCAACAAGTGGCTGGGCCACAGTGGCTAATTGTATCGGACTATGCGCATTTAATGGGTTATCATCAAAACCACAAATGGATAAATCTTCCGGTATACTAATTTTCTTTGTTTTAGCAACATCAATGGTCTCTAAAGCCATAACATCGGAAGCGGCAAAAATAGCTGTTGGCCTATCTTTAAGCTTCAACAATTCCTGTGCTGCCGCTCGAGCCGGAGTTCTTAAAAATCCACCAACTTTCACATAATTCTTATCTGGGACTATATCATGCTTCTTTAAAGCATCATGATAGCCCTCTAAACGCGCTTGACCAGCCTGGGTCGACAAATCTCCGGCAATAGTCGCAATTTGTTTATGCCCTAACTTAATGAACTCTTCCACCACTTTAAAAGCCGCTTCATAGTTATTGACCGCAATATAATTAATCGGCTCATCTAATTCATTATTAAGGACCATACAAGGCATCCCGCGCGTAATGGCTTTCTTAACAATTTCAATGTCATTATCAATATCCGCGAATAAAATCCCATCGACGGTCTTACGGTCTAGCAAGGTGGGGTCAAGCCACGCGCTATGATTAGAACGGTCCGTGATATGGACCAAGAAATCGACATTCAATCGACTGGCGGCTAGATTAACACCCTTGGTAATTTCTCCAGTATAAAACGAATGAAAAATATCTTCAAAACGAGGCAATATCAAAACAAAGATTGGTTTACGTTTAGTCGCCATGATTAATCCTCAACCCTCCTCTTGTTCTTTCAGGGTATGTTTCAATTTAGCAATAATCTCTTCTTCTATCTGACGCACACGCTCACGGGAAAGTCCGAGTTTACGGGCAATTTGTGCCAAGGTATAATTTTCTCCATCTTTAAGACCATAACGCAATTCGACAATGGTACGTTCACGATGGTCTAAGCATTCTAATAATCCTCTAGCCCTTTCTTTATTAAAGAATAATTCAACCTGTTCATCAGGGGCCGCCAAGTTTTCATCTTCTAAAACATCAATCACTTGACCATCACTATCTTCCCCTAAAGGGGCATCCAAACTAGACATTTTGGTAATGGCAGTCTCTAAATCTTTGACTTTTTCAATTGTCACCTTCATTTTCTTGGCGACTTCCGCCGCATTTGGTTTATGATGCATCTTTTGGGTCATTTTCTCGACGATTTTACGATATTTAAAAATTTCTTCATTTAAATACACAGGAACTCGTATCATTTTACCCTGATCGATGATCGCCCTTGAAATCCCCTGTTTGATCCACCATGCAGCATACGTGGAAAAACGAAACCCCTTATCAGGATCAAACTTATCCACTCCACGCATAAGACCGATATTGCCTTCTTCAATTAAATCACTCAAAGCAATCCCCAAATTGACATACCTTTTAGCGATGGAAATAACCAATCGCAAATTAGCGCGTATCATTTTATCTCTGGAGGCTTTATCGCCTTTTTTAATACGACGGGCCAAATCAATTTCTTCTTGGGCTGTCAGAAGGGGGATATTTTTAATATCTTTTAGGTATGACTTAATTGGATCCATAATTGTTGGATATTATGTCATCGAGCCTTGAGCAAAGCAACTCTAAATTTAAAATTGCTTTACTCAAGGCCGATTTACATAAATCCTACTTCCTCTTAGCTGTTTTCTTCACAGGTGACTTTTTTTCTTGTAAAACTGCTTGGGCAGCTGCCAAGCGGGCAATAGGTACACGATACGGTGAGCAAGAAACATAATTCATGCCAGCCCTATGGCAGAATTTCACGCTTTCAGCTTCCCCACCATGTTCACCGCAAATACCGACTTTTAAATCTTTACGGACTGAACGGCCGCGTTCAATACCCCATTTGACCAACATCCCTACACCTGCCTGATCTAAACTTTGGAAAGGATCTTCTTTGAAAATACCTTTTCCGCCATCTTTTTCGGTCGCGACATACACAGGCAAGAATCTTCCCGCATCGTCACGAGAAAGACCCAAGGTCATTTGAGTCAAATCATTAGTCCCAAAACTGAAAAACTCAGCGACTTCTGCCAATTGATCCGCTAAAAGCGCTGCTCGCGGGATCTCAATCATGGTTCCAACCATGTAGGGCAACTTCACCCCAGCCTGTTTGATAAGCTTATCAGCGACGCTACGGGTTTGCTCCTCTAGGATTTTGAGTTCTTTGCGATCAATCGTCAAAGGATGCATAATTTCCGGAAGAACCTTAATCCCTTCTTTGCGGCATTTGATAGCAGCCTCGATGATTGCTGTCACCTGCATATCCAAAATCTCTGGATAGGTAATGCACAAACGGCAACCCCGATGACCAAGCATAGGATTTGATTCATGCAATTGTTCACAACGATGTTTAATTTTCTCAGGAGACAGTCCTGTAATCTTACTAAGCTTATCGACACCAGCATCATCCTTAGGTGTAAATTCATGAAGCGGTGGATCAACCAAACGGATGGTCACTGGATAACCGTTCATAGCTTTAAAAATACCATAGAAGTCATCCCGTTGAAATGGCAAAAGTCTTGCCAAAGCAGCTTTACGTGTTTCTACAGTGTCCGCGACAATCATTTCCTGGATCGCTAGACGACGCTCTTCCGTATCAAAGAACATATGCTCGGTACGGCAAAGCCCAATACCTTCAGCACCCATTTTGATGGCATTAATAGCATCATACGGGGTGTCCGCATTGGTACGAACATTAAGGGTACGTATCCCATCCGCCCATTTTAGAATTGTATAGTACGACTCAGGCAGCTCGGGATCTTTTAAAGGCAAATCCCCAATGTAGATCTCACCCGCAGAACCATCCAGCGTAATATAATCGCCCTGCTTGATGATCTTACCGGCAATGGCCATTTCTTTTTTCTCATAATTGATATTAATCACCTCACAACCGACGATACAACACTTCCCCCAACCACGGGCCACTACTGCCGCATGGCTTGTTTTCCCGCCGGTCGCAGTTAAAATACCTTTAGCAGCGTGCATACCGCCAACGTCTTCCGGAGAAGTTTCTTTGCGCACCAATATGACTCTATCCCCTTTGGCTGCCATGGCTTCGGCTTCGCCGGCTGTAAAGACAACCTTACCAGCGGCGGCGCCAGGAACAGCATTAATCCCACTGCCGAGTCTAACATCTTTAAGCTGTTGAAAACTAACCTTCTTGGTATCGATAACCGGATAAAACAAACGTTCAATATCATCCGATGTAATACGATTAACAGCTTGCTCTTTGGTGATAACAGATTTAACAGCTTGCTCAGCATATTTCTTAGGTAAATACCCTTTCTTAACTAGATCATTAGCTTGGGCTTTGCTCAAAAGAGGCTTGGTGGCATGGTCCAAAGCAATCTTAAACGCTGCGGCCGGAGAACGTTTGCCGGTACGGCACTGCAACATATATAAGCGTTCATCTTCGACGGTAAATTCTAAGTCTTGCATTTCCTTATAATAAGACTCTAGAATGGCACGAACCGCGCAAAGCTGATCATACGCCTTAGGCATGGTATCTTGTAAGGTCGAAAGTTTAAGAGGCGTACGAATACCCGCCACCACATCTTCTCCTTGGGCATTGATCAAATAATCCCCGTAAAAAGTATTTTCCCCTGTATTTGGATCACGGGTAAAGCAAACACCGGTCCCGCTCATATCTCCCTTATTTCCAAACACCATCTGCACGACGTTAACAGCCGTCCCTTTTAGGTCAGTAATCTTCTCAACCCGACGATACGTTTGGGCTTTTTCAGCTTCCCAGCTATTAAAGACCGCCATGATCGCGCCCCACAATTGTTTCCAGGGATCTTGAGGAAAATCCTCGCCTTTGTTCGTTTTATAGAAGGCTTTAAATTGATCGCACAATTCTTTAAGTTTCTCAGCTGGGATTTCAGGGTCGGTCTTGACACCAAGCTTATGTTTCATATCATGCAGCATATCTTCCATAGGTTGTTTGGAAAGGCCCATGGCGGTTGATGAAAACATTTGGATGAAACGTCGGTAGGCATCATACGCAAAACGGGGATTGCCTGTTTTCTTACCTAAACCCTCGACAGATTTATCATTCAACCCTAAGTTCAAAATTGTTTCAAGCATCCCAGGCATGGAACGCGCCGCGCCAGAACGTACCGACACGAGCAAAGGATCATTGGAGTCGCCCAATTTCTTGCCGGTGACTTTTTCTAATTTAAGCACCGCTTCACGGACTTCCTTTTCAAGACCGGCAGGAAGTTTACGGCCTAATTTATAATACTCTTCGCACGTTTGGATGGTAACAGTAAAACCCGCCGGCACTGGAATACCGATGCTGGTCATTTCCATAAGACCAATACCTTTACCACCCAAAACATTCTTGGTTAAATCTTCACCTTTAGCCTCCGCCTTACCGGCGCCGTAAAAAAATACATGCTTTTTTGACATTGCTACTGCCCTCTTTCTATGATGTTATGAATGATTAATAATAAATTTTCTTCCTCACAAAGGAGGCCCTTCTCTTACGAAAAATTGTCCTGTAAATATTGTTTTAACCGATCCACAGAGACCCTATCCTGTTTCATCGTATCACGGTGACGCACTGTGACTTGTTTATCTTCCAAAGACTGGACGTCTACAGTCACACAAAAAAATGTCCCTACCTCATCTTGACGTCGATACAATTTCCCGATGGCAGCCGTATCATCGTAAACACAGGCCATGTCTTTCTGCAAATCACCTTTGATCTTTTTAGCCAACGCTACAATACCCTCATTCTTCTTCAATAAAGGCAAAACGGCGACCTTGGTCGGAGCTAATCTATGATGCAATTTCATGACAACGCGGGTCTGTTCATTAACCTGCTCCTCATGATAGGCATCAACTAAAAATGCTAATGTTGCCCGGTCACAGCCCCCCGAAGGCTCGATGACAAAAGGATAAAATTTCTCATTGGTAACTGGATCTTGATATTGCAAATCTTTGCCGGAAAATTGAGCATGTTGTTTTAAATCATAGTCCGTTCGGTTAGCAATGCCCTCTAACTCCGACCAGCCAAATGGAAATTTATACTCAACATCGGTACAACCGGCCGCATAATGGGCCAACTCTTCTTTACCATGTTCACGCAACTGCAAATTTTCTTTCCTCATCCCCAAATCGATGTACCAATTAAAACGATCTTCAATCCATTGTTTATACATGCCTTCAGCTTGCGCTGGACGACAAAAATATTCTATTTCCATCTGTTCAAATTCGCGCGTACGAAAGGTGGTGTTCCCAGGAGTAATTTCATTTCGGAAAGATTTTCCCATCTGGGCAATCCCAAAGGGCAGTTTACGATGGGTCGAATCAACGACATTAGCAAAATTAACAAAAATACCCTGGGCGGTTTCAGGACGCAAATAGACCACTGAGGAAGAGTCCTCCATGGCCCCAAGATTTGTTTTTAACATTAGGTTAAAAGCTCTAGCTTCAGTAAACGACGTACCACCACAGACAGGACACTTACCATGATTCAGTTGATCCGCGCGTAAACGTTTAGAACATTTAGTGTTTTTACAATCCACCATCATGTCGGCAAAATTAGCGGTATGACCCGAAGCTTCCCAGGTTTTAGGATGCATCAAAATGCTGGCATCAAGACCAACTACATCATCACGAAAATGGACGATTGACTGCCACCAGGCATTCTTGACATTGCGTTTAAGCTCAACTCCCAAGGGCCCATAGTCCCAAGCGCCACTTAGTCCGCCGTAGATCTCAGAAGATTGAAAAATAAAACCACGACGCTTGCATAAAGCGACGACCTTATCCATTAAATCAGAATTATCCATTGACGAGTTCATGCCTTACTAATAGATGTATTAAATTAAGAAGCAGTCATTTTATCAAAAGAAGAACAAAAAGCAACTTTTAAAACTTATTGTTCATATTTCATCTTATAACCGCAACAGGCATCCCCTGGCCAGAAACTATGAAGGATCTGGCGGATAGGCACACAATGGATCTCATGTCCATGGAGGGTCCTGTGTTTTCCAAAACGATTTTCATATATGGCACAATCATATTTCTGAAATTCATCCTTGCGCAAATGTTCGCAGGCATCCCCATCAAAAGCTCCGCAGCAGGCCCCGCATCGGCCACATCGAGCTTCCCAACATTCTTGGCGATACCTCAACCAAACTTCATAATCTTGTTCTTCTGTGCTCATTGGAGTTAAAAAATCCCCCGATAAGGCTCAGAGCCGCCGTTGATAGCCTTAATAAACGCAGGGAAGGTTCGAGGCGGAATGGTCATTTCCGTAACTTTTTCATTGGTTGTATCTTCAAAAATCATAGTCATCCCGCGGCGCCCCTCATCATCGTTAAAATGTTTAACATAGACGCTATAGTGCGCCCCTAAATAATCCCATTCCACTAAGTTTTGTAATTTTGACATAAAAGATCCTCTTTAAAAGATTTTCCCAACGGCATAGGGAATGACATTTTCGAAACGCAAAATCCGTTTCCCCAAATTAACCGTTTTAACTCCCTTGGATTTTAACAACTCCACTTCGTAATCAACCAACCCTCCTTCAGGACCGATGATAAGCACAACATCTTTTTTCCCCTTGGGTAAGCAAGCTTTTTCTCCTGGATGGGCCAAATAAGCCTTTGTGTTCTTGATTAATACGGGCAATTCATCCTCAATAAAAGGTTTAAAACGTTTTTTAAAAAGAACCTCAGGCATAATCGTGTCTTTAGCTTGCTGCAGCCCTAAAACTAATTGCTCTTTGATGGCTTCAGGTTTCAACGCGGAAGAATTCCAAAAACTTCTTTCTACACGGTTAAAATTCAAGAAAATGATTTTCTTAACACCCAAAGATGTCGCGCAAAACAAAGTCCGTTTTAACATTTGAGGCCGTGGCAAGGCCAAAATCAGGGTCAAAGGCAAAGGTTCAGGAGGCTTTTGGGACAACTGGATGTCCAATTCAACGGACGTATCCGTCAAGGAAATGACCAAACCTTCTCCCATAAGGCCATTGATTTGACCCACACTCAAAACCTGGCCTTCTTGGACTTTAAGAATTTCTTTGACGTGAAGAAATCTACGGTCAGCCAACCTGACGCGATGAGAAGAAACAAAATCAGAATCGAAGAGTAAAATTAAATTCATTACAGCTTTTTGATATATCCCAGAGACAAAACCAAAGCCCCTATTAAAGGTAGGACAAAAAACCCTAAACCCATGTTATTAATCATTGCCCAAGACAAGTTCTCTTTATTTAAAAAAAGCCAAAAGCAACCCGCCAAGCTTATGAATCCCGCCCAAGCAATACATCGACCGCCGAATTGATTAGCCTTATACCAGATTTCTTTATTGGCCAAGGTCTTTTTTAATCTAAAGCCATACGCACAATTTGGAGGAATCTTATTCCTCATCAACGGCAGGGAAATGAGAATAAACAAAATTGATGGAATAACCAAAGAAAGGATAAGTTTAACTTTTTGGTCCATGACCTTTCCTTAAATTAACTTTTTTACCTCATCCAGAGGCATATGAAAAGAATGGGCATCATCAGGGAATAGCCCCTGCTCAACTTCTCTCTTATATTGTCTTACCGCCTCAACTATCAAAGGCGCTAAGTTTAAATATTTCTTGGAGAATTTCGGTTGATAGCGCGTGGACAATCCTAAAAGGTCATGAAGCACCAAGACCTGTCCGTCGCAATCAACCCCCGCCCCAATACCAATAGTGGGAATGTCCAACTGCTTCGTGATAATTTCTGCGACTTGCCTCGGAACACATTCTAGGACAATACTAAAACAGCCACTATCTTGAAAGGCCTTTGCATTTTCAATAATCCTTTGGGCCCCCAAGGCGTCCTTACCCTGCACCTTCATTTCCAAAGCTGTTTGAGGCGTAAGCCCCACATGCCCCATAACAGGGATCCCTGCTTTGACAATAGCTTCTACAGTCTTTGGGCATTGTTCAAACCATTCTAATTTAACGGCATGACAACCAGCGTCAATAAATTGTTTGGCATTATCAAGCGCCAAGGCCACAGAAACCTGTCTCTGGCAAGCTTCAAAAGGCATATCTGCGACAATCAAGGCCCTTTGAACAGCCCGAACAACCGCCTTGGTATGATGAAGCATTGCCGCCATGCCAACCTCCTTAGTCGAAGTCAAACCCAAAACCACATTGGCCAGCGAATCTCCCACTAAGACCATATCGACGCCGGCTTCATCCGCCAAAAGGGCCATGGGATAATCATAGGCTGTCAGCATAACAATTTTCTGCTTATTTTTCTTATTTATAATATCTTGATGGGTCATTTAAGATAATCCGTAATTTTTTGGGCTACAGCTTTCCCGCAGGCAAAGGCATCCACCACCGTCATAGGACCTTGGACAGCGCTGGCCACGGCAAAAACTTTTTCTAAATTCGTCAAAGAAGTTTTATCATCGACACACAATGTACCGTTAGCATTGACCTTTAACTGGCCAGTGACGGAGGAGAGAAAAGCATTGGCCTTTTGGCCATTGGCTAGAATGACGGTTTGCGCCTCAAAGACCACGGGAGCTTCTTTCGCAGGCTGCAAAGACAATCCCCCTAAACCTTCGACAATTTCCATCCGGTGGCATTGCACAGCCTGCGCATGATTTTGGGAATTCCCGAGGATCCCTAAAACTTTATAAGGAGACTGGATATCGATGCCTTCGTCTAAAGATTCTCTTAAATCATCACTAGTCAGCCCCATTTCTTCTTCCAGGCCTTCAAAGATCCATTGGACCTTTTGGCCTAAACGCGCTGCCATTCTAGCAGCGTCAAGAGCCGCGTAACCCTTACCGATGACCACGGTTTCTAAACCTCTGACCATATCACCTGCCGACAATAGGATATTGCTTTTAGACTGCACCTGAAGCCGCATCAAGAATTCTTCAGCATAATACACACCGATTAAGTTTTCCCCATCTAGAGAAGAAAAATTTGGCAAGCTAGCACCCGTGGCCAAAAGCACGGCATCAAAAGAATGGGACAAATCTGCCAAGGACTTCATCCGGCCGATAAAAACATTGGTATGGATTTTAAGCCCCTGTGATTCTAATTCTTCAAACTGTGCTTCAAGGACTTGCTGAGGAAGACGAAATTCGGGGATCCCGTAACGTAAAACACCGCCGGGTTGGTTGGCGGCCTCAAACATCTCGACATCAAACCCGTCTTTGAGCAAGAAACTCGCGGCCATCATGGCAGAAGGGCCGGAACCTACAATAGCAACTTTCTTCCCGTTGAAGGTACGAACGCTCCGACGAGAAGCTGTGATTCGTCCAAAATCCGCGGCGTAACGTTCCAAAGAACGAATGGCTATGGGAGAGCCTTCTTCATGGAAAACACAAAGATCCTCACAAGGAGCAGTGCAAATCCGCCCGCAAATGGCCGGAAAAGGATTATCCTTCTTGATTTTCTCTAAAGCTAAAGGCGCATCCGCTTCACGCAATAAACGAACAAACCCAGGGATATCAACCCCTAGTGGACAGCCCTGCAAACAAAAAGGCTGGGCGCATTGAGGACACCGACGAGATTCTTCGCTGGTTATTTTCTTGGTAAAACCCAAAGAGACTTCACGAGTGTTGCTAAGTCTCTCTTTGGCGTTTTGGTAAGCAGGTTTTGGTTGCCCCATCCCGACTCCTTTAAAGCATTCATACGAATATTTAAATCGATAAAATCTACCTCATGGCCGTTAAACTGCAAGCCATCCACACAAGCCAATTGAAAACGCCCCCCCACCTTGACCCGGCAGGAACCGCAAATCCCAAGACCGTTGGTGATGTGTGGATTTAAAGTCACATAAATAGGAATTTCTTTTAAACGCGCCATTCTGCAAGCCGCCTCCATCATGTCCACGGAACCTATGGCATAAACGCAATTGACCTTATATTTATTCAACAGTTCTTTTAATATTTCCGTGGCCAGGCCTTTGCGTTCATAAGAACCATCATTGGTGGCAATAAAAATTTCATCACACACGACCCGCATCTGCGATTCAAGCATCAAGACCTTCTTGGATTTAGCCCCGATAATACCAATGACTTTATTGCCTTTTTTCTTAAGCGCCCGGCATAAAGGCAATATCTGGGCGGCACCGATACCGGTGGCCACGCAAACCACAAGTCCAAATTTCTCGATAACAGCCGGCTTTCCTAAAGGTCCGACAACATTCAACAACGTATCTCCGATGGACAACTCTCCCAAGGCCTTAGTTGCCGGGCCGATCTCGTGGACAATCAAAGAAATCCCCCCTCGCCTATCATCACTTTCAACAATGCTCATAGGAAAAGCTGGAAGGCTGGCATTGACGCTGACCATCACAAACTGTCCTGGTACCCCCTTGCGGGCGATGTCCGGCGCGTGAACGTCGATACGTTTAATGTCCTGCGCCAGGACTTGTTTATGTGTAATTTTGAAGTTCATGGTGGAATGTATGGTTAATTATTATGTAGATAATAATAACCTGGTTGAAACTGTCAATGGAAATTTATTTGCCTTAGAACCTTGAATAAAATACGCCTATCTTACAGGTGTAATATAGGCGTATTTTGTAAACTCATGACCTAATGCGCAGATTTTAAAAAAGTGCAATTCCCCTACTATTTGGCTTTTTTCACACTGATCGCTACGGTTGCACTTGTCAAACCACCGTGCGCATCATCGGCAGTGACAACAATCGCGACATTGCCCCCATTGATATATTGGGCTTTTTTCCAGACAAAAGTGGCCTTGGCCAAATTCCCCGCCATGGTTACACCCGACATGGTAGCCCCAATGGATGAAATCGCAGCTCCATTGGCTAAACGAGCCGTCAAGCGCAGCGGATTATTATCTGGATCTATGGCCATCACACTGACCGTCAACGATTTGCCTTCAACCACATTTTGATCTGCAATTTGGAAAAGAATAGGCGGATGATTAGCCGCTGGAGCATGCAAGGTTAATTTAAACGGTTTTGAATACGCAACTGCCAGCGTTCCGTCATCGAACTTAAAATTAGTATACAGACGGTAATAATACACCGACACATTAGGGTCAATGGTTGCATCCGTATAACTATTAGGAGAATAACTGTTACTATTGGCCCCCAGGGTTGCGACCAAAACACCAGAATTGCGGTCAACCTGTGGCGTAAGCCCTCGATAGAGTTGAAAATTCTTGATATATTGAAATCCTTTAATGGCAATCGTAGGCGTCCAATTCAAAACAATGCTGGATTGATTATTGGAAACGGCTGCCCAACCAATCCCCGCGCCTTTTTTCAAAAGAAAATTAATATCTTCTGCTTTAGCCAAAGGGAAAACTCCCCCCAAAGAAGGATCAAAGAAATTGGTAGGTAGTATTTTATACTTGGCCAACAAAGTATTGATAACGGTAATTTGGGATCGTCTATCCACCTTGGGGCTAAAAAACGCACCCAAATTGATTTTCCATCCATTAAATATATCACTTTCAAAAAGCGCTCCTTGAGGAAGCGTCACATAAGGTTTATGGGCAGGATCCTGCACATTCTTTTTGATATCTGTTAAAAACTGACGGATGGCTGCTTCATCATCCGTATGTTTAATTCTTTGATCTTCATACTTTTGAAGATCCACAGTCTTGCCTTGAGGGGATTGATAGAGGCTAATCGCGTAATTGACCCCCTGGGCATCATCGCGACTATGCAAATAATCTGACATGGCCATGTAACTATCTACCACCCCCACCAAAGCAGTTTTTGCGGCATTTAATTCAGTGGATGTTTCTCTTTTCGAAGCTAATAACTGAGGATAAAACTTAAGCAAATCTAAGATGGTCGTTTTATGCGTCAGTTGGTCTAATATTTTAAAAATGTCCGCTCTTTTAGGGTTACTTAAAATAGGATCAACCGGATAATAACTGTTGATTGCGTCCGTCGTAATATACCACGCATAAGGCAATTGCCTTTGGTAGGTCACCCCAGAGTGTGTCACAGAAATATTGACACTGTCAAAATAACCATTTCCACCTTGAAGAGGTTGAACAAGTTCCGATTTACACCAGGAGTTGATGTAATCTATCGAAGAATTATAAGCTGTCTGGATGTTTGATCCAGATGTTCTAACCGTTCCCGGATTGCACGAATCTCCTTGGGCAAGCGCAACGCGGCTATTATAAGTTCCAAGCCAAGTATAGACGTAATATTTCTTAGGCGTGCTGTCATTCGCCACAAAAGCCGCCTGAACAGTGATATTATCTGTCGCATCTTTATACCGACTCAAAACTGTTCCATTGGGGGCAATATAATTATATTTAATTAAATCTGAATAAAGACCATCCACATTTGAAGTGATCGATTTTAAATTGTCCTTGGTCAACATCCCAAGATCATTCTTAGTCAACTGGGCAGAGTTAGTCGCGTAACTGTTGAGGAGATGAACATCCATTTCCATGATATTCAAGACCATCCCCAACATCTGTGCGGCCGCGTAATCCAGATGGACTGTCCCTAATTTTTCGTTGGTGATATCATCACCAAAGGTCACATTGACGAGCTTTAAATTGTTTCGAGCTTCTTTGATTTCATTAACCATGCCTGCAGTCAGACCTTGGTATTTATTAAAGAAAATCACATCGGGTAAAGAAAAAACTGCTCCTGGAATAAATTCATAATGGGAATCTAAGATATTACGGGACTGTAATTCCTTAATAATATCGGGATTACTTCCAAGTACGGCGATGGCCCGCCAAAAATTGGCTTTCTGGTTTCTTGGGTCATTAGATAAGGCGCTATCAAAGAACACCAAGGCCTTAATGGGGCTCTTGCTCCAAAGCGCTTGCTTACCCCAGTCAACTAAATCGCTAACAGTGTACCTTGGTGTTGCTGTGGATTTAGTAGAAACGGAGTTTGTGTCACCCACCATGGATTGAAGATATCCACGTAATTGACCAACATCCATGGCATTTATAAAAGCCGGGATATGGCTAGCAGCAAGAGCCGAATGATTCATGACCGGTACTGCCCAAATGATTGTTAAAACTAAGATGATTACTTTTTGTGCTAAACGCATATACATCCTTTCATTAAGATACTATTATTCTTGATTGTTCTATAGAGCTATTTCGGGCATTGGACCCGCCATGATATTCTTATCCACCAATATTCTAGGAGCATGGATAGACTTCTCTGGCATTTGCAAACTACAATTACCTTCTCCTGTAAACATATCCGCCCTTTTGTCCCAGGTTAAACTATCACACATCAATACCCGTCCTTGCGTGTTGGCCAGTACTGCTTGCCCCTTGAAGATGATCTTATCTGTATTAACAAAATCCATATCCTTAGGGAAACCTTGTCTTGCTGTTAACTGGAGAGAATTTTGATCATCCTTATAAAAGACAACTTGAGGATGGTCTATCAAGATTTCTTTAATAAACGAAAATTGTAACGGACCAAATTTCTTATCTTGAAGACTTAAGACATTACCAGTAAACAGATAGTCTTTATGGGACTGCTCGCCTTTGACCTGCCAATGTGTAAAATCAAATTGTTGTAAAGAAACTCCCTGCTTTATTTGTATGTGATCAAGCAAATGCTTCTGCTGGTGAAAAAAGTGGATAAGAACAAAACCCGGACTGGCTAAAATAAAGATCGCTAGAATAACCAAAATATTAACTAATAGGTTTTTACTCATAATGTAATAGTATCGGGCCCTTCTTTTACGTCCCCAGATTAAATCCCAAGAGTGGCTGGATTTGCTTAGGGTTCAAAATAGAAACATTGATAATCACCGGAATGGCCGAATCCACCCCCGTCCGCCTGAGACTCGCAATCATGGCTGGATCAAAATTGACCTTCACCCCCCCATTGGGGGCCTTGGTGATGGTCATGGCCATGTTGGCAGCGCTTAAGTCGATACCTCCGCGTTCCCACGGAGATTTTTGAGGGGGGAGATTAACAATCGCCGCTCTATCAACAGAGTTCATCGCCGCATCATTTATATCAAATTTCAATATTTCTCCATTACCATACTCTGATCGAACACTATAACGCTTATTAGGATCTTTTCCAAAACGCCTTGTTATAACTGCCATTATTTGTTTAATTGTTACTTCCCTAGATTCCTTATTCAATAAATACTCTCCATTATTCAGAATAATAATTGTTTCGGCATGATGATCATCCCTATAAACCCTTATAATAGTTTTAAGCTGTTCTAAAGTAAGATCATGATATAGTACAGGTTTAATTTCCGGATATTGATCAGCAATGCTAATTAATCGCAGAAGACATCTTAAATAATTGAAATTCTCCAATGATTTTTCATTATTTATAATTTCGTTTAATAGATCTTTAACCGTTGCAGCAACTTTTCTAGATTTGTATATAGGCTTTCTGTTTTTAGTAGGTTTATCTAATTGAACTTCCAAAGTAGACAATTCGGTGTTTAGACGCTCAAACGGATCGATATTCTTCTGATCAACAGAGTTCATCGCCTCATCGACCATTTTGGCGCTAGAAAATTCAGTATCAGGAATCGTCTTTGTTTGTTTTTGATCATTAATACCGACAAATGAATTACCATATAGATCCTGTAATGTCAGCACAAATCTTTCGCCGTGACGTGTCACAACGACAAATTTCTTGCCAATCCATTCTTGTGTCAAATCTCTGAACATTTCCCCAAGGCTAGTATATACCGTTGGCTCCTGAAGCTCATTGGCCAAAGTATTTAAAGCAAGACTAATATCCTTTTCTACCTCAACCTGTGATTGATACGGATTCCTACTTTTAGGGATTTCCACTATACCTTTATTATCGATATACTTGAAACCTAATCTTTGTGAAATCAGTCGAACTACATTTGACTTTAATCCATATGGGAGCCGCCAATAAAACTCACAATCCACTGTTTTATGCGTTATATCATATCGATTTACAGCTGAATCTAGATGTGTTCTTAATAATCTGATATCATTGAACATATTATTCTTTTCTGCTTGTCCATAGTTGGCCAACATCGCCTTATCAAGCATATAGCCAGTTGCAAAATCCTTCTCAAGAACATCTACTAATCCTCCACTCTTATCATCTTTGCTAGCCTCATCAAAACCTGCAAACCCTTTTTTCGTTATCTTAGAAAGCTTCAAGACAGTACTTTTTCCGTTACGTCTTGTAATGACAAAACTCTTTCCTTCCCAATCTTTCTTTTCATATTGCAAAGCTTCCTCTGGACTAGTATAAATTCTTGGCTTGCCATTTTTAAGTTCATTAGTTAAATTATCAAGCGCAAAACTAATACGTTGCTCCGCATCTATTGGTGAAGAAAAAGACTCTTTAGGAATAAAAATATGAGTAGAATGAGCATTGACTTCTAAACCTAATCGAGTACCAACTTCACTAATCACAAACGGATCTATTCCTTCAGGAATAAACCAATGCCACGACTCCTCTTCAAATCTTCGAAGTGACTTTGATTTAGAGACTTGTACACTACTAGTTTCTCTTAATTTCTCGATATCCCTTATCAACTGACATCTTTCATCTGGCTCAAAACTGACCAACATCGCCCGGCTGGTGTCAAGCTTGATGTCCGCATTAGGCTTGTCGGTGGTAAAGACAATACCCTTATCGGTATCGGCGATTGTCAGACCCTTTGGCAGACCGTCATTTTGCCCCTCTGAGGAGTACAAAACATTACCCTTCCAGCTCCCATCCGATTGCAACACACTGTATACATATGACTCATTAGCATTTCTTATCTTAAAACGCAAAGTAGCGATAGCCTCATTATATAAAACAAATTGAACATCTTGGCCCTTTGGTATATCGCCAAGAGACAGAAGAAATCGGCCACCCTCAAGCTTCTCCACCCGAGGCCCTGCTGCCAATGGCGTGGCTGTCGTCATCGTCTTACTAGAGCCCCCAGATTGGGCCTTTGGCTCCGTCTTCGTTCTAGGATTTTTTATTGGGGGTATTTGATCATCAAATATCCGAAATACTTTTCCTGCAAAGACAGGGTTCTCTTGTAAAGTATCGGCAAAAAATTCGAGAAATGATACTTTTGTGAAATAATAATTTTGATCAAAATGCTTGTCAGTAGGGAACAACTCGGTACCATTTGCCTTAATTGTATATTTAAAATTAACAACAATGCTACCGTCTTTTACATCTCCCATTTGAGTGCGAACATATCCCCCAAAATCCTCTGACTTAAAACTATCTGGGAAACCATATACTTTACTTTTATTTCTTATCATCATACGTACCATTGAAGAAAGAATTTCAGGAGTTATCAATCCAGTTTTATATTCTTCTATTGTTGCTAGTGCAGCTTCTATTCTTTGTTTTTCACTTAACATCGCCCGGCTAGCAGCTGAAGCGCTGGCTACTGGAGGGGTTGAAACAATCGGATTTGCCGAAGCTTTCAAGGCGGCCAAAGGATTATTTAAAAACAGGGCCACGGTTAAAACAGCCAATGTTTTCTTAACGAAACTTAGCATGGCTCGATGCGTGGAATCAATGGTTCCATTTGTATAAACCTTGGTGTCAACTCGCGCTCCAAATCCGCCTGAGAAATATTTCCGTGGGATTGTTTCACTGCCGCTTGTAGCGCCTGGCCTGAGCGAAGTCGAAGGCTCTTCCTTAATATAGTTAAACACGCCCTTTTTATAAGCCTTGAGATATTGTTGATAAATCTGTTCTTTGACGGATAGATCATTTAAATGGACCCCTTTGACCGTGTTTTTATCCGCATAGACCTGGGTAATCAAGGCCTCTTTGAGATTATTTTTATACCAATTGGCCAAAATCAAGGAATTAAAAATCTGGCGCAGGGCGGCAAAATTCTTGCCGGTATTAACTTCCTTCTCAAGTTGAGGCAATATTACTTCGCGAACAACTTGAGAAGCCCCCACGTTTTGATTTGCCGAAGGCAAATCAGTGGGGGAGTGTTTCTGCATCGCTAAATAATCTTCCTCCAACATAACCTTCAAATGCCCATCAAGCACAAAGGCACTCTGGCCGTTTTCATACACACTGGCTTTATCCGCCAGAATCCATACCTTATTAAAAGTGTTGACTGGGATATTGGTTGTCCCATACAGCTGCTGGGCTTTTGCGTACACCTTGTCCCAGAACTTCTTCCCTAGTTCTTTTTCAGGATATATTAGAGAAGCGGTAATCTGTTTTAAAATATAATCCTGCGCCAAAAGGTCACGGCCTAAGGCTGTTTTCCCTAAGGCTTGCGGAACCATTCGATCCTTCTCGTATGGACTGAGGTTGACCCATAAATCCTTTTCAGGAACAGTCAAGCAAGTAAAGAAATATTTCACCAAGCGGTCGCCTTCCTTTTTCAACTCTCCGCTGGAAAGAGCGCTGTCCCCAGTATCAACAATAAAGTCAAAAAGAAATGGATTGTCCTTATGCACGGTCAAACCCTTGATCATGGCAGGATCAAATGCTGGACTTAAACTGACCATGGTGCCAGGCACGGGTAAGGACGCCATTAAAGGCGCCTGAGCCGCGTGAGATAATGGTTGAATTAAGGTGGTGATAAAACAAACCATAACAAAGGAAGCGATTATTTTTCTAAGCATTTTAAGATCTCCTTTTAAATATTACTATTTTTACCCGCTTAGAAAGCAGGTGGGGTTTTGCGTTTAAATCACATAAAATGATGGTAAGAATAAAGACGTTGAAAGGATACCATATATTTGACGAATGTCAAATTGGAGAAGGTCAAACACGGCTCCGAGGTGGTATTAATATCTTCTTAGTGAATATCATTTAATATAGATCTCAGCTTCGCTGGTTTGGTCTGCCATATGCAGCTGCATGCCTATGGAATGAAAACCTTCCATGCCTTTGAGCAGGGGCATAAAAATCTCGTCGGAATTAAACAACCATAATTTATCCGATTCTGATTGGTTCTTATAAGCGATACGTGTCTGCCAAAGCTTATTTCTTTGTTGTTGATACTCCTGCAGATCATCCTGTAAAAGCCTAAACTGGGAAACTAAATTATCCATGATATCCTGCTGGTTCTGTTTTTCCTCAGGGCTCAACTCTGGTGAGGCAATTCTCTGGCGCAGTTCGTTGATCTTGTTCTTCGCCAGCTTAATCTCTTCTTTCTTGAGCAAAAGCGCCTCATTTAATTCTTTGTCACGCCCAATGGCCTCCTGCTGGTAGGTCATGGCCATGGAAATTTGGGAAGAAACGGTTTTGTTGGACCAATCCAAGATTTGTTCCATCCTTTGGGCCGCGTCATCCATTTTAAGGTATACCATGCCTTGACTTAAGGTTGAAGAGTTGATATTTAATTGTCTAACCGATTCAACCGATTCTAACGATTGATTAGAATTATTAAACGCGTCAATCGATGATTTTAATAGTTCTTTAGAAGATCCTAACAACAAATAATCACCCACGAAGGCATACCCAGGGTCGATATTGGCGCCAAAGGGCAGAGTCATATAACGGATTAATGTTTGCTGGTAATCTTCCTGAGATATCAAGCTTAAAGGATTTTTGGTAAACCTCTTCATCAAATCTTCCGCGGCCAAGCGGTCCTTAATTTTGATAAAAACCACCCCTCGAGGATACGGGAAAACACCTTGGATATCGACATCGTTAAGATACACTCCCATTTGGGAACCTAAAAGGGGCAAAACATTATCGTGGATATTTAATTTAAACTTTTTCTCCAAGCGATGTTTCCAAAGCTTGGCCCCTTGATTGAGCCGCGCGGAGGCCTTTATCCCTTCTTTCATTTGGGCCCAAAGGTCAGGAAAATCATAACACTTCGACCACTGATAAAAGACCGCATTATGAGGCGTAAACTTTAATGAAGAATTGGTTGATGCCGTGCAGGCGAATATGGAACGCCACCGAGGATTCAATAGGGTTGGGTCATAGCGCATAATCACCTTCATCTTAGAGGTGTCCCCTGGCAGGAAAGAGACCATATACGATTTAAAACCGGCGCTTAAATCAGAAATTGTCTTAAGGGTGCTCATTTGAGATTTGGGGGTATGTTTCTTTAAGAAATCATAAAACCCCTGAAGGTTAACATAAAAAATCCCATGACCATTAGCATAGGCGCGGGCATGGGCCTTAGAAAAATCTGAATCGCCGCCCAAAGAAAGCTTCCCTTCTTTGTAAATACCCACCACCTGATGCAATAACTCCGACGGGGAGAGGGAGACCAAAACAACATCCCGCAGCCTCATGTACTGCAAGTCCAATTTCCGGCTTTCAAAATGCACATGAACAATTTTAAATCCTTGATAAACTTCATCCTTGGTTGTTACATCTTTAGACCATTGATGGGCCATGGAACTAAACAATTCAGCCATTTGAAGGGAGAATCCTAAACGCGTGGCAAAAAGAATGTCATACGATTGCAGAAATTGTACTTTTTGAGAAACAGGTTTAGCGTAAACTCCTAAAGCCAATTCTTTACCTAAGAGTTTGCTGGTTAAAGGGTTCTTTAAGAAAGACCCTATTTCCTGGCGCATCTGGCGCACCCCTTTAACATCGTCGGCCGCAGCCATGTTGTGCTCCAGCACCTTTGGAACATCAATGGCCGAAATATTTTTCCAAAAAACACTCTGGCTCAATTGTTCCATATCCGCGCTTACATGAGACAGGCGGACATACATTAATGCCTTAGAGGGAAAAATTTGTTCCATATGCAAAGATAATGGCCTCGTCATAAAAAGCACCAAGGCGATGACAACGACGAGCAGCGTCAAAATTGAAATGATGATTGTTTTCTTATTCATAAACACTCCTGTTTAAATCCTAAAGAAATTCTTAGCATTGTGATTAACCTGACTTAAAAGCTGTTCTTCATCGACCTGCTTAAGACGACTTAAGGCTTGAAGCGTTCGTACCACGTCTTTTGGCTCACTCATAAAACTCGTCTGGCCGTCTTTATAGGTAACTGGTGAATCTGTCTCAATTAATATCCTTCCTAGATCAGCCGCTAACATGGCCGCTTGAGACTGAGGACTGTAGGCCACACTGGGACTGGTTGAAACATAAAAGCCGGCCTCTAAAATACCCTGTAAAATATCAAGCGGGCCGCTATACCAATGAAATAGGGCTCTTTTGACCTTAGCTTCCAGGGTCAAGCTTAAACAATCCTTCCAAGCTCCTCGACTATGAATGATTATAGGCAGGTCAAATTCCCTGGCTATGTCTAAATGTTTAATAAAGGAATCTTTCTGCTTCGTTCTCTCTTCTTGATTGTCCCTGACCCATTTATACCAATAATCTAATCCCGTTTCTCCAATAGCGACAGCGCTTGTGATATTCTCCCTCATAAAATCAAAGGCCTCTTGCCCCGCGCCTTTAGAAACATGCCCCGGATGCACGCCTAAGGCAGGATGGATTTTAATAAGCGTGGAACTCTTGGCCAAATCTAAGACCTTGCGCATGGAGGGCAAATCAACGCTGACCGCCACAATGTCGCTGAGGTGGGCTGCTTTGGCCCGTTCTAAAGCCGCAGGCCAATTTTCAATTTGGTCTATATGGGCGTGGGTATCAATGATCGGCATGGGATTCCAAGATAAAGGTAACTGGGCCATCATTGATGAGAGAAACCTCCATCATGGCCCGAAACACTCCGGCCGCGACAACAACGTCCCTTTTTCTTAACTCTCGCACAAAATAATTATAAAGTTCTTGGGCTTTTTGTGGGTCCGCGGCTTCATCAAAGGACGGTCGCCGGCCTTTTTCACAGTTGCCATAAAGCGTAAATTGGGAAACAACCAAGAACTGCGCCCCCACCTCAAAAGAGGATAGGTTCATTTTGCCGGCTTCATCTTCAAAAATCCTTAACTGAAGGATCTTTTTTATCAGCCAATCCGCCTGGGGCGTAGAATCCTCGTGAGTGACTCCTAAAAATACAAGCATTCCTCTTTTGATCTCCCCTACCATCTTGGATTCCACAAAAACCTGGGCACTCTTAACTCTTTGGATGACGGCACGCATAATTTAATCCTTTTTGTCTCCTTTGGGTTGCAACTCAACGGGCAAATATAACATTTGGATAGGAAAATAAATATCATTTTTCATAATTTCCTGACATTGAGTTATTTGGGAAAGATTTATCCTTGGCTGCGCTCTATGTTTTAAACTTGCCCATTGCAGCGTCGTGTAAATCTGCTTGCATTGCGCCTTTGTTAAGCTTTCAGAAAAATTAAAATGAATGTACGGGTTGATGTTCCCATTAAAAATCTCGCGGTAAGGATAATTATTCCGGTCATGGTTCTGGATTTTAAAAATATTAATACGGTACGTCGTAAAAATCAGCCCTTCCAAGACAAAAATAAAAATAATCAAGACAAAGAATTTCTGAAAAGTCTTGTTTTGATCTGACCATACTTTTTGTAAGACAAAACTAAAGGCAATAAAATACACCAATGAAAAAAGGCTTCCATACCACCACACCCCCCAAACAAAGGCATTGGCTGAAAGTTGGAAGGTTTGGAAAAAACCATAGGCAATCAGAACTCCAGAAAATAAACCCACCTTCTTGACCCAAGAATCTCCTGGGGAAGAATGATTTTTTTTAAGAAATAAGAAAACTATAAGGGCAAATATCAAGCTATAGGCGAGCTGCAAAAAGAAATACGGGCCACTTGATATAACATTTCTAAAGCTTAACATCAAATGCGGGTAATCAGAGAACAACCAGCACAAATTCGTCAATAAATTATGAACGTTAGGGAAAAACAAGGTGTGTAAGTGCGGATAGGACTCATAATGCGAAACATTGACCGCGTGCCCGTTAATAATAAGATGAACGTATGGTAAAACCCCCCTCAAGCTGATGAAGTACAATACTGGCAAAACAAGATAACCCGCCAATAAAACACCCTTTTCCTTAACCTTCTTAAAAACAGGATAAAGAACAACTCCGACAACCAAATACATAAAAAGGCCTGTTTCATCACAGAAGAACCCTAAAAACATGACCCCAAGCAGCAACAAGAAATGCTTCCAAAAATGCGGAATATCTTTGGCCGAACATTTCTTCTCAAAGGAAGATGTTTTTTTATAAAGCCATGAGCCTGCCCACAAACTAAGTACAGCCATGAAATTAACCAAGCCTTTAGCGGGGTGAAACAACATAATGATAGGCCCTAAAAAACCGATAGAACTTAAATACAAACATACTCCGCTTAAAGCAATTGGAAATTCACAGCCCATATTGATAAGAAATTTATATAAAAAAACAGGAAGGGCGATAAACAACACCGGCCACAACAAAGATAGCGACGGATGCGGAGGCATAAATTGCCAACAATTGGCCCGAAATTTTGTATCAATCACTTCAACAAAATTAGAAATTGGCCTGGAGAGCCTGTCCGGATTCATTTCAATGACGTTGATATTAAACGAACGAGATATGTCCTGCCAATGCAGCCTGGAACCATTTTCTAAAATCCAGGCATGGGTCCAGAATTTCTCGGGGTTGACCCAGGTCAAATCATAATTAAGCAAGATAAGGAAGATATAAACACACTCTAATAAAAGAATCGTCCACAAAGACCAATGAAGAAGGTGTTTTTTCACAAAAAGGATTATAGGTTTGCTATTTCTTATCGTCAATCAAATACGAGAAATTATCGTTAATAATTTTCCTATTCTTGAATAAAAACACTCTACCATGAAGAAAAATGACTAAAACAGAGCGGAAATATTATTTTTGTTTTAATAACTTCTTAGTTTTATATGGAAGAAAATTTTCCTTAGAAATGACCTTTGTCCCCGTTTGTTGTTCGATATCTTTTCTAGTTCTTCCAGCTACAGCACCACCATCCTGGGCGTCCTTTTTAGTCGAACAGCGATACCACGTAGTCGTTTCTCGATCCAGTCTTTAGGGTAGCCCTTCTTTTGATAAAGCTCCTTGGTCCTGTGCATTCCTAGTTCAGGGTTCTCAATCTCATCAAGACGTTCTTTGCCTATTCGAGCGAGCCAACGTTTGAAAGGTTCAGCTTTAGGAGAAGGAATGGATTGAATAATACGAAAAACTCCCTCAGTGTTAGCGCAATCTGTTGCATATTTCTTCCCATCAGAAGATGTTAATTTCAGTTGTCGACAAAATGTCGACAACTCAACCTTAGCCTCATCTTTCTCGCGATTTTTCATCTTATACCAATAATCCCGAGGATTTTCACTATCGCTAAGGATAGCTACAACATCAATTACCGAAAACCACCACTCTTCGTTGACCAAAATCCGACGCACCTGCCTGCCTTTAAAAACAGCTATTTTTAAAATTTGTTCAGACATTTTCTCTTCCTTTTTAATTACCCTGCTTTGCAAATTTAAATCGGCTACAATGTTCTTACCCTTACTGCTAAAACATTATTATTCTATTTTAAATAAAAAGTTACGGCAATTGATTTAATAAACAGAGAACTACTCTTGATCTCTAAACCTTTAAATAATCCGTCGAAATACCTTGAGGCTCAATTGACAACACCTTCTTTCTATGTTAAAAGACAACGATGAATATTAGAGAATTACTACAACCATACTCTTTCCCACCCCAAGTCATTGATATCTTGATCGACAGTGGAATTGAAAACTTGCACCCTCCCCAGGTGGATGCCATTAAAAAAGGCATTCTTAATAACAAAAATCTGGTGATGGCAGTCCCCACAGCCTCAGGGAAAACTCTTATCGCCGAACTTTGCCTGCTTAAAACCATCTTGCAAGATAATGGACGGGCGTTATATATTTGCCCTCTTAAAGCTTTGGCGAGTGAAAAATTCCACGACTTTAAAAAAAAGTATGAAAAACTAGGCATCTCGATAGGTATTGCCACCGGAGATTTGGATTCTCCCAGCCAATACCTTAACCGTTATCAAATCTTAATCGCCACCGCCGAGAAGATTGATTCTATCTTACGTTCCAAAGCTAGTTGGTTAACCCATAATCTCACCGCGATTGTGCTCGATGAGGTCCATACCATCAACGACGAAAGCCGCGGGCCTACCCTTGAAATCCTGATCACGCGCATCCGACAGATGAAACCAGACATACAGATCTTGGCCTTGAGTGCTACCATCAGCAATGCCCGGGAAATCGCCGACTGGTTAAACGCAGAGCTTAGTTTTAGCAAATGGCGCCCTATTCCTTTGAAAGAAGGTGTTTACTATAACGACCGCATCATTTTCAATAATGATTCTATACGTATCATCAAAGAAGATGAACCTGAGGACGTCAATAAACTGACCCTTGATACCCTTCGAGGAAATGGCCAGGTCTTGGTGTTTGTCAATTCAAGACGCTCTGCCCAAGCCGTGGCCAGGGAATTGTGCCCAAGCATCACAAGTCTTCTTAAGCCTGAAGAACGAAAAAAATTGGCTGAATTGGCCCATGAGATTTCTGATGAACCAAGCGCTACCAAGGTGTGTAAAAAATTGGCAGATTGCATCAAACACGGCAGCGCCTTCCACCACGCTGGGCTTAAACCCAAACAAAGGCAGCTGGTCGAAGATTATTTCAAAAAGAACATTATCAAGGTCATCTCTTCTACCCCAACTCTAGCCGCCGGAGTCAACCTCCCTGCCAGGCGGGCCATTATCCGCGACTGCAAACGCTATGCCAGCGGTTTAGGCTCTGTCTATATTTCAACCTCTGAGTATAAACAATGCGCCGGACGCGCCGGAAGACCTCAATATGACGACTATGGTGAAGCCGTACTCATGGCCAAATCACTCTCCGAACAAAACACCCTATTTGAAAAATTTGTTTTAGCCACACCAGAACCCGTGACTTCCAAATTGGGAACTGAATCGGCACTTCGCATCCATGTCCTGTCTTCCATTGCCGCGGGGTATATCCATGATGTCAACGGCATGTTTGAATTTATCAATAAAACCTTCCTGGCCCATCAGCGTCAAGGCTTAAATCTTCTGGATTTGATAGGTCAAATTTTTGACTTCCTGCACCAGAATGGTTTTATCGACAAAAGCGGATTTAGATTTTTCACCACCCCCTTTGGCAACGTCACCAGCCGTCTGTATATTGACCCTATCACAAGCCTGACCTTGCGCGAGGGCCTGACCAAGATCCATAGCGGCAAAAACTTCTCTGACCTGGGGCTCTTGCATTTGATCGCCTGCTGTCCGGACAGTGAAATGCTATCGGTGGGAAAAGCGGATTATGAAGAATTAGAAAGCCTGGCCAATAAAATGGAGGATGAACTGATCCTCTCTCCTAACGACCTTCCCATGCTGCAGGACGCCTATATGT
>Ga0118677_10004142_pt1 | contig 26746 bp, 18 predicted proteins | sample AliMusrvi5mmetaG_FD_86154 | JGI IMG/M metagenome (GOLD analysis project Ga0118677, IMG submission 86154) | reverse complement strand
GCAATTTGTTCGTGGCGGACTATATTAACAGCGCTATCCGGCAGGTGACCCCTGATGGGGTGGTGACGACGCTGGCGGGCTGGGGGGGTGCTTCGGGCACAAACGATGGCACGGGCAGGGCGGCGCGGTTTAAATATCCTCGAGGTGTGTCGGTGGATAAGTTCGGCAACCTGTTTGTGGCGGACACCTCCAACCACACGATCCGAAAGGTGACTTCGGCTGGAGAGGTGACAACGCTGGCAGGCAGCCCAGGGATTGCAGGCACGAATGACGGTGCGGGCGGCGCGGCGCGGTTCTTCTCTCCTGGAGGCCTGGCGGTGGACAACGCGGGTAATGTGATCGTGGCGGACACATTCAACCAGACGATCCGAAAGGTGACCTTGGCTGGAGAGGTGACAACGCTGGCAGGCGGCATGGGGGTTTCAGGCACGAATGACGGCATGGGTAGCGCAGCGCGGTTTGCGGACCCAGGTGGGGTAGCAGTGGACAACGCGGGCAACGTGTTCGTGGCGGACACATACAACAACACGATCCGGAAGGTAACCTCGGCGGGGGTGGTGACGACTATCGGGAATGGTGGCCAAGTGATGGGCGGGGCGGATGGCATCGGCAGTTCCGCCAACTTTGCCTATCCCTGGAACATTGCGGTGGACGCGGCAGGCAATCTTTACGTGGCAGATACAATGAACAACCGCATCAGCAAAGGCACCCCCGTTTATCCGTGGCTCACAGTGGGATTTGACCGAACGAACTTGCAATTGGCCTGGCCGACAAATTTCCTGGGCTGGGAACTTCAGGCGCAGACCAACTTCTCGGGCGCGGGACCTGGCACTAACTGGTTCTCGTTACCCGATTCAATTACCAACACGCAGATACTCATCCCGATTGATCCCGCCAGCCCGTCTGTAATCTACCGGCTGCGTCATCAGGAGCCACTGTGAGATTTGCGGCCTGCGGGGGGGCGGATTTCGAGTGCACACCAAAAGAAAAGGGGCGCCAGGCTGAAGAGCCTGGCGCCCCGGAAGTTTGCGGGATTCAGCGTCAGCAGTTGATCGTAGCTGCGCCCGTTAAGCGGCAACTCTTTGACCTCCCGCGCGTCGATGAGCCCCGACGTTTGCTGCGAGGTGGTGTTGACGCTCGCCTCATTCGCCTCCACAATCACGTCCTGATGTACCGTATCCAGCCCCAGTACAAACTCAAGCTGCAAGATCTGTGCAACAGCCAGCGAAATGCCGGTCCGCCGCAACGGTTGAAAGCCCTCGTGGGTCACCGTCACAGAGAAAATGCCCACGGGAACCGACGGCGCACGAAAACGTCCATCTGCACCAGTAGTGAGCGCGCGTGTTGCCCCGGTCTCCAGTTGGCGCACCGTAACCGTTGCTCCACTCAGCAGTGCGCCGGTTGTGTCCTTGACCGTTCCGCCGATGGTGCCACCCACTATCTGCGCATGCGCCGTCGCCGCTCCGCCGCCCAACGCAACAAGCGCCATCGCAGAAATCAGAATCGCCCGATGCAGCTCTTCTCTTAGTGTCACAAAAACCTCCTGAAAATTGCTCTTGAAATTCGGTTGATCGATCGCCTTGCCTGCCGCCATGGGGGAATGGGCTTGCATGCCGGGAGCCCTTGTGAGGAGTCTCCTTTGCGCTTGAGATCAAATTGTGTGTGGGATCAACTCAGCGGCAACAACAACAGCCAACCCGCCGGGAGGCAGGGGTGTAGAGTTGCGAAGGGGAAGAAGGAACTCTCATCAATTCTGAATGTTTACTGCGCGATCGCTTGACCTGACGCCCCAACTTGCGGGACTTCAGTCTTTGCGGCCAGGTTGGATACCGTCTCAGGAAATACAAAGGCCGCGTCAGCAAAAAAGCTGAAACGCGGCCTTGTGGAAACTGTTTAAGTCTGAAAATCGCTTACCCACAAGACCATTGTGACGTGCGACGACACGGGGTACACACCACCGACTTGAGAGCGAAACTCATAGCGACAATATAGCAATTGATGGAATCTGGGTCAACCCCCGCATGTGCCAGCCACCTTAGCAACTACCTTCATGGCCCGGGCTGAGATTGCGCTGCCGAACATAGACCCGAGCGTCGCTAACCAGACTTGTGAAGCCCGAGCCCGACGGCCGATCCGGCTTTCTGGGGAATCAACCCCGTAAGGCAGGCCGTGGCCTCAGGAATGCGGAGGCTGCCAGTTCAACAAGGTGAGTGAGTTTGACCGCCATGAGGCTTGGTATGAATTCTAGATCGCCGAGAAATTGGATGCTGAAGTAGTGGGCCATGAAAACCCAGTAGACGAAAATGTGTCAGTCCGCCTCATCCTCGCCTGAAGACGACCCCTAACTACGAGTGAAGTAGCGTGCGACCAAACAATCGGAATCCAACAGGCCTAACTAATCCGGTAACCATAACCAATGATGCAAAAACATCTTGACAATTTTCGCCGGGTTTGACAAATTCGTTGAAGCCAGCTTCAAAGAACCTGGCAAGCCGGTATTGTCTAGCTCGCATCCGGCGGGTTCCCCAACTCTTGCACGACCAATTTCAGACTGTCGCAAGGCAACTGCAAAGGCGCTGTGCGTCTCCTTGAGATAGAGAGAATGCATAGGATACTTGCGCGTTGAGTGCTCATTGATTGCCTGATAGCACGGCATTCCGGGCATGGCTTAGTCAAGCCGGCATTCTCCAAGACTCTTTTCATGGATGGCAGAGAGGCTTTGCAACGAAGCTAGCTTGCACGGCACGCGGGTTAAAAAGCAAGACCAGAACAATACGATCCTGGTTCCCCCCGCTCATGTATCAGAGCGATTGAGTTCAGAGACCGACATCTTGCACGATGGGAGAAGGTATGACCCCTCGAAGTATCGCCCCTGCTATCTTCATCGCAGCCTTTATGCTCCATGCACAGACCGCGCCCACACCGGGCGGCGGTGCCCCGCATAAGCTTTCCCCCAAATCGGAGGAAGCGAAGTCGCTGATTGCTTGCGGAGACGAGGTACTTGGTGTACTCGGCGCCCTTAAGATCCCAGAAGCACGCGGGCTGAGGTTTCAAGGCAAGGTGTCACAAGCCGCTGGGCTTTGCCGCGGTGGCGAGCAAGCCCTTCAGTTCCGCGGGACGCCCTGGGTGGATTGGAGTAACTACTGGGGCACGGGCGATATGGCTTCGCTGCCCACCGGCTTGCTGTTGAATAAGGCCCCGGTTTTACGAGGCGTAACCGGTGCGCTGGTCGACCTGGAACAACAGAGGGTCGAGCTAATCAAATTCAATGTCTTTGATAATTCCGGAACTTACAGCCAGTATGTGCAGGGCCAGAATGGTGTAAGTGGCCCCGCGCTAAAGGTATGGCCGCAGATGAGGTTGCAGCCCGCCAATCCACGGTACCTGGACGTCGGCGGCGATGGAACGCAGGTCTGCAAGGGCGGTCTTATTCGTTGGCGGACTGTAAACGGGATTTGCAATGACATTCTGAACCCTGCGATGGGCTCATCTGGCATGCTATTTGCGCGCAATGTTGAGTTTGAAACGACGTTTCCAGAGCAGGGGCTAAACGAATTGACGCGCAACCGCCACGGCAATCGTCTGTCCCTTCTGGAGCCCGATCCGCAGGTAATCAGTCGCAAGTTATTCACGCGAATCCAATCCTCTCCGGATAAGTGCCAGGAAGGCTATGGCCTAGCCGGTGACTCGAAGGATGCCAACTGCGACTACAAGAAGGCTCCATTCTTCAATGTGCTTGCGGCATATTGGATTCAGTTCATGACGCACGATTGGTTTTCGCATCTTGAAGAAGGGCACAATCGACCGGAGTACATGAAATTAGGCTGCACCTCGAAACTGGTGGACGGCGTCGAAAGGCCACTAACATCCGAAGACATCCAGCAATTGGGATGCAGGCCGGACGATCAAATGGACAAGGGGTATGTGGCCCAAGAGTCGACTCCCGGAACATTCGAGTCTGGCAGGCATACTTATCTCGAGCGAGCGCCCAAGACGACGAGTAATAACAACACGGCTTGGTGGGACGCCTCGCAGTTATACGGATTTGACGACACATCTCGCCTGAGAATCAAGCGCGATCCGACCGACAGAGCGAAGCTGCTGCTGACTCCAGTTTCCGGCCAAAAAGGCCCGGGCCTTCTACCACTTTTTGCACCGGGCGATCCTATCAATCCCGAGTGGTCCGGACAGGAGTCTGCAGGATTCCCAGACAATTGGACGATTGGCCTGAGCTTTCTCCATAACCTGTTTGCTCGAGAGCACAATTCGTTTGTGGCCGAGTTCCGCCGGACAGCCGCACTAACGCCAAATGCGGACTGCGGACTCCGTGATCCCGCCGACCCAAAGAAAGTAATTCGATACCAAGATGTGAATCCAGATGTACTGTTTGAAGTTGCACGACTGGTAGTGGCTGCGGAGATTGCCAAGGTTCACACGATCGAATGGACGCCACAACTGCTCTATAATGAGCCCCTCTATCTGGGGATGAATGGCAACTGGAATGGCCTGCTCGGTGCGAATGGCGGCTTGTTGTCAAAGGCCCTGAGCAACATCGTAGTAAAGAACTTCGGCAAATCGGACGATGCCGCCAAAGCCACGGCATGGTATTCGGTGTTTGCCTCCGGGCCCGGAATCTTCGGCCTTGGAAGCAAGGTCCCTGGATACGATATATCAGATCCTAAGTACACCAACGGAGGCGTAAATCACTTCGGTTCCCCGTTCAATTTCCCAGAGGAATTCGTCTCAGTGTATCGACTGCATCCACTCGTGCCTGACCTGCTGGAATACCGAGATCTGAGTGGAGATCCCAACAAGGTTGTCAAGCGAGTTCCGGTGGTCGAGACCTTTCAGGGCAAAGCGACGCCTTTCATGCAATCCATGGGATTGGCTAACTGGGGGCTCACGCTTGGGCGGCAGAGGCTTGGACTCCTGACTCTGCATAATTCGCCACTATTCCTGCAGAACCTGAAGATGGGCAGGCTCGAAAGCAAGACTCAGCAGATCGACGTTGTGGCCCTGGACATTATTAGAGACCGCGAGCACGGGGTGCCGCGCTTCAATGAATTCAGACGACAGTACGGACTGCGCCACCTGACCAGCTTCGACGACTTCATTGATCCTGCTGTTGCGCCCGGTTCAGCCGCGCAACTCGAGCAGCAGGATGAAGCCCGCACGCTAAGAGAGGTCTATGGCCAGCACGTATGCGACGCATCGAAGGTCATCACCGACGCTCAAGTCAACGAAGACGGATCGCCTATCAACGATTGCCTAGGCCATCCAAATGGAACTCTCGTCGACAATGTTGAGGATGTAGACACTGCCGTAGGCTACTTGGCTGAAAATCGCCGCCCGCATGGGTTTGCCATTTCGGAGACTCAGTTTGTCGTGTTTATTCTAAACGCTTCGCGGCGTCTCTTCAGCGACCGTTTCTTCACTTCAGGTTTCCGTGCGGAGTTCTACTCAACGCTTGGCGTCAATTGGGTAAATCACAACGGTCCGGGTCCGGTGATGATGGAGAAAGGACTGCCCAATGGGCATCAGCAGCCCGTATCTCCAATGAAACGAATTCTTGCACGGAATATTCCTGAATTGAAGGCGGAGTTGGATAACGTGGTCAATGCCTTCGATCCGTGGGCCAGAGATCGTGGCAAGTACTACAGCCTTGAATGGAAGCCGCGCCCCGGTGCCGAGTCAGACGATGAGTTTATTGGCCAGGCGGTCGCCAAATAGAGGTGTTGTTGTAACGCAGAGGTCTGATGGCCGAACGCTCCAATTCCGAGAGGTCTCATTCTTTGCGAAAGCTAGATAGCCTATCTCATTCTTAGGGCGTGTCGGGGTATCGCGAAAGATGCGGGCAGGCTTGCCCACCGTGGAGGACTGATGGCAGCGAACACTGTTACTAATTGGTTCGGCAACATAGTGTCGCATCCTGCTGTGATTGTCGATGCGAACTCGGTAGACGACATTATCGCTGTGCTGAAAGATTCCGTCACCTATCCATCTCCAGTGCGTGCCGTTGGCTCCAACCACTCGACCGCGCCCTGTGGTGTTGCAGACGGTGGCACGTTGATCCGGATGAAGATGAATCGGATTCTCAATATCGGGCAGGACAGCCTTACTGTGCAGGCAGGCGCCGTGCATCTGAATATGGCAAATGCGTTGAAAGCGAAGAACCTGCAGTTCTACGTGAATACTGAGATTGGAAGCCTGTCGGCGGGAAGCGCTTCTTGCGCCGGAACCAAGGACGCTTCCTTTGCGGGCGAATATGGTCAGGTGGGCTCCTATGTTATAGGCGTGAAAATGGTGCTTCCCAGCGGAGATCTCCTGGAAGTCACAGAGGATGGGCAGCCTGAACTAATGCAAAAAGTTCGGTCCAGTTATGGCCTGTTTGGGATCATCTACGAGGTCACTTACAAGATCAGGACACTACTGCCGATGCATGTGCATCACACGACGTACACACTGCAGGACTTCATTTCCGCGCTTCCCGACCTGAAGGCCCTTGATTACTCGATGATGTTCTACATTTTCCCCTTCGACGGCAAGATTACTGTCGAGTTCCGCAAGTACAATCCTGGCGCATCCGGCGAACCAAACCACGCCGCATGGGCATTGAGAAATCACATCTGGGGTACATCGGGCCCCAAGTTCGGGCATGACATCGAACAGAATATCTCCATCCCGTCCATACGGTACGGGATCATAGATGCCTTCAACGCAGCCTGGCGTTTGCAACTGGAATCCATTGTTTCGAGCGACTACACTATCCCGCCAGATCAGATCATTCAGTATCCGCCGGTGTCCGACGACAGCCGCTACACATTCAGCCTATTTGCCTTCCCCGAGGACGAGTATCCGACGGCCATTACTGATTTCTTCAAGTTCTGCAACGACTATTATGCGCAAAAGGGCTATCGGTCAAACCTGCTCTATGTTGGCTATCGCATCGCGCAGGATCAGAAGGCGCTACTTTCGTATTCCTACGACGGAACGGTGATGACCATTGATCCCGTATCCACTGCGAACCCTGGGTGGTTCGACTATCTCGATGCCTACAACAAGTTCTGTGTCGAGAGGAATGGTAAACCTCTGCCGAATCAGACGCCGGGCCTGGATGCAAATATCGTGCAGAATGCCTATGGAGAACGGCTGAAGGTTCTGGCAGATGCCCGCAGGGAATATGACCCGCAAGGCCGCTTGCTGAATGCATATTTCAGGGAACTGCTCTCGTAAGTGGATGGAGGGGGTTAATGATATTGAGGCCAGTCCAGTTGCTTTTCCTGATTACCGCAATTATCGCGGCAGGGGCGGTGGGTGCTCAACCAACTGTAACGCAGAAGGTTGCGGCAATCCAGGTGTGCCCCGGGGCATTCCCCACCGACCTTACAGCAAGAGACTGTAGTTACACGACGCGGCAGCGGACACTGGACTTCGTGTCAAGCTCTGTCAGCGACCAGTCTCTGCTTGGAGCTTTGGTGTTTGGATTCGGAGCGCAAGTGATCAAGTCACCGCCGGAGTGGGGGCGCAACTGGGACGGCTATGGCAGGCGCGTTGGCTCCCGCTACTCGCAAGCCATTGGCAAAGGGGCGGCACAGTATGTCTTTGGACTTATGCTCAAGGATGACCCGAGATTCCTTGCCTATCACTCCGATGCCGCAGTCCTTGCTCGTCACAGGGATGCTGTCTGCGCTCTCGCCGCGCGAATGTCGATTGGGGCCCAAGAAAGTTGCGTGAATCCGTCGGCGGAGAGCCTGGATGCCTTCGCTCATGACGGCTGGAAGAGATTCGATCACGCATGGTTCGACGTGGTAACCGTTCGCCGCTCCTCCGTTCAAGGGCACGGCCACCGTATACCAGCGATCTCACGTTTTGCGGCAGAGCTCGGCGGCGCATACGCGGGCTTTCCGTGGTATCCCGGTGCGGAGAATTCCGCGGGAAAAGTGGGACAGCGTGCGGCAGGCGCATTGGGCACCGCAGTGCTTTCGAGCTTCTACTGTGAATACAAGCCGGAGATTACTAACGTGCTGGGCGCGCTGTTTCGCCGCGGTTCGCAGCCGAAATCAGGCACAGGGGGCAATCAATGATCACGAAAGGCCAGACGTTGGCAGCCGGACTCCTGCTCTTCGCTCTTACCGGCTGTCATGTGCCATTGCAGTCGTACCGTCTGCAGCATCCAGCGATTGCGGTGCCCGCGCCACCGGATTCCTCAGGAAACAATAGTGCGGCCCACGTACCGGACAAAGACTGCACAGGCGCGAGTAATGCGGTATGCCTGGCGTTCATTGAAGTTGACGACATGGGCGAGCTATTCGAAAAGGGCGAGGTGGATACGGCGCTTCGGCTCATCCGCCAGGCAAACGACCTTGCAAATGCCGAGCCAGGACAGTCTGACCCAATCGTCATCACTTTTGTGCATGGGTGGAAGAACAATGCCAGTGAAACGAACCAAAATGTCGAGGGCTTCAAAGCTGCGCTGCAGGAGGTATACCGAAGATTTCAGAAAACGCATCGTGTAATCGGTATATATATTGGCTGGCGCGGCGACTTGGTGAAGAGCTATTTTCCGATTGCGCGCCAGTTCTCTTACTTCAACCGCGAGGCTACGGCAATCCGCGTGCCTGGCGCGACGTTGTCAAGTGCGCTGACTCAGATTGCTACTCGCACTCATGAAAACAAAAGAGCTCTGGCAGTCTTCATCGGGCATTCTTTCGGCGGCTTGCTGCTGGAGCGCACCGTGAGCGAGGCGACCGCGAGTCAAATTGCGGAGGCAACCATCTACACTCAGGAAGCCGATGCCCAGGAAAATCCGCAGGCAGCGAGCGAAAAGAGACTCGCAGCAAGGCTGGCGGTAGACTCACGGGCCGACCTGGTGATCTTCATCAATCCGGCAGGGGCGGCCACCGAGGCCAAGCAAATGTTGGACTTTCTAACTTATAACGGATACAAATACCATCCGCTCGCACTCGGCAAGGACGATCAGGATTCCGAAGGCGCATCCTCGGCGGAAAGTGAGCTAGACAGACCTCTCTTTGTTTCCCTTACATCCACCACAGATATGGCTACAAAGGTCGCGCTGCCAATCGGACACGGACTTCCATACTTTGGGTTCAAGGCAAACGGGAGCTTTCGGAAACTGAGTTCTGAGCCGGGAGGCGATCTCGATCTTACCTGCTTCGATCCACACAGGGAGCATCCCTACTGGAAACTCAAGACGAAGGAGGAAGGCGCCCAAGCGCAGAGCTCATATTATTTGAGCACTGCGCCTCACATGCAGATTCTGCAAAGCCACGTGATGCTGAAGGCAGTTGGGGCGAACCAGATGCGCGTGTCATCGACGGGCCAGGTCATCCAGATCGAAGATCCAAGCGCGATAGCTGGATGCAATCGCGACCTGTTTAACAAGCAGCACCTGAATATTGTAAGCACGTTCCGCCTCGCGGATACGCACGCATGTTTCGCTATTCAGGAGAGGCCAAATCGCTGCAACGGTACACCCTACTGGATGATGGAGATCGATCCTGATGTTGTTCCGGATCACAGCACGATCTTCACACAACGTTTTATCTCATTTGTTATAGATACATTCTTCTTTACGCCACGGGGAAAGGCCCTTCAGCGCCTGAGTCCACAACTGATGAAATGATCGGCACGGAACGCTGTTGGAGAATCCATGAACGACAAGCAGAAGCGCACCATAGAGGCAGACTCGGACTTCGTCGAGTGCAGTCGTCTAGTTGCCGCGGCATTCCCGACGGAAGTGGAGATAGGCGGCAAGACCTACAGCGAACAACAACTACGCACAGCGCTTCTTGCGAGTGAAGAATTCAGTTATGAGGTCGCGGGGCAGCATCTGCAACAATCCGGTAAGCCGGAAGTGCAGCAGATTGTAAGGGCCATTTTTCCCGAAAAGTTAAGGCTATGGGTCAGACGATTCGATCGGGAAAGACTGCATGCGGAACTGATGAAGAACCCGCGGCTTCGCTTGCGGGTAGCCAGAAGATTCGCAGGCGAACTGGAGAGCAGAGACTTAGTTGACAAGGTATTTGCTCGAAAGGACGAGCAAGGATATCCGATTGCGGAGTTCACCGTCGAAGGCGTGAAGTTTACTCAGCACTCGCTTATGAGGTCAATGACTGTCGATCTGAGGCTACGCCAGAGGGTTGCTGCCCTTGTGGCGAATGAGGAGTATTGCACTCGGCTAACAGACATTGCGTTCCCCGCGGGGGCGTGGATTGAGGGTGCTTTGTACAGCGAGGGGAGGCTGCAGGCTGCACTCAAAAGCGATATAGAGTTCAAACGGCGCGTAGCCGCAAAATACGGAGCCGATCCTGACGCAGCCGGGGAAGAGATCGCCGGAATAGTGTTCCCACGAACAGTTAATATTTGTGGAGCGAATTACGATCGAGATCGATTGTACGCGGAGATGAAAGCTTCGCCGACGCTGAGGCGGAATGTAGCGGAGACATACCATTACGCTTCCAACGAGCTGTATTGGGAGAGCTTGGTGGATGTGGCATTTGCGAAGAAGAATGGACTTGAGCCGCAGGAGGTCCGGATTTGCCTGACGAGATACAAAGAGAAAGATGAACTGCGCAACGCTCTGCAAGCGGGGAGCGGAAGCTATCGAAATCTCGTTGGAACCGCTTGTGGGTATCCGCGCAGCAAATGGATGCTTGAGTTGTATTGCAGGCGCCTGATAGAAGTTGCATTTCCTGACACGGTAGACATCGAGGGGAGGCGGCAAACCAGAGATGAGCTGTGCGCGGCGTTACGCGACGATGCAGATTTGCGGATGAGAGTGGCCGGAGTCGACGAGTCTGACTCTGAGCAGATGAGTGCTCCCGAGATAGTAGAGAAAATCCTCCCGTCCCAGATAGAGCTCGGTGGCAGGCTCTATTCGAAAGACGATATATGGGATGACCTAATAGCAGATCCGAAGCTACAGCAGCGACTGGCGGCCAAGACTTACTTTATGCCGAGCAAATGGCTATTGGAACAGGAAATGCATTCCAGGCGGGTGTGGAATGGCGATACGGCGGCAGGAGATATCTACAAGATTGTGGCCGAAAAGGGCCTGACGGGGGTGTGCTTTTCCGGAGGGGGAATACGGAGCGCGACGTTTAATCTGGGTGTGTTGCAGGGATTTGCGCAAATGGGACTGCTGCCAAGGATTGAGTATATGTCCTCGGTGTCAGGTGGTGGATATATACACGAGTTTCTTGCGGGCTGGATTCTGCACAACGGGAGCCAGTCGAGAGTAATCAAGGAGTTGATACCGCAAGCGGAGCCGGGTTGTCTACCGAGGGCGCCAGAGCCAATCCTATGGCTCAAGCGGTACGCGAGTTATCTCACACCTTCACGTGGAGTTCTCTCCGCCGATACCTGGACGGCGGTGGCGGTATGGCTTAGGAACACAATTCTTAACCAGATCCCGATTCTGGCAGCGTTTGCTTGTGGATTTTATCTGGTCCATCTGCTGGTGCCGCGGCCAATCGAAGGCTGGCACCCAGGCTTCAGACATGGAGGCGGCGTTGGAGTACGGGCCTGGATCGCGTCTGGACTACCTTGGGCCCTCTACGCCTTTTGTTCAGTTTGCATTCTAACAAGGAACCTATATCTACAGGAACGGCGCGCAGCGACCAGCGTGGGCTCAGTGAAGAACCTGCTGACCAATAGCGGCGTGGTGGCATGGGTGATATTGCCGTGGCTTGGATGTTCCCTGTGGGTGAGCTACTGGGTGCAACTACATATAGCTACGAGTTCACCTCGGTACTGGGGACCTATTGCCGTTCTGTGCGGACTGACGCTGCTGATGGCAGAGCTGGTGATTTTTGCGGGGGGAGCGTACAGGGCATTCCTAAGCTTCGATCCAGAAGTACGCTGGTGGCGTGCAGGAGTCGCGCTGACTGGATTTGCAGCAGGAGGAATTGTAGCAACGGTGGTTGCGATCGCATTGGGCTGGGCAGGCATGGAGGCTAGTCGCTGGGGATCGGTGACGCTCAGCAGGTGGATCCATGACATGACGATCGTTAACGGTGAGGCCGGAATTGTAGTCGATGCCTGGCGCATTCGCCTGGCGCTGCTGCCTGCTCTGCTGCTTAGTGTTCCATGGGTGGCGATTGAAGTTACGCTCGGATTATTAGGCCGGGACTACGGAAACATGAGGCGGGAATGGCTGGCCCGGTTGCGGGCATGGTCAATGCTCTATGCGCTGTTATGGGCTGGGATCGTGGCATTGGCGCTTTTGGGGCCCTATGTAGGTTACGCCATTGCAGTCCGAGGAAATGCGTGGACGTGGACCTCGCTAATTGCATTTGTGGTGTCTCATGGCGCGACTGTGTTTGCAGGTTGGAGCGGCAAGGCGGATGGCAAGCCTACGGGCAATGGCTTCCTGGGCTTCAAGACAATTGACCTTGTGGCTTTAGTGGCTGCCCCGGTGGCGGTGCTGAGTTTTCTGCTTCTTGTATCTTTTGCCGCCTCCATAAGCGTTGACAAGCTTGCTTACCTGCTGGCACAGTGTCCGTTGAGTTTCGGGCCCAAGTGGCTACCATTTGTAACGGCGGATGTGACGTGCCTGCTGGGTGCGGCCCTGGTGGCTTGGGTTCTGGGCTGTCGGGTGGATATCAACGAGTTCTCAATGCACGCGTTCTACAAGAATCGGCTCTCCCGCTGTTATCTTGGAGCAACGGTTCCAGGGAAGAGGAAGGCAGATCCATTTACCGGATTCGACGATCGCAGCTTTGTGAGGACCGGGAAAGGCGTGATGCTCGAGCACCCTCCGCGCGTACGTGATCTGCTGCCGCGAGGGTATTTCAGGACTACGGGAGAAGAGGGGCACTATGACGGCCCGTTCCCAATCTTTTGCACAACGTTGAACCTCACCACGGGGAATGACCTGGCAACCCAGGAGAGAAAGGGGACGAGCTTTGCCTTTACTCCGCTCTACTCTGGCTACAGCGTCCCATGGACGGATGCCCGGCCACACTGTCAGGTGAGTTATAACGGCTATGTTCTCACCGAAGAACATGCGTATCGAGGAGGCGGCATCCATTTGGATTCCGCGGTGGCCATTAGTGGGGCCGCACTCAATCCTAACCAAGGTTATAACAGCAACCCGGCTCTGGCATTTCTGATGACGTTCTTTAATGTGCGGTTGGGATGGTGGATATCCAATACGCGCAAGATGGACGCCTGGCCATCCACCAATGGGAGATCGACACCCCGCTTCGCACTTTATCACCTATTCAAGGAGCTATTCGGATTAGTCGGCGATAGCTCGAAGTATGTGAATTTGAGCGATGGTGGGCACTTTGAAAACATGGGGTTGTATGAATTGGTGCGGCGCCGCTGCAAATACATAATTGTTTGCGATGCAGAAGCCGATCAGGAGATGACGTTTGAAGGGATGGGAGGGGCGATCACCAAGTGCAGAGCGGACTTTGGCGCCGAGATCGATCTGGACCTGCGACCACTGCAGAGGTGTGCGGATACAGGGAACAGCAAGACGCACTGCGTGGTGGGGACCATACGCTATCCTCCTCCGCAAACCGCGACGGATAAGGCGGCCGCGGTTACTGCTTGTCCGTGTTTGGAAGACGCGCGTGACGATGCTTACACCGGCGTGATTGTTTACCTCAAGTCGTCTCTCGTTGGAGACGAGCCGGCGGATCTACTCACTCATCAATTGAAGTGTGCGGCGTTTCCTCAGGATCCGACAGCAAACCAGTGGTTCACTGAGACGCTGTTCGAAGCCTATCGGCGGCTGGGGCACCACATTGCTACGACCGCGATCAAGCCTGCTCTTTCAAGAGGAGAGAACCAAGTCAGCGGCTCAGAAGATATTGGCGCGCTCTTTGGGCGTATGTATGCGATCTGGTATCCGCGAACTCCGGAGATGGAGAAGTATTTTGGAGATCATTTAAAGCAATATGAAAGCATCTTGAAGGAAATGCGCGAGCGCAGGGAACTGGTTGGATTGGAAGACCGCATGAATGATTCGCGAAAGACGTCCACTCTTTCAATGAGGCTCGATCCAAAAGACGTCTCAGGACCTGGCACGCTTCCGTTTGTTAGCTGGAGTGCTCCGCAGGATCCGCCGGAGAGCGTGCTCTATGCGACGCAGTTTGCCAATTCACTCTTGGACTTTATGTATACGGTCTATTCGAATCTTCAATTGGCATTTCCCGACAACAGAATATCTCCACATGCAGAGTGGTGGATTTGCCTGTTTCGCCGGTGGTGCCGTGTTGATTTGATACAGGACACGTGGATTACTCACGAGTTTGTCTATTCAGAAGAGTTCCGGCTGTTCGCGTCACGGGAACTATGGCTGCCCTAGAGAGATCTTCATAGTGCGGGAAACGAACGCTTTTCAGCGCCTGCATCCGCCAAGTCACGCAACTGCCACGGCCTTGATCACGATGAGCTTGACAACTTGTGCGGTCATGGATGCGTACGAGTGTGCATGCATCACACGCCGCCGAACGCCTTGCCTCGTATAGTTATGAAGAGACTTTATGAATTTTACACTTTTACGTATTGATGAGATTGCTCGGAAGCTTGGGCTTTCACCTGTTCATTATGAACCAATCGGCGCTTACGGAGCCAAAGTCAAGCTGGATTTGCTTTCCGATTCCGCGTTTCCTGTTCGAGGCAAGTTGATCCTGGTTACGGCTACGACGCCGACTGTTTCTGGTGAAGGCAAGACGGTGGTCTCGATTGGGCTGGCTCAGGGATTGGAGCGCATTGGACGTAAGGCGATCGTCACTTCGCGCGAGCCTTCGCTTGGCCCCGTTTTCGGACTGAAAGGTGGAGCCGCGGGCGGCGGCCTTTCTCAGGTCGAACCAAGTCAGAAGATCAATTTGCATTTCCACGGCGACTTTCACGCCATTACCTCAGCACACAACCTTCTTGCCGCAATTGTAGACTCACACATTTTTCACGGCAACGAACTGGATCTTGATCCGGCCCGGATCATCTGGCCTCGTTCACTCGATATCAACGACCGTGCTCTGCGACACATCACCGTCGGGGTCCATTCAAAGGGCGAACGGACAAGCCGCAAGACAGGTTTCGTAATTACAGCCGCTTCGGAAATTATGGCTATTCTGGGGCTTGCCTCAAGTCGCGCTGATCTTCGTCATCGTCTTAACTCGATCATCGTTGGAATATCTCATGCGGGTCGTCCGGTGAGTGCGGCCGATTTGGGCGCAACCGGAGCGATGATGGCGCTGCTTAACGATGCTCTCGAGCCCAACTTGGTGCAGACTACCGAGGGCGCGGCCGCGCTTGTCCACACAGGCCCGTTTGCCAATATTGCTCACGGCACCAGCAGTGTCCTTTCGCAGCAGATGGCGATTCGTTTGGCGGACTTCGTGGTCAACGAAGCCGGATTCGCCGCCGACCTGGGCGCGGAAAAGTATTTTGGTATTGTGATGCGGTCTTCGGGGATCGGTCCCGCTGTCGCAGTCCTTGTCACTACGGTACAAAGCCTGCGCGAGCAGGGTGGCGGAACACTCCAGGCTGGCTTTTCGAACCTAACTCACCACATTTCCATGCTCAAGGGCTTCGGCGTTCCGGTTGTGGTCGCCGTCAACCAGTTTCCTGCGGACCTTCAATCTGAACTCGAATTTGTTATAGAAGAGTGCAACCGGCAGGAGATTGCCTGCTCGCTTGTCGAAGCCTTCAACAAAGGGGGCATGGGAGCTGTCGATCTAGCTGAAAAGGTTGCTGCTGCGGTAGAGGCGAATCCGTTGCCCAAGATTCGGCCAGCCTACTCTATGGAAGACTCACTCGAAGAGAAAATTCGCAAAGTTGCAACAACGGTATACGGTGCGAGCGGTGTCACGCTGAGTGAACAGGCATGCGCCAAGCTCCAGAACTATACCGAATGGGGCTTCGGCAGACTGCCCATTTGCATTGCCAAAACGCAATACTCATTGTCTGACAACCCACGTCTCAAAGGTGCTCCTAAAGGATGGACGCTCAATGTGACAGATGCCTTGTTGTCAGCCGGAGCAGGATTCATCGTGATTGTTGCTGGAAACATGATGCTGATGCCGGGTTTGCCGCGAGTGCCTCGTGCCCTGGCAATCGATGTCGATGTGGACGGCAATATCTCCGGTGTCTGACACCGCCTGAAGGCGCGCAAATACTGAGTGAAACTTATGATTCCGGCTAACGGCCTGGCCGCAGTCAGACGGATTCGATCGCGTGAATGGCATTCGCCACATCGGAGGCGAGTGTTCCTACATCGGGACAGAAGTGCATGCGCTCACGCGCCGGAAGCCGCTCCAACAGGTCGGAATATGGAGTGACTTCGCAGCCGGAAAATGCAGGATAACCTACCGAGTCGGCCATTTTGCAACTTACTTTAATCAATTCTGCCATTCCCCAAGCGCCTTCGAGTGGATTTTCATAATGGTGCTCGGCTACAGTTGCATCGAAGTCGGAGGGCAGCTTCCAATTCGCGATCAGCTGCCTCCCTGCCTCGCAGTGGTCCCATCCAAATAACGCTCGCTCTCCTTCCATGATGCTAGAGGCAGTTCCGCGATGCGTGCCCAATAAGGCAGCGTATTCCTTCGGCAGGATCACCGCCAGGGCTATGCGCCCTATATCGTGCATGATTCCCGATGTGTACGCAGTGTCCTTATCGATAAAGCCCACAGCGGCGAGCCGTTCCGCGATAATGGCGCATGCCAGATTGTGGCGCCACAGAATCCTCATCAAGGGATGACTCATCGACTTCCCGAGGTAAGCTCGAACTCCAACCGTGATGCACATGCCCTGCAAAGCGTTCGCCCCGAGCACAGCAATCGCCTGGAGAATGGTGCTGGAGGGATAGCGAGGAGCATACAGAATAGAGTTGGCAACAGTCAGGACTTCACTGGCAAACGCAGGGTCGGAAGAGATTAAGTCACATAGTTGATGCAGCTGTACATTCTCGTTGTTAGCCAGCTGTAACACGCGGATGGCGACTTGAGGAAACGGGGGCAAACGCAAGTGAGCCCACGGCAGATCCACTCTCCTGTCGTTCCGCCTTTCAATCTGCATATTTAGTCCCCTTCATGTCTACCAACTACCCAAGAGAGTGTTAATCACCCGATACCATGCAGACGGAGATGGCTCATGCGCCGCCCGTCGTGCTAATAACACATAAGTAGTATTTCGGCAGGGAAGCCGATTTTCAGCAGTCAGGAAAACTATGAGAGCGGGTTGCGGATGGATGGACTTCCCGCGATGAGACTTCTGTCCTGATTAAGTACATGTGTTTCAAAATAGACCGCATAAATATTGGGATTAGAGTGAATGGAAGTAGGGATACCGGAACGGCGAGGGTGCGGCTCGGTGCCAACAAAGTCGAGAGCGCAGGCACGGAAACCTTTGTGCGGGGATGGCTTTTGCCCGGGACCGATTAGAACGTCCGAATCAGAAAACTGAAGTTGAGGAATTCTAAATACCTGATTGAGCCTCTGCAGACATAACGCTGATTTGGTAGCTCAAGACGAAGAGCGGAGTCCCGGGTCTCGCTCTCGAGTTCCGTGACGGTTTTGTACTTGCCAAACTCCAGGAATACTCGTCCGAAGCTCCTGATACTTACATGAGCCGCCTGATTCGCGCAACCCGAGGAACCATGATCAATGTAATGGCGAAGAGAAAAATTGAAGCAGCAATGAATTCAAGATGGCCATGGCGCAGATCTTCAAACAGGAGCTTGACGGCAACGAGCACAAGCGCGGCGTAGCCAATCCGCGTCAACTCCATCCGCCGCCAGTGAGCACCACTGTAGGCAAGCACGAGAGCCGCGGCGCACAGGATAAAAGTGCGAACGAACGCGATGTGGTGCGCGCCTGGGATCACGCTGAGCGCGATCAATCCCAGCAGACCTTGTACGAGCAGCGCCACCGCCGCGCCAGCCGCCAGGGATGCAAAGACAATGTGAACAGTCTGCAGCCCCCAAGATTCACCCAAACAAGGCTTCACGGCCGCATAACAGAGAACGGCGCACGCAGCGGCCACGTATATGGCCCACCACGGCGTGGTGGAGAGTGTTCCGGCCAGGGCCTGCAACACATGACTCAGTAAGCCGGATACGATTGCGGCCACCACCAGATACACGAGGCCGTGCAACTCAAGAACCTGGCGGTGCAGCCGTGTGCCTGCAACTGCAGCAATGATCGCAGCCACGCCCAGACTCGCGGTCATCAGCGACGGGGGCAGGCACAAAAGGCTGCCGGCCAAAAACAGCGCGGCGCTCCAGGTAACAAAGACGATGTAATTGCGAGATTGCGCAACGCGGTCGAAGCATGCAAACGTTACAGCGTAACAAGCGACAGACAATGCAACGCAGATAATCCCGAGAACGGCAGCACTCGCGGCCGGCCCGAAATAGAGCAATCCGGCGGCAGCCAGCAGGAATGCAATCATTGCCTGGATCGTCTCGAAGACTGTGATCTGTTTCTCGCGCATTACGGTCTTGACGATCACACTTACAGCAAAAATTAGAAACAGCGCAAAAGCGGGAGCAAGCAATGCGGCTGTACCTATCGCCGGGTAGTCCTCGCGTGTGCTTTGCGGGCTGGAGTAAATATAGATAAGCGTCCAAATGCCGAGGTCCGAGGCCAGCGCCACCAGGAACCGCACACCGCGTTCACGATTGCGCTCCGCCCCGTATTCGCTAATCGCAACCATCACCAGCAATACCGCGACGAACGGCGCAATATCGTGCGATGCAATCGATAGTGTAAGTGCAACTGCAACGGCGGTAACATTGGTTACCCAGAATACCGGCGCAAGGTCGCGCTTCCATGCCAGGATAGACGCCGCAATCACAAATCCGCAGAGTACGCCAGCTGCCAACTGTGCAGGCAGAACCTTGAAGCGGAGGGTAAGTTCCCAGAGCATGGGAGCAAGGATCAAGGCTGATGTGCAGGCATAAGTCGCACCTGCCAACCAGTCACCAGCTTTGACTCTGGATGCGGATACCAACCACGTGATCGCGTATAGAATCGCAATCGCGGCTATGGCTTGCCTTGGAAGCACACTCGATTCCGCCACTGCCCGCAGCAGGTAGGCACCGGCAATGCCAAGCATAGCCTTGCCAAGAACAGAAAACACTCCGCTGTTCAAGGAACTGGTGGGCTCTGCGGAACTGGCGCGCTCCGCGGAAAGGTCGGGCGCTTCAATTGCCTGCGCCGCCAGCAACGGAGTGGCGTCCAGTGCGGGAGGCGCACTGGACGCTGGGGAGAGGTGCTCGAGGGCGTAGACGCGCTGCTCGAGCGTTTCCAGGCGCTCCGTGAGCCGGTTTAGTTCGTCGGGAAGATTATCCATGGCTTCCACCCGAAGTTCTGTAGAGTTCCAGTTATGGTCAGTCCGCTGCTATAGCCTCGTGCTCGTTCTTCTCAGTCCAAGGTGGCAGCAGCTTCACCAGTATCCAGAGGAAGATGAGAGGCAGAATAGTCAGGGCAATCGCCGCCAGCAGTCCCTCGCGCGTCACCAGGGTCATCTTGTAGGTTGTGAATCCGAGAAAGCTCTTGGAGAACAACTGTCCGCCGATCACGACGTTCCAGCGCATCGCAAAGATGCCCACAAGAGCGAGGCTGCCGGCTATGGCATACATCCGCTTGCGCACTATCTCGGGCAGCTTTACCACCTGCGTGAGGAACAGCAGGATCAGCGGTGTAAGGGTACCCAGGCATATCTGGATCAGGATGTGCGGAATGTAGAGCTGTGTGTGGACCAGGAAGTTCAAACTGCGGAAGCTTTCGTCGGCCTCGTAGATGCGGTGGATAAGGTCCAGCATCTCCAGGCTGAAGTCGATGATGAAGATATAGAACAGGTACATTGCAATAGTGTCTACGCAGCGAATATCGATCTTGTATCCGCGTAGTTTGGTCAGTCCCATGTACAGCAGCATCACCGCCGCAATGCCCGACACCATTGCAGAGAAGATGAATACCACCGGCATGAGCGGCGACGACCACCAGGGGTTGGCTTTGATCGAACCAAAGATGAACCCGACATATCCGTGCAGCATGAAGGCGGAAGGAATGCCGATCAGCGTGATGATCCATCCGACCCGCTCGTCGATTGCCAGCGAACGCTCGCTTATGTTGCAAGAGCCAAGCGTCATCACCTTGTAGACGAGGCGAAGAATTCCTTTCGACTGCTGCGACCAACGCACGATCTCGCGCCGGTAGTCCAGCCATATCTCCAATACCAGCACGGCCATCAGGTACCACAGGTACACATACCCGAACATCGCCATTGCCGATGTGCTGTGCGGAGTAAAGTACATCTCCGGTGAGCGGAACGGATGGCCCAGATGTAAAACCAGCGGCAGGGGCGCATCCAACAGGAACGCCAGGGCAGTGAGCAGCGCCAACCGGTACGTCGGCTTGACCGCATCAACCTGGAAAACCCGCTCCAGCGATGCCAGAATAAAGGCGCCCGCCACCAACCCCGTGATGAAAGGGTACAAAACGATCAGCACACTCCATTGGAGTGCGATTTCGTTGGGATACATGAAGCCTTCAACACCATTCATATCTCTTCACCAATCCTGGGCTAGCTGCGTCTATCTCACTGAACCGTCGAGGTCGTTGTAATAGACCTTTGCGCCGGTGGCCATTTGTGGCTTCAACACCTGCACGCTGTGGGTCTTCAGAAACTCGTGAATCGGATCCTTGGGATTCTTCAAGTCGACAAGCTGGCGTGCTCCTGTTGGACAGGCTTCGCAGCACGCTGTGGTAAGTCCCTTGGTAATCCGGTGATAGCAAAGCGTGCACTTATCCGCGACTTTCTTTTCGGGATGAATGTAGCGGCACCCATACGGGCAGGCCTGCACGCAATACGCGCAACCGAGGCAGTACTTCGGGTCCACCATCACAACGCCGTCAGGCGTTACGAATGTTGCGCCCACCGGGCACACCTGCGTGCACGGGGAGTCCGCGCAGTGATTGCAAAGCTTGGGAACGAAGAAGTACTTTCCGGCGTCTTCCTGCACAACGGGAAAGCCTTCCTTGCCGCCGTCAGGTGATATCACCTGGGGGCTGACCATGTCGCCATCGGTCACATGGTACCGCTCTACCCATGTGCGAAAGTTGCCGTCCGGCACGTCGTTCTCGGTCTGGCATGCCCTCACGCAGTTGCCGCAACCGATGCACTTCGGAATGTCGATCAACATTCCCCACCAGTGCTCGGACATCTTGTAGTTGGGCGAATCTTCAGGAGTTCCCGCAAGCACGGACTTCCATGCAACCGCCGCAGCCGGCAAAAGAATCAACATTTGACGCCGGGAAAGATTCACTTCGCACCTCCCGCAGCCATCGCCGGACTGTGTGGATTGTGGCAAGTCTGGCACGGCAAGCCGTTGGAGTGGTCTGCCGGCACAACCTGCGGAAAGCCTTTCGGCTTTGCTGCGCTAGCCGTGTGGCACCGGGCGCAGAGTACAGCCGTATCCGGCTTTACCGGCGTCACCGACGCTGGATCATCGGCATGACTCGCCAGTGCGCCATGGCAAGCCTCGCAGTTGACGTGCGCGTGTTTGCCGCTCTTCTTTACATCCAGAACGTCTGTATGGCAGATCTCGCAGGTCTGGTGCCCAGCAAACTTGATCGGATGTGCGCCAACTTCACCGATGGCCGCACCGCGATAGTGCCCATACTGTCCGAAGGTCTTGGGGACAACGAACCCTCGTATCACCAGAAACAATAGAAAGGCGAGTACGAACAGCCCCGCAAACCTGAAAAGATGTCCTGCATCCTTGAAAACACTCATGAAGCCCTATCTCCGTTGCGCCGTTGCCAGCGGGTTCCGTGACTCGATTGCATGTGATTTGAAACATTACTTGCAGGCTCGACCGTACAGGAGTTCATCTCATGGTTGTATGTGAGATAAATCACAAGTCGGTGTGACGTGCCTCGCTCGACCAATCGAAGCATTGAACTTGTGCGATTCTCACGGACAGACTGCCTCATCGCCAGTGCCACTGTGCCTTTCTGAAAAGCGGTGGCGCGGGGCGTTGACTGCCTATTTCGGCCGGGGGTGGGTGCAAGTGTCATGGATGGAAGCGATACCATGAATTGTGGGGGAACGAATGCACAAAATTCTTGACGGGGTGGCGATTGCCGCTGAAATCAAGCTGGAAGTGGCTGAAGAGGTTCGCTTACTGGCGGGGCAGAGTGTAAGGCCGGGACTAGCCGCGGTGTTGGTGGGGAATGTAGCCGCGTCGGAGATTTACGTGCGCAGCAAGGTGCAAACCTGCGCCGAACTCGGCATCTACAGCGAACTCATCACGCCACCCGACACCGTCACCACGGAAGACATGCTGGACCTGATCGCCAGCCTCAACGATCGCGATGACATCGACGGCATTCTGGTCCAACTGCCTCTTCCCGCGTACGTCGATACCAAGGCCCTGCTCGATGCGATTTTGCCCTCAAAAGACGTGGACGGCTTTCACCCCGTGAATGTGGGCCGCCTGCAGGCGGGCAGGCCGGCGTTGGCTCCCTGCACTCCGGCGGGGATTATAGAAATTCTGAAGCGCAGCGGCGTTCCCATGGCCGGGCAGCACGCGGTGGTTGTGGGCCGCAGCGACCTGGTGGGCAAACCGGCGGCCATGCTGCTACTGCACCAGAACGCCACCGTCACCATCTGCCACTCGAAGACCCGCGACCTTGGCGCGATCACCCGTCAGGCCGACATACTGGTGGCTGCGATCGGGCGTCCCGGCTTTATCACTCCAGAGATGGTCAAGCCCGGCGCGACCATCGTTGATGTGGGCATCAACCGCCTGAACACGCGCGAAGAGTTCGACCGCTTCTTCCGGGGCAACGCCAAGCGCGAGGCAACGTTTGCCAAGCGGGGCTCCACCATCGTGGGCGACGTGCATCCAAAGGCCTTCGAACGTGCCGGAGCGTATACGCCTGTGCCCGGCGGCGTGGGTCTGCTCACGGTGGCTATGCTTATGGCCAACACGGTGCATGCGGCCCAAATGAGACGAGACTTGCCGCGGCGGGGACTCTAGCCCGTGTTGCGCGTCGGGCTCACAGGCGGACTGGGCAGCGGCAAGAGCACCGTTGCGGGGTTTCTGCGAGAATTGGGCGCCGAAGTCATTGAGGCCGATGCGCTGGGCCGCGCCATGATGGAACCCGGGCAGAGCGTCTACGACGAAATTGTGCGCACCTTCGGGCCGGAAGTAGTAGGCTCCGACGGATGTCTGAACCGTCCGCGCCTAGCCGAACTGGCCTTCAAAGGCGGACGGCTCGACCAACTGAATGCAATCGTGCATCCTGCGGTGATCGCAGCGCAGGAGCGCTGGATGAGGGAAGTTTTCGTGCGGGATAGCTCTGCTGTAGCGGTCGTGGAGTCGGCGCTCATCTTTGAGGTTGTCCGAGACGCCTGCGCTCGCGGCGAAAAGGAGAGCGTGCTGTCCGATTGGCGACGGCGTATTGACCGAGTGGTCGTGGTCACGGCTCCCGATGAGATCAAAATTACCCGCTTTGCTGCTCGAATCGGCCCGCCCGGCCCTCAGCGGGAGGCTGCCGAAGCTGATGCGCGCGTTCGCCTAGCGCACCAGATACCAGATGCCGAAAAGGCAGCCCAGTCTGATTATGTGATTGACAATAAGGGCGATATGGAACATTTGCGCGCCCAGAGTGTCGCATTGTGGCAACATCTGAAGGCGGACAGCAACAATTCTCAGCGGAACATGTCTTTAGAATAGGAGTTAGTGGCGTAGCGCCCTTCCGATGGAACCTGGGCGCGCAGCCGCTGTATCAGTTGCCAGCGAGTGCCGGTTTCACCGCAAGGGGCTATTGCTGAATACTGACCACCGACAACTTCAAGGAAGGTTTTCAGGTCTCCAAACCATGAAACTGCGCCGGGTTCTCTTAGTCGTTCTGCTAGTGGGCGGGTTCTGGTACCTCACCGCTCATGTATCCCCTGTTTTGGGCCGCTTCTCACTTTTCGGCGCCAAGGCGTCCAGTTCCCCGCTCGAGCTTACCGAGGCTGAGGCTGCGCCCACGTATGACGCGGAGGAGCAAAACAATATCGGCATCTATAAGAGGGTGCTGCCTTCTGTGGTCAACATTACTTCGACGACGCTGGTCTTCAACTTCTTTTATGGAACCGTGCCGCAGCAAGGGCAGGGCTCCGGGTTCGTTCTGGACAAGGCCGGCCACGTGCTGACGAACTTCCACGTGGTCGAGGGCGCCAACCGCGGCATTGAAGTGATGCTCAGCAACAAGCGCCGCTACCAAGCCAAGGTTGTGGGCACGGACAAGGTCCACGATCTGGCGCTGTTGCAGATTGACGCGCCGAACCTGCAGCCGGTTACGCTGGCGGACTCGACCGATCTTGCCGTAGGACAGAAGGTCTATGCCATCGGCAACCCCTTTGGCCTGAGCGGCACCATGACGCGGGGCATCATCAGCTCCATCCGGTCCATTCGCAACGCGGACGGCACGCCCATTGAGGACGCGATCCAGACCGACGCAGCCATCAATCCCGGCAACTCCGGCGGCCCGCTGCTGAACTCACGCGGCGAAGTCATCGGCATCAACACGATGATCGCTTCGAACGGAGCTGACCAGAGCTCGGGCATCGGCTTTGCGATTCCGATCAACACGGCCAAAGCCGTGCTGGCCGACCTGACCCGATATGGGCGCGTCAAGCGGCCTTCGCTTGGGATTGTCTCTTATGCCATCGGTCCCGATCTGGCTTCGCAGATGGGGCTTTCCTCCGACTATGGCGTATTGATTCAGAAGGTGCTTCCCGGCGGAGCGGCCGAGCGCGCCGGCCTGCACGGCGGCAAGCAGCAGGCGTATGTAGGCAACACGCCCATCATGCTCGGAGGCGACCTGATTATCGCCATCGACGGACATGAAGTGACCGATCCGCAGGACATCAACGCCCTAATGGACAAGCATCAGGCCGGCGACACGATCAGCGTGACCTTCCTGCGCGGCAGAAAGCAGATCACTCTTAAACTGATTTTGGGAGAAGCGCGAGACACAAATTCGTAGGCGGGGAATCGATCTACTTTACCCAATCCATGAAGAACGAGGGCCGCTCCGAAGTTGGAGCGGCCTTTGTTGCGCGGGCCTTTAGAAGCCGGCCCGCATCTGGCTCTGCTCTGCCTGTGCTACCTGCATCTGGGCCAGCGCGACTGGCTCATCGTAGTGATCGGCTACTATTACGGCCACCCAGGATTCGTTCAGGTAGGGCTGGACCGACGCCAGTTTGATTTTTGAGGCCGTGGCCATCTGGGCTACCGCCGCCTTGCTTGAGACCGATTGAACCAGGGCCAGAACAGCGCTTACCACCGCACCCACCGATTGAATAGCCATCAATGCATGTTGCTGGCTCGACGGGTCCATGATTCTCGAGGCCTGAAGCAGAGCCACATTCACTTGTTGTTGCAGAACCACTACCTGAGCCTGCATTTGCGCCAGTGTCCCCGCCGAAGGGTTGGCAAGGTAGGCCCTGGCTTGCGCCACCAGCAGATCCGAGGCCGCCTTGAAGCCCGCCGTGGCGGAAACAAAGACCGGCGCATCCTTGGGGGTGAGCAGGGCCGCGGTCGAATTCACAGCCGCTACCGCACCCTGCAGAGCGGGCGTCCAGTTGACAATGTTCTGGGCAACGGTTGTTCCGGTACAGCCGCTGAGAAACGGCAGCGGAAGCAGCAGCGCAATCAGCGCCCATGCGCTCAGCTTGGCTTGCTGGCTTGCGGACCCGCAGGCGGGTTGGCTCACAGCGCCGCCCGGGTCCCTGGCGAGAAGCCCGAGAAGAGCGGAGGCAATTCCGCTGACCAGGGTGACCACTGTGCCGGTGCCGACAGCACCCAGGGTTACGCCCTGCTGCGACAGAACGCCGGCAAAGGTGACGATGGCGATCAGCAATCCGGCAGCCGACGTCTTCGGGTGTTCCCACATATTCGAGATAGATTTCATTCAGAGTGCTCCTTCAATTCGCGGCGTGCCCTAGAACTTCACGCCCATAGTGCCTAGAAACAGCTTGACCTCGGGCCAGACTGCCCGCAGATCCTTTGCCGTCTGTATATCCAGTGGAATGTTGAGCGGGTTGGCAGCGGCGCCCGCCAGCTCGGACAGGGGTTTTTCAAGGGATTCGACCAGGATGGCGAGGGCCGCGATCACGACGGGGGCCGCCGCCAGGGCTCTATCAGCTCCCCTCAGCCATTTCAGGACGTCCTTTGCACCAATTTCTATGCCCTTTTCAATGTTTACAAGGATGTTAGCCATTGCTTTGGTACCTCTTGGAGCGCCTTCTGTTTAAGTGCTTACGGCGGAGATTAGGATTTGTGCTCTCCCACCCATGGATCAAAGAACGATTCAAGGACGGGGCACCCAAATGATTGTTCACAGTCGTATCGAAAACGCTCCAATGCCATGACCGGCCCGCCGAGAGCCGGCCATGGGCCTGGTATGGATCAGCTTCCAGAAGCTGAATGTTGCCGTGGTTGCGGTCTGCCATTCAGAGAAAAGCCGTTTACCCGCAGACACAAACGGCCCCGCGCCCCGGAGCCATCCGTTGATTGGGGGAGGGCGTACACATTCTCCGGGCGCGGCACATCCGTTTGCTGTCTGCTTACCTTTAAGGCTATGGGATTGGCGGTATATCTTCTGCAAAGTGGAAGGTGGACTTATTGCTAATAAAATCAATGACTTAGGTAGATTGAAATCCACGGCCCTCTTGACAGGGCGAGTTCAGATGGGCGAATCGGCGC
>Ga0118677_10004141_pt1 | contig 26751 bp, 18 predicted proteins | sample AliMusrvi5mmetaG_FD_86154 | JGI IMG/M metagenome (GOLD analysis project Ga0118677, IMG submission 86154) | reverse complement strand
TATTTGCGACGGTTGCAAGGAGAACCCGGCCAGCTCGTTCATTCTATGTCCACCGGGGATAGGCGCAAGACCCCGGGAGGGCCTTCTCAGATGGAGCGGCCGGGATTCGAATCACCCTTGTGTGCCAAGAGCACGAATAGAAGTCTGTCGGCAACTATTCGCAAATACCGCTGGACAGGTGCGGGCTTTTTCATAGAAGGATGATAGCCGATTTTACGTTGCGTATTTCAGACTCAGCACACTAGAAGTCGATTTTGAGGCGGACGGAGAAACTGCGGGAGGGGCCAATCGCGTTTCCAGAGAAGAGTCCGCCGAAGTTGATTACTTCAAGCTTGTTGCCCAAGTTCTGGACGTCGGCCTGCAGCCTTGTCGAGTATCTTTCGTGCTTGAGCAAATCGGCTCCCAATGAAGCATTTCCGGTGAGATAGGGCTTGATGCGGTCGCGATTGAAATCGAGGCGATTGATGACTGCCAGACCGTATTCAACCGCATATTGCCGAGGAGTTAGATCTGGTTCAAAGGGCAGTCCGCTGTTGTAGTCGCTTCCGAGCGCGATCCACAAACGCGGGGCGGCCTGGTAACGCACCCGTGTGCGCACCGTGTTTCGCTGGTCTTGCGAATCGGGCGAATGCCCGGTTAGCTGGCTAAGTGCGCCTGCTGCACCGTCCCCAAGAAACAAGCCACCGGTCACCGGATTCCAGACATTGCCCACGATGTATGAGTAGCTGGCGAGGCCTGAAAAGCGCCCCCAGCGATGAACCTCAAGCTTCGCCTCAGCACCGTAGAGGATGCCTTTCTCAAATGAGATGGGAAAGCTAATTCCGGTGCTGAGAATTTGCGAATCGTCGGCGTAATTACTCACGTCGCGGCGAAACATGTTCGCGTCAATCCGCAGCTTATCGAAGAGTGCTTTCGTCAGGCCGAATTCATAGTAGCTTCCGTGCGAGGGCTGGACCGGGAGTTGCAATGCGGGAACGCTGGTGTCTAAAGACTCCGCGGCGGGAGAACTGGACAACAGGATGTTCTCAAAGGATGGCGTCTGGAAGATGCGGTCATAGGAGCCGTGCAGGATCAGGGCAACTTTGGGGAAGTAGCGCGAGATGGCGACACGCGGGCTCACCGCATCCTGGTTCACCAGCACCTGGTAGTGGTCCCACCGCAGGCCAGCATTGACCGTCCACTTCCCGAGGCGGACGAGGTCCTGAATGTAGGCCGATTGTTCGAGATCGGGACGGCTTCCCGTAAAAGCAAAGGTAGTGGCCCCTGCATCGAGAATCCCCAAAGCGATGGGGCATTGAGCATTTGAAAGATCGGCGCAGTCGGGCAAGACGTAGCTGAAGTCCTCGTTCAGGAATGTCACGTCGGATTCGACGCCTGCCTTCCAATCTTGCCGGCCGCGATGAACTGAGCCGCTGCCGTTGAAATAGATCTCCTTGAAATGGTTGTGCTGGGTGGCAATGACTGGCCAGGACGACGGGTTGGAATGAAAATCGTTGGAGTTATCGCGGACCATCTCTCGAAGCCAGCCTATCCCGTTGGAGGAAAAGATGTGTTGATAGGAGGCGCTGCCCATGGTCTCAACATTGCTACTCGTCTGCACTTGGCCGCCGGGAATGAACACGCAGCTACTGGGCTCCTCGCTTACAGGAACTGACGGGCAGCCGACGGAGTTGTCTGCGTCAGGCACCCACGCTCCATTCTGCTGAACCTCTTCGTTGGGGATCTCATAGCGCGCAAGTTCATGGCGGGCGATCAGGGTGAGACGATCTCTCTGCGACAGGTCGCGCCCATAGCTGAGCGAAAAGCTGCCGGTGGTGCCGTTGTTTGTGTAGTTCTCAGGGACCACCGGGTTGAGATAGTGGGCAGTCATGTTGCCTGCAGCACTGACCCCAATCGTGTTTTGTCCCCAATTGCCCTGCAGGCCAGCGAATGCGCCGGCGGTGCTGAAACTTCCGCCTGAAAGAGCAAGGTTGCCGTGAATGCCGGGATCGACATTACGCAGCGTATTGACCTCGATGACGCCGCCCATTTTGCGGCCGTACTCGGCGGGAATGCCAGCCGTGCAAACGGTGAGGGACTCGACATCGTCGGCTTCGATTTCCGGACCGAGACCAGGAGAGCGATTGTCGGTAAGCGGGATGCCATCAACTACGAATTGCGTTTGATATTCCGATCCGCGAGGATGCAGCACGGCGTTGCCTTCATAAAGCCAACCTGGCTGCGAATCGACAAGATCCTGCAGCGAGCGGCCGGGCAGAGAAGCAGGCCGATCTTGAATGATGCCCGCGCCGATGCGGCTGACAGAACCGGCTTGATCGGGGTTCATCAGCGTGCTGCCTGCATTAACAGTTATGGAGGCGGTGGCGGTGGGAATCTTCAACTGAATGCTGTGGTAGGTGGGCGTCGAAGCACGTATCTCGACAAGCTCGGATACAGGAGCGAAACCAGACTCTGCGATTTCGAGCCTGTAGACTCCGAAGGGAATCTGACGAACGGTAAGAATGCCTTCCTGGTCGGTGACTGCTTTCTGAAGGAACTGATTGGCTTCACTTGCCAACTCGGTGGATATCTGGACGCCAAGACCCGCAGGGTTGGTGACCTTCAGGCGCAGCTCTCCAATGTTGCTTTGCGCAAAAAGAGGGTAGGAGCCGATAACAGCGATCAAAACGGATTGGAGCATCGGCTTCATAGAGTGACTTATTTCAACCTCAAAAAGTAAGCTCTGGTCCAGACTGCTTTCGGGACGGTTGAAGTCGCGCCCCTAGACAAAGCGATTTTTGGAACACGCTCCGAGTCGATCTCGACGATGCGCGGCAATGCCGGCGTATGAGCGGCACATCGTGCGAGCTACCACACATGGCAAGAATTCTCTGCGTACATGGGCTGGCCTTTTGTGCATCCGAAGGCTTTGCCGAATTCGTCAAAATTCTGGATGGCGCCGTTGACACGCGAGCGCGCCGGGGAATGCGGGTCGTTGGCGGCCGACTGGCGGGCGGAACGCGCGCCCTGGTTCTGGCACCAGACCTGCGCGAACGACAGGAAGAAACGCTGCTTCGCGCTGTAGCCGTTGATCGAATCCTGTGCGGTGTTTCCTTCGGCAGCCAATGCTTCAGTGAGTGCTTGAAATGCGATGCGCAGACCGCCATTGTCGGCGGTGTTCTCGGCGAGTGTGAGCCTTCCGTTCACCTTGAGCAGCGGCAGATTGCCGGGATCGGGCATGGCCTCGAAGCTGCCGTATTCCTCAATCTCGCAGGCGGTCTTCTCGGCGAAGCGGCGATGATCATCCGGGGTTTGCCACTCCCGCAGATTGCCCTTGCTGTCGAATCTCGATCCGAGGCCGTCGAATCCGTGCGTCAACTCGTGCCCCAGGACGACGCCGATGGCGCCGAAGTTAACCGATGGATCTGCGGCCTCAGGGTCGAAGAAAGGCGGCTGAATAATGCCGGCAGGGATGTCGAGGCTGTTGCTTGGCCGCAGATAGACGGCGTCCACGGTCGGAGGCGCGATGCTCCATACGCGATCCTCTGTCGGCTTGCCGGCTTCGTTCAGCTTATAGGTGCGCTCAAAGACGCGGCTGTGCCGCAGGTTTCCGATCAGATCGCTGCGGTCGACTTTCAGGCTGGAGTAATTGCGCCAATTCTCGGGGCTTCCGATCCGGTTCCGGATCAACGCCAATTTTTGCGCCGCGAGTTTCTTCGTCGTATCGCTCATCCACGGAACTGCATCGATTTCGTCGCCGAGTGCCTTGTCAAGAGAGGCGACCAGCTTTTCAATGCCGGTCTTGGCGCCGGGAGTGAAGTTCTGCTTGACCCAGTCCTGGCCGATCGAGTCGCCCAGCGCCTGATCGGTCATTTCTGTGCAGACTTTCCAGCGCGGTTTCGGCTGATCCTGTCGTGTGAAGAATCCACCCCAGAAAGCGAAATCTTCGTCGCGGAAGGCCTTGGGCAGAGCTTCGACCTGCTCGTTCAAGACATGCCAACGAAAGTAGGACTTCCACATATCAACGGGGACGGAGACAAGCAAGCCATCGAGCGAATTCAGAAAGTCCGGGTCGGCTACATTGAGTGTTTCGACTGGCGGCGCAGCCAGTCGCTTGAAGTAGGCCGCGAAGTCAAAGCCGGGCGCGAGCTTCTGAAGGTCAGCAAAGGAGAGGATGTGATTGCGCTTGCCGGGGTCGCTCAAGTCGGCACCGCCGATCGAAGCCTGAGCGAGTAATGTCTCGACGTTCAAAACGGCGTCCGCTTCCGCGATGGCTCGCTCCATCGTATCGCCGGCAAGCATGAAGACGCGGATCACGTGGCTCGTAAATCGCCTGCGGAAATACCCCTTCTGAGAGAGATATGGGTCGCGGCTGGGCAACGTGAGGCCGCTCTGGGAGATGTTCAGGATTTGCCTGGATGAGTTGCCTGGATCGGGCACGACATCGAGGCGGAACAGCGGCGCAGGTTCTCCGGAAGCGGCAAGATCGCCGATGAGCGCGGCCAAGCCCTTTGCCTCCTGGAACTCGGAGATGCGTCTCAGTGCAGGCTCAAGAGGCTGAAGGCCCTTGCTCTCCAACAGCGAGACGTTCATGCACGCGGCGAAATAGTCGCCATATTGCCTTTGCAGCGGAGTTGCCGGCTCTTTGGCGGCAGCGTCCAGCAGTTGCCAGAGTTCGTAGAGGTTCCGCTCCTTGAGCAGGGAGAACGAGCGGACCCATCGCACCTGGTCGGGAGGAAGCGGATTGTCCTTAATCCAATTGCCGCACGCGTACTGATAAAAGTCGGTGCATGGATCGGCTGATTTGTCGATGGCGGCGAGGTCAAGACCTTTGAGCACGGGCTGGGCCACCGGCTTCTCTTCATCATCGAGCAAGGCAGGTGCGGTCTGCGCCAACGAGGCCACGGCCGAAAGCAAAGAAATAGCAACGAGCGCGACAGCCAGAATTGCGGCTACACTTTGCCTCTGTCGCGGGGGCTTGCCCGTGAACATCCGATCAGTTTTCACGAGTTGATCTTCGAGCAGAGGATTCCCGGCGCGTCGTCTCTTCCCGCTTGCGCGTGACGACCTTCTGTTTTGCATCGTTCAGGTCTCCCGATTCTCTCTTTGGGCGGTGCGCCGAATAAATGATTTGGCGGCTCGCCCTGGCTCGTGAAGGGTGAAGCCGCCGAGAGTATTCCGCTTCAGGGTCGGCCGCGACCCGTTCGTGAGAACGAATCGCGGCTGTCCGTTGACACGCCCAGCAAAAAAGTCGCTGGACTCTTGTTGTCGGGCTTCGAATTCCTACTCATCACCCGGAAGCGCGAAGGCAATCACGGCGTCGCCCAGCACGCCGGGGCCCTCACCGGGTTCGCCGCCAAAGCCGTACACCACGTACTCTTTTCCTTTGACGACGTAAAAGGCCGGAGACGCGGTTGCGCCGCCTGCATTGGGGACCTTTGACGCATCGAAAGTCCACAGGATCGTTCCCGTCGCGGCATCCGCGGCGTGAAGGAGCCCATTGCTTTCACCGAAGAAGACCAGGTCGCCGGCGACTCCAATGCCAGAGTCGGGATTCACGCCGGGAGTCATAGCGTCCTTCCAGGCGAGTTTGCCCGTACGCGTGTCAATGGCTCCGTAAACACCATGAGGCGTTGCGTTGGGAACATCGAACGTCCCTGTGAACGAGCACACACCAAATGGGAGCGGGCAAAGCAAATCGTTCACCGGGTCATTTGTGATTCCGACATCGACAGGCGAATAACGGGAATGCGAATAGAGGAAGTGGGTTCGTGGGCTATAAGCCGCAGGAGGCCATTCCACTCCGTCCGCCCATGGCTGAAACACGAGCGGCGTTGGCTGCATCGTTGTCCACATCGGAGCAGCAGTGTAGCCGACCGGGAGCGGGAGCTCAGCCGAGTGTTCGAGGAGGGTTGCAATCGAGGACACAGGTTGAGTGGGCCAGGGATGCTGGAAGGCCGCATCGGCCGGCGTGGGTGGAACCGGCACCTCAGCCCACGGGAAAAGCGACTTGCCGGTGCGCCGATCAAGGATGAACGTATACCCCGTCTTCGATGTATGGGCAATGGCCGGAGTGCCGTCCTGCGCAGTGAAGAGGATTGTCGGCTGCGGGCCGTCAAAATCCCACTGATCATGGTGGACAAATTGGAAGTGCCACTTGTAGTCACCGGTCTCTGAGTCGATGGCTACAATCGAAGTCGCGTAGAGGTTTAATCCGGCGTGATTGCCGGTGTAAGGCCAGGGGTAGGCATTACCGGTGGCGAAGTACAGCATGTGGAGCTTCTGATCGAAAGTTGGAGTTCCCCAAACCGAGGCTCCGCCAACAAGGTACGAAGTTCCCTCCCACGACTTGGGCTCAGTTGTCCAGAAACGCCAGACGAGCGAGCCGTTGTGCAGGTTGTACGCATCTACATGACCGCGAACCCCGAATTCTGCGCCTGAAACACCAACAACGACCTTGTCCTCGACTATCTGCGGAGCAATCGTCATGCTGGCGCCCATGCTCGGAAGATCGACGGTTGTTTTCCAAACCACTTTGCCGGTCTTCGCATTGAGGGCGACCAGTTTCGCATCAAGGCGCGCGACGAAGATCAACCCGTCGGCAAGCGCTACGCCGCGATTATCGTTGTTGCAGCAAATGGGAAGCGTGGAGGGCGACACCATGTCGGTTGGGTGGTAGGCCCAGATCTGCTTGCCGGTCACGGCATTGACGGCAAAAACATCGTCGTCGCCGGTGGGAATATATGTCACGCCATCGACCTCGATCGGCGTCATTTCCATGGCCATGTTGGGGTCGCCGAGAACGCCGGTATGGAAGATCCATGCAGGCTTTAGCCGGTGGACATTGGAAGGGTTGATCTGGTCGACATCCTGATAGCGTTCATTGTCCAAAGTGTTTCCGTTGTATGGCCAGTCAACATTCTCCTGGGCGACCAACGGGCGGAGGTTGAGTGCGCCCACGATCAACGCCAGAGCGCATAGTGGCCTTACGAAGCTGCTTTCAAACGACCTGGAAAAAGATAGGTTCCTCATCGCATTCCTTTCCGAATGCGCCAACCCGAGTGGCAGGGCCGAGGGTGGCTTCTACTAACTCGCTCGATTACGCCGGTCGAAAAACGCAGACCGAGCAAGCGATCCGGCAAATCGCAAAGCGTGCCGCGAAGGGACTGCCTCCGAATCAGACAAACTACCGCTTACGTCACGGCGCTTTTGCGAACTACTAAATCTCCGCAGGGGCGTAACTGTTGATTTCGCATCCGAGGTTAATCTCTTTGACTTCCGGGCGGGTCCAGACTTTGGTCTTCATTGCAAACTCTCCTCTCTCAGTGCAGCTCACGCGGCAATCTTCACGGTAGTTGTCGCTGCAATTGTCACTGCGATGTCACTGCAATGTAATTTCCTGGTTTCGAACTCGAGGGCCATCTTTGCGAACATGCGCGGGATCTTCGATTAACGAATCGAAGGATAGCCGATAGTTTGCCGCGGCATCGCCTGCGTCCTCTACCGGCAGATGCAAACTGAGCGACATGGTAGGCGCGCGAAAATTTCGCTTGGATTGCGATTCATCAAACAAGGAAGTAAAGTCTTGTAAAGTCCGCAAGCAAACAAGCAATACAAGAGTCAGACCGATGAGCCGCGCTCATGCGCCCTTTGCTCTTCATCAAGATCACGCGGCGATGCACACATCAAGCAAACATTGTTATGGACGGATTGATGGCGGAAGTCGCGCTTTCCACTACCTGGCCTGCGAGCTTAATTGATCCTCGTGCTTGACAGCCGTTCATTATTCATTCATATTTTCCGGGCGGCGAGAGACACGGCGGAGAGCCAGCGAATGTTGCACTTCAGGCTATTGGGCACTGCAGCGGGCGGCGGATTTCCGCAGTGGAACTGCGCATGCGCGACGTGCGCTTCAAGCCGGGCTGAACCAGGGAGGGTTTCGCCGCGGCTGCAACTGCAGGCGGCGGTATGGAGTTCTCCCGACGCCATCTTCCTGTTGAACGCATCGGCGGATCTTCGATTCCAGATTGAAGAAAATTTGGAACTTCGTCCCCGCACCGATCGAGGAAACCGCAATACTCCGATTGAGGGCGTGGTGCTGACCACTGCCGACCTAGATCAAGTTCTGGGTATGCTGCTGCTGCGCAAATTTCAGCCTTTGAAGGTGTATGCGACGGCGCTGGTACGCCGTGTACTTGAATCGAACAGTTTTATCAGGATGCTGGAACGCGTGCCAAATCAATTGACCTGGGTGGAGATCGAGCCGGGAGTATCTTTTCAACTCGGCGGGAGCGGCATTGCGTGTACGCCGTTTGACATGGGCGGAGAGCTGCCTTTTTACGCCAGAGAGTTTGGTAGAAACGTACCGGAGCAAGTGAGCCAGGGGTTGCTTCTCGAAAAAGATGGAATGCGCATAGCGTATACCCCGATGGTGCCGGCGATTACCGATTCGCTTCGATCGATCTACGCCGGGTGCGGGGCGATATTCGTTGACGGCACCTTCTGGAGCAATGAGGAACTGAGTAAAGCGCATACCGGAACGCCGATGGCGCAAGACATAGGGCACGTTCCAATGAGCGGCAAGGATGGCACGATAGCCCTGTTGTCCGATCTGCCCACAATCCAAAAGATTTTTGTGCATTTGAATAACACCAACCCGGTTCTCGATCCCCGGAGCAGCGCATACAACGCAGTCGTGGAGGCGGGATGGAAAATAGGAGAGGACGGATGGGAACTGGGACAGTGACACCGGCAACGGAAATGCTTTCGCGGGAGGAACTCCGGGATCGACTGCTTGCGGTTGGCGCCGGCCGCTACCACCATCAACATCCATTTCACCTGCGGATGCACGAGGGACTGCTGAGCCGCGGGCAGATGCAGGCCTGGGCGCTGAATCGCTATTACTACCAAAGCCGCATTCCGATGAAAGACGCGCTGCTGCTGGCCAAGAGCGAAGATCCAGCGTTTCGGCGCGCGTGGAGGAAGCGGATTGTGGACCATGACGGAAATCTGGATGGCTACGGTGGGATCGAGAAATGGATAAAGCTTGCGGAAGCTGCCGGCTTGTCGCCCGATGAAGTGATTCCCTGCGTCGGCGTACTGCCCGGCGTTCGCTACGCAGTGGATGCCTACCTGGCGCTGGTGCGCGACAGTCCTTTGCTGGTGGCTGTAGCGTCTTCGCTGACGGAGTTATTTTCAAGGGACCTGATCTCACTGCGGATCGACAAGATGCGGATGCACTATCCATACATGGTTGATGGCCTGGCGTATTTCGAGGGAAGGCTGACGCAGGCTCCGGAAGATGCTGAGTTTGCGCTGGACTACGTTTCGACGCATGCCGGGAATCGCTCGCAGCAGCAACAAGTAATCGGCGCGCTGGAACAGAAATGCGCGATTCTTTGGGCGCAGCTTGACGCCATTGACTATGCTTACGTGTCGCCGGGAAATATTCCGCCGGGATGTTTTGTGCCGCAGTGTGACTGACATCGCGGACGAGGTGCCTATGGATATGAACTCGATTCCGATGGTGGTGCGCGGATGCCGCCTGCATCCTACGCAGGATGTGTTGCTGATGCCCGAAGGCACGCTTGAATTGAACGGGCCCTCACGCGATGTGCTGGCACGCGTGGATGGGAACCGCGACGTGGCCGCAATCGTGCGGGACCTTGCACAGGAGTATGAAGGCGCGGAAGAGTCCGAGATTTCTACGGACGTGCTTGTTTTGTTGCAGGATCTAATGCAGCGGGGCGTTTTGAGGTTCAGGACATGAGCACAACGCCATCCGCGCCGGATTCGACACCGCGGCCGCTCTCGCTTGTTGCGGAGTTGACGCATCGCTGTCCCCTGCATTGCCTCTATTGCTCCAATCCAATCGAGATGCGGAGGTCTGCGGACGAGTTGACGACGGACGAGTGGGAGCGCGTGTTTAGCGCGGCGGCGGCGCTGGGCGTGCTGCAGTTGAGTTTGACCGGCGGCGAACCATTGATTCGCAAAGACCTGGCGCAGTTGATTGCATCGGGGCGAAAGGCCGGACTCTACGTGAACATGATTACGTCCGGAGTCGGATTGACCGAGGAGCGGCTGGCAGAACTGGTGGACGCGGGGTTGGAGCATCTGCAATTGAGCTTTCAGGATCTGGACGAAGCATCGGCGAATTACATTGCAGGCACCAAGGCGCATGCAATCAAGATTGCGCTAGCTCCGTTGATTCGGAAGTTTCAATTGGCTTTCACCGTGAACCTGGTGGTGCATCGGATGAACCTTGACCGGCTGGAACAATTTATTGCGATGGCCGAGGAGTTAGGTCCGGACCGGTTGGAGATTGCGCATGTGCAGTATTACGGCTGGGCGTTGAAAAACCGTACAAAGCTGATGGCAACCGAAAAGCAGGTACACGCCTCGCTTGAAATTGTGGCCAAGGCAAAAGAGCGATTGCGGGGAAAGATCAAGCTTGAGAGCGTGTTTCCGGATTACTTCGGGAGCTATCCCAAGGCGTGTGTTGGCGGGTGGGGACGCCAGATGATCTTGATCGACCCGGTGGGCAATGCACTGCCGTGCCATGCGGCAGCGGTGATTCCCAACATGGAGTTTGACAACGTGCGCGCGCACGAACTTGGGTGGATCTGGCGGGAGTCAAGCGCGTTTCGACGCTTTCGCGGCGATGCATGGATGCCGGAGACCTGCAAGGAGTGTCCCCGCAAGGAGGTTGATTTTGGCGGTTGCCGCTGCCAGGCTCATCTGCTAACCGGAGATGCAAATGCAATCGATCCAGTTTGCCGGTATAGCCCTTCGCATGGACTGCTGGAGACTCTGCGCACTGCTGAAGCAGTCAACTTACCGATTTGGAGAAACTAATATCGCGAGCGCGAAAATGCGACTCCGCGATAGTGGACCCAAATGAATGAGTTTTGACATTATGGCGCCGGGGAGTAGCGAACCTTGCACAGTTGCTCTTGTGCCGCCCGGTGCAACCACTGCAACGCGAAACATCCAGTGGCGGATGGCATGAAATAAGCAGGCAGAATTTCGAAAGAACCGCTTCCCAACCTACCCGATAACTCGGTATACTTCGCCATCCCTATTCCCATCGCGATACAAATGAGTTCGAGGTAAGTACTTGATTCTGTTCGACGAGCTTTTCTCCAGCCCGCTGCGTCGGCTTGCCCGGCCCAGGATTTGCGCTGTTGTCTCTGTTCTGGCCGTGCTTTTGGCAGGTTCCAATGTTCTTTCGGCGGCAACGGTAACCATATCTGTTTCGCCCGCATCGGTCACTGTGACTGAGTCGCAAACCACCGCAATCAAGGCTACGGTGACTGGGACCACGAACGTTGCGGTTACCTGGAGCGCCAGTTGCGGCAAGCTGTCGAGCACGAGCACTAATCCGGTGACGTTTACCGTGCCAGCGACCGCGGGTACGTGCACCGTAACCGCGTCAAGCAAGGCAGACAGCACGAAGACCGCCCAGGCCACCGTCACGGTGAATGCGCCCGTGGCCATCGCGGTAACTCCGGCGCCGGCGAATTTGCTGACCAACGGGACGCAGGCTTTTGCCGCGACCGTCACCAATACGGCAAACACGGCGGTGACGTGGACGGCCAGTTGCGGGTTGGTATCAAGTGCAACGTCAAATCCGGTGATGTTTACCGCCCCGGCATCCGCTGGCAGCTGCACGGTGACCGCGCAGAGCAGCGCCGATATTATGAAGAGCGCCAAGGCAACTGTGACCGTGACTGCGCCGGTCACCATCTCGGTGGCTCCGGCAACGGCAAGCTTGAAGACCAATGGCGCGCAAGTATTTTCAGCAACGGTTGGCCACACAACCAATACCTCGGTTGCCTGGAGCGCCAGTTGCGGGAAGCTTTCAAGCACGACGGCAAACCCGGTCACGTTTACGGCCCCTACGACGGCCGGTAGTTGTGCCGTGACGGCAACCAGCAAGGCCGATAGCACCAAGACGGCGCAGGCAACGGTGACCGTAACTTTACCTGTGAGCATCACCGTTGCTCCGGCAACCGCCGCACTGTTGACCAGAGCGACGCAGGCTTTTACCGCTACAGTGAGCAACACAACCAACACCGCGGTTACCTGGAGCGCGAGTTGCGGCAGTTTCTCCAGCGCGACGGCAAATCCTGCTACCTACATTGCGCCGGCATCAGCCGGCAGTTGCACGGTGACTGCCAAGAGCGCAGCGGACCCCACAAAAAATGCGCAGGCGACGGTAAGTGTTACGGCGCCGGTGACCATCTCCGTGGCTCCTGCAACAGTCGCGTCGAAAAGCAATACGACTCAGACCTTCACGGCAACGGTAGGACACACAACAAACACGGCTGTAAAGTGGAGCGCAAGTTGCGGCTCGCTGTCGAGCACGACGGCTAACCCGGTGACGTACACAGCGCCATCCACAAGTGAAAGCTGCACCGTCACCGCAACCAGCAAAGCCGATACGACCAAAACGGCAATTGCGAAAGTGACGGTGACCGCGCCGGTGGCAATCTCTGTAGCGCCTGCCACTGCGAGCGTTGAGACCAAGGGGACGCAAGGCTTTATCGCGACGGTGAGCAACACGACCAACACCGCGGTTACCTGGAGCGCAACGTGCGGCACGCTATCGAGCACAACGACAAATCCGGTGACGTTTACCGCGCCAGCGACGACGGGCGGTTGCGGCGTGAAGGCGACCAGCAAGGCCGATACTACCAAGACCGCTCAAGCCACTGTCACCGTCACGGCTCCACCTGTCAGCATCTCTGTAGCTCCGGCCACGGCAAGCCTGCTTACCAACGGAACCCAGTCCTTCTCTGCGACAGTGAAAAACACGAGCAATACGGTGGTGGTGTGGGGAGCAAGCTGCGGAACACTATCGAGCACGACGGCCAACCTTGTAACCTATGCCGCGCCGCCGACTGCCGGAAATTGTACTGTTACAGCAACCATATTTGACGGCACTCTGGTGGGCAATTCGGCACTTCTGTTTATTCACGACGATACGCAGACCGCTGGTTTTGCCGCCACAGCCTACACGGAGCCCTCGACAGTGACGGCGAACTATGTGGCCGGCCTTATGCCCGGCGCACCATATGGCGTTGCCAAACGCACAAATGGGGGAACGGGTCAGGTGACGATTACTGCCGGGGGATCATCTCATGCGGATGCCGCCGGAGTGCTGGTGTATTAGCGTGCGATGCCTAACGACGACAGGGAGCAACAGAAATGCTCATCGTGGTTTGAGAGTTACCGTCTCTGTCTGGTTGCAGTTGTCGAGGGCGGCAACCTGCGCCCGCGTAACTGCCTCATTTCTTGACAGTGACCGCTGGTTCGCGTCAGGCTGTTCGTGAAACTCTCGCAAATGAAGATAGGCTGCGAAGAGTCGGGGAGTCCCGTGCATGACCGAAATCACCCCACCACAAATGTTGGCGATGAGCGCCCTGGCTTCAGGCTTAGGAGCGAGAGCGGACGCCGCGGCGAAACCCGCCACCACAGACGAAAGTCCGGGGCATGCCGGCCGGCCTGTTCGTGCCGTGAGCATTGGCTTTAAGCCTGGCCTCACTCTGGAGAAGATAGCTGGCCTGGTTGACGGTGAGGGCGCGCTGGGTGCCGACATTATCGTACTTCCAGAAACCTGCTGCGGACAGAATGAGAAAAGCCAGGAGACTCTTGACGGTCCTACAATTACGGCAATAGCGCGCCTGGCAGAAAAGCATCGCACTTACATTGTTTGTCCCATCGACCGCAAAGACGGCGACCGCCGGTTCAACTCTGCGGTCCTGATTGACCGGCACGGCCAGGTAGCCTGCGTTTACGACAAGCTTTACCCGGTGTGGCAGCAGGAGTGCGTGATGCAGCCGCCGGTTCTGCCGGGTAGCGCTGTCAAGGTTTACTCAACTGACTTCGGGCGCGTGGGTCTGGCCATCTGTTTTGACGTCAACTGGTCTCCGCTATGGCAGCAGATGGCGAACCAGGGCGCGGAGCTGGTGATATGGCCCAGTGCCTACTCGGCCGGGCGTTCCCTGCAGGCTCAAGCGACGCAGTTCAACTACTACATCATGAGCGCGACCCAGGTTCCGGATTGCCTGGTTTACGATATCGACGGAGAGCTGCTCATCCATGACACGGAAAATGCAAGATCGGGAGTCAACGTGACCCGGGTTGGCCTCGACCTGGACCGCTGCATCTTCCACCAGGATCTGAATCTTCCCGGCAAGCGCGACGCGTTGCTGAAGGAACATGGCGACGATGTTGAGCAGGAAAAATGGCGGCCCATGGAGGGATGGTTCGTGCTGAAGGCCAAGCGCCCGGGAGTGAGCGCGCGCGAGTTGGCCCGGCAGCATGGGCTGGAGGAACTCCGCCACTATATCAACCGAAGCCGCATGGAAATCGACAAGTGCCGCGGGTGGGAATTTTCTTAGAGCGCAGATGCAGCTTGGCGGAATTATTTCTGCGTGCAAGGGCATAGACGCGAAGGGCTGCCGGTAAACAGCAGCCCTCAGCTATTTTATGGGCACCGGCTAAACCAGTGCGTCTTCCATCCAACCGATGCGGTTAATCTGGATTTCTTCCAGTTTGCTGGTGCCGAGCCCGTATTGCTTGTCGGCCATCTCAACAACCATGGGCGGCGGGGAGAGCGGCCACGGTTCGCCGCGCAGAGCCTGCCGCTTCTGCATGATGATTTTGAGGCAAACGGTTTCGACGGCGACAGGATCGGTGCCCGCAATCAGGCCCCGGTACGGCCACATATAGCGCGGATCGGGTTGCGGTCCCTTGTCGCAGAGCGGCCGCAGGGCGTCAACGAGCACGAGCTTGGTTTTGCCTTTCACGTGCGGCATGTTCCATATCTCGCCCAGTTTCGCGTTGTTGGCGTCGTGATAAGTGGAAGGCGATCCATTGAAGCAGATGTAGTTTTTGAATACGGTGCCGATGCCGGTGAGCCAATGCGCCTTGAGGGCCGGCAGGGAGATCAACGCAGTGCACTGCTTCACCTTTTCAGGACTGCCCTGGACCATCAGGATGTTCTTTTCAGGAATGCCGGCCAGTTTCAGCGACCGCTTTACAGCTTCGATCAACTCGGGATGGGTTTTGTTGAGGTGATCGGTGTGCACCAGGCCAACGATGTCATCGGCCTTAACCAGTGCCCGCCAGGCCGATGCTTCATCGGTCTGGCCGGTGACCGTGTGCAGAGCCTGCGTCAGCATGTCGCCGAGCACAAGTTCGTTCACCTGGTTGCTGGAGCTTAGCGCGCCCTGATTGCGCACCAGGGCAACGTAGCTCTTGATGGCTGGCGCAGCCTTCGAATCCAGCGGAGTTCCCAACAAAGAAGCTGCCACGGCGGCCCCGACGGTTCCGCGCACAAAATCGCGCCTTGTCAGGGCAGTACTTTCATCACTCATGAAATGCCTCCACTTTATCGAGGGCCCGTTCGGAGCTTTGAAGGAACAGGCGCGTTGTTGTTTCGTCGGGAGCTTCAAACACCAGCCCCAGCCCTTTTCCCGAGAGGATGAATCCTGTCCATCCGTCCTCGATGGGCATTATTCCGCGATCTCCCGCGGTGAACGACTTCCCGGCCAGATAGAGTTTTTGAAAGTGAGCCAATGCCTTGCGTGCTGCCGCTTCGTCGGGGTAGCGCACCAGAAGGACGCGCACCAGTTTCTTTTTGTCCGCTCCAGCACTTGACCGATAGACGGCCGCAGCCATCTCGCAGTCCAATCCGAGATCCAGTAGATTCTCAGAACTGAGAAAGTACGCAGAGTTGAGCACCAAGTGCGAGCGCAAATAGACGGTGCGATTCGATTTCAGCGAAAACTGCGGACCAACTGCTTCAGGCAATGCCCTGATCAGCTTCGGCGTCTTTGAGTCCGCGCGCAAAGCGACGATCGCCTTTCCCATCGCAAGCACGGCTTGCTTGGAAGAATCCGTTTCCTGGTAGACCAGCACCCGCGCATACAGATCGCCTGACCAGATGCGCAGCAGCCCTGCCCCGTAGAGCGCATGCACGCCCGATGTGTCGTCGCGGTCCCGCAGTGGGGCAAGGTCCGCGGCTTCGCCGCCCCAATCGCCTGAGAGCAGTCCATAGGCATCATCCGAAGACTCCATCCAGTAGAGTTCCACAAGCAGGTCGCTCTCGCCCGGCTTTGTGTACTCATAGACATCCAGGTACTTGAAGCGAAACCCAAGATAGAGTTCACCGGCGCCATCCATGTACTCGAAGATGGTTTTCGGCTCCACGCGTTTTGCAGGTCCCGCGAAAGTCCAACCACTCAGCGACTGAGGAATATTCACGTTCATCGTAGAAGCCTTTGCATCCTCGGCCAAGGTGGCAGGTACGGCGATTACCGTGAGAGCGACCGACAACACGACGCACCGCCGCAGCAGGGAACTCAGCCGTTGCCGAGTTTGCGCTTTCAGAATGGATAAGTCCATGCGTTCTTCCAAAAATAGCATCAAGCCGGGCTTTGCGGCGGTCAGGCAAGGGCTATACGTTCAGCGCGGGGTAGTCTGTGTAGCCGTGCGGTCCCGGCGCGAAGAAGGTGGATGGATCAGGAACATTGAGCGATGCATTGCGGGTAAACCGTGCCGGCAGATCGGGGTTGGCGATAAAGAGTTGACCGAAAGCAACCGCGTCCGCTTCACCGTTTTGGATGACCTGATTCGCTTGAGCGAGCGTGTATTTTTCATTTGCGATGAAGACGCCGCCGAATTGTTTCTTGAGTTGCGGGCCCAGGCGGTCGGGTCCGAAATACTCGCGCGCAAAGAGGAAGCCGATCTCGCGCATGCCGAGTTCGCGCGCTACGTAACCGAATGTTGCCGCCGGATTTGAGTCAAGCATGTCCTGAGAATCGCCGCGCGGCGCCAGATGCATGCCTACGCGCTTGGCGCCCCAAACGGACACAGCCGCATCGGCCACTTCAAGCATGAGCCGTGCGCGGTTTTCAATCGAGCCGCCGTATTCGTCGGTGCGGCGATTGGAACCATCCTGCAGGAACTGATCGAGCAGGTAGCCATTGGCCCCGTGAATCTCGACGCCGTCAAAGCCGGCTAGCTTGGCGTTCTCCGCACCCTTGCGGAAAGCCTCGACAATGCCTGGAATTTCAGACATTTCAAGCGCGCGCGGGGTTACGTAATCGGCAACGGGGCGCACCAGGCTCACGTGGCCCGCGGGCCGGATGGCGCTGGGAGCGACCGGAAGATTGCCTTGAAGGAAGCGCGGGTCGGAGATACGGCCCACATGCCAGAGTTGCGCAAAGATGCGTCCGCCAGACTCATGCACTGCCTTTGTTATCGGCTTCCACGCTTCGACTTGCTGCGGCGACCAGATCCCCGGCACGTTTGCGTAGCCAACACCCTGCGGCACAACCGGTATGCCTTCGGAGATGATGAGGCCGGCGCCGGCGCGTTGTGCGTAGTACTCGGCCATGAGTTGTGTTGGAATGTGCTCCGGGGTGCCCCGCAGGCGGGTAAGCGGAGCCATGATAACTCGATTCGGCAGATGAAGCTCGCCGATCTGGATAGGGTCTAACAGAGAAGTCATTGAGATGAGTCCTTCAAGAATGCGTGATGTTACTTGAATGGTTTTCGACGAGTAGACGATGGCCGACGTAACCTTCGTTTGAGATAAACGCAGTGTCCAGGATGAATGAGATTAGCGTACCACGATTGTCTCTGTAATTGAACTGCTCTCGGGACGAATTATGTGTCCGATTTGGATCTGCATTTTCTCAGGGCCGGAGAACCGTGGCCAGCAAGGCTGCGAACCCGTTCCATGCGATCTGTACGCCAATGCAAAGAAGAATGAAAGCAACCACGCGCAGGATGCCGTGCGCAGTAGAAGGCGGAATGATCGTGGTGATCTTCGACGCATAGGCGTAACAGAAATAGACGAGCACACTAATGACAACGACAGCAAGAAACACTCCGAGGTGGGCGAGAACATCTTTTGAAACGACCCGAGTGGAGATATGAGCAGTGAGTGTCAGCACCGCCACAAGCGTTCCGGGACCCGAGGTTACGGGAAAGGTAAACGGATAGAACGTTCCCTGTTCAAGATAACGCACCCGAGTTTCATCGCGCACCTCGCTCTCTTCTTCCTTGTTTTTGACGATCGCGCGCGCGTCCCTCTCGTTCAATACCGACCACCCCATCGCCGCTATCACAATTCCTCCGGATAGCTGGACGATCGGCAGAGAGATTCCGAAGAAGTCGAGAATGGCCGCGCCCAGTAGTTCGATTATGGTGAGGAAGATGATGTTATTGACAGCGATCTTGCGCGCCAGTGATCGGTAGACTGCCGGCGGCGCCTCGCCTGCGAGCCCCAGGAAGACCAGGGCAGACCCCAGAGGGTTGATCAGCGGAAGCAGCACGCTGAAGGCGATAAGAAACGAATTCCAAAGGAGCAAGAGCAGTCCCCCAACTTCTGTTTCCTATCCATGGCAAACGGCGAAGGCTGATTTTGCCGAGTTTCGCCGTCGAAGAGTTGTCGGACCTAGACGCCAATTTCATGCAAGGCCAGAAAGGTTTCCAACAAGACGCGGGGATTGAATTGTCCCTTGTAAACAGTTGGCGCCTTGCGCTCCAGGCCGAGCAGCGAGTAGACGGCTGTCTGCGCAGAGCGGATGGAGTACTCGACCGTGAACACCACATCGTCCGGGAGTTCGCAATACTGCCCAACAAAGGCCAGATTCTTCGAGCCCTCGGGAATAACATGCGGGCGGTCGCCCTTGCTTCTTGGAAGAAACTGGCTGGTGATGAAGGGCATCACGGATGGGATGCAGGTGCAGGCGCCGAGGATTCTGTCGCCGTGCTCCTGAAGGCGCAAGTGGCCGATGATCTCCGTCATGATTTCTCGTCCCGTACATGCCGCCATGGGCTTCTTCACAAAATTGCCGGGCTCATCTACAAACAGCCCATATCCCCAGAAGACTTCGACTCCGTCTGGTTGGCCAATGAAATGCGGCTGGTGGGGCAACACGATTGACGCAAGCCAACTTGACTCGGGGAAGGTGATGAGCCCGCCTTCTCCGGGGACGCTGCCCGTCAAATCCCGGATCAATTCAAAGAATGAGTGGTCGTGAAGTGTGGTGGTGAAGGACAACCACTTGGATTGCTCTACGTGACCGGTGAAGTTCGACGGATGTCCAAACCCGGTTCGGCCGGACGCGATCTTCTCCCAAAGAGTCCATGCGCCGCCATCGGATTTACCCAGCAGAGCGGCAGGTGAGTCCATCGAGCCGAGACTTGAACCTTCGGTCATGGATCCAAGAGTTACGATGACTCTGTCTTGCTCTTGAACGCCAATCTCCCTGACGCAACCTTCCTGATCGACGACGATTCTCTTGACGGTGAAACCGTCTTTTGCCTGCGCGAATACGAGGTCAGTAACGGTTGTATTCAGCATGAACTGCACGCCGCGCTCTTCAAGCCATTTGTGAAGCGGGCGCACCATCGAGTCATACTGGTTATAGACCGTCCTCATAATTCCGGTAAGGGTATTGAAGCCGGAAACCATATGAGTGAAGCGAACCAGATATCGCTTGAACTCAACTGCGCTATGCCAGGGTTGAAACGCGAAGGTGGTGCACCACATGTGCCAGAAGTCTGTCTCAAAGAATCCCGGATCTAACTGATCTGAGATCATGCTGCGCCCAAGAAGGAGTTCGGGTTCGATCGCCAGGCGCTCGATGTTGAGAATATCCTTCTCGCTCAAGCCGAAAGTGGGGGCATCTACCCTGTGGCCGTTCCGGAACAAGCGCGCTTTCGAGGCGGTTTTCATGGTCTCGTTCCAGTCAAAGATCTCCTGGGTTACGGTCCTCGTTTCATCGAGAGCCGGAATCGACGAGAATAGATCGTATGTGCACAGGTACTTGCTTTCAATCATGCGGCCGCCGCGCATCACGTATCCGTCCGTTGCATTACCGGCCGCGTCAAGGCTGCCGCCAATCCTGGACGACTCCTCGAGGATCGTGATTGTGCGGCCCTGCACATCACCGTCGCGAATGAGAAAAACCGCGGCGGTAAGAGAGGCAATGCCACCGCCAACCAAGTACGTTGCCGCGTTATCATCAGGTCGTTTCACAGGGATCAATCTACTCTTTCTCGCTGCCCATTCAAATCTTGTTGCACCCGCGGCAGGGAATGCCACGAGCGCCCAAAGAGATTGTCAATTTGCAGTGAGGATATGGCTGTATCCAATTGAACAGATAGTCAGACATACCCGAGAGAAGAATGGTGCGTGTGCGCGATTATCAGATCAGGATTGCAGGCGGCCAACTGTTGTTTGCATCCAAACCGATATGCAGAGGTAATTGAACATGACCATCCATTCGAAGACCTACCAAGTATCCCCGGGGAAGAAGCTGAAGCTGGGAGAGTTGCCAACGGTTGGGCCGAAGCTGACGAAGTCAAAAAAGCAATATCAGAAGCTGCTTGAAGAGCATGTCAAGGATCTGAGCGCGTTGCAGCAACTTCACTACGCGTCAAACCGCCACGCGCTTCTGGTTATCTTCCAGGGCATGGACGCCGCCGGAAAGGACGGCGCCATAAGGCACGTCATGTCTGGGATCAACCCGCAGGGATGCGAGGTTTACAGCTTCAAACAACCGAGCACCGAAGAACTGGAACACGATTTTCTCTGGCGCACTACCGGCTGCTTGCCGGAGCGCGGCCGGATCGGCATCTTTAATCGTTCGTATTACGAAGAGGTGCTGGTTGTTCGCGTCCATCCGGAACAGCTTCGCGAGGAAGGGCTCTCAAAGCAACTGCGGGATGACAAGTCGAAATGGGAGGACCGCTATCGGTCGATTGCAAATTTCGAGGAACATCTCGATAGAAACAGTACGCGCGTGGTCAAGATGTTCCTGCACATATCGAAGGATGAACAGCGGCGGCGCTTCCTTGCGCGCATTGACGACCCCGGGAAGAACTGGAAGTTGAGCCTTGCGGATATTCGCGAGAGAAAGTTCTGGAACGATTACGTGAGAGCGTACGAAGAATGCATAAGTGCGACCAGCACGCATCGCGCTCCCTGGTATGTTGTCCCGGCCGACGATAAGGACGATGCCCGCCTGATCGTCTCTCAGATCGTTCTTGATGCGCTAAGGGAACTAAAACCCTCCTATCCTGAAACAACGCGAAAGCATCGGGCAGAGTTGAAAGCGATCCGCAAAGTGCTCGCCAAGTGAATTCGAAAGCGGTGAATTGAGGTGCAAGTCGTGTATTGCTGCCTCAGTTGGATTTACAGCCAGAGTCTTTCAACCCCATGGCGCGAAAGATGGACATGGCGGGGCACCAATTTGTGAAGGCCGACTGCAGTAAGTTTAGTCCAACGAATGCGGTGAGCCAGAGCCAGTTGGGTGAGAGGTAGTGGGCCAGAGCGAGGGATAGCAAGACCATTGCGCCTCCCATGAGGCGAACTGCTCGTTCAACTGTCATAGCGAATCTCCTTCTTCGGTTGCGGGTTGAGCATCAGCTCCAGGTTTGTGCCCGGAGTGAACCATGTAGTAAAGCACCGGAATAGTCGGCCACGAGAGGAACGTTGAGGCAACGGCTCCAGCAATAAGGGAGAGTGCAAGGCCTTGAAAGATTGGATCGGTAAGGATCACGCTCGCACCGACAACGACGGCGGCCGCCGTCAGCAGCATGGGACGGAAGCGAGTGGCGCCTGCATCGATTACCGCTTCGGCCAACGGCATTCCCTGACGTATGCGCAGTTCGATGAAGTCAACCATGATGATTGAGTTGCGCACGATGATTCCGGCTCCCGCAATAAAGCCAATCATCGAAGTCGCGGTGAAGAATGCGCCCAGCATCGCGTGCGCCGGCATAATGCCAACGAGCGTAAGTGGAATCGGCGCCATAATGATGAGCGGCACAATAAAGGACCGGAACCACCCGACCACTAGAACGTAGATGAGCACGAGCACGGCCGCGAAGGCGAGGCCCATGTCGCGGAAAACCTCGATGGTGATGTGCCATTCGCCGTCCCACTTCATCGAATAATGGTCTGTCGACTTTGGCATCGCCGCGTTGTAGCGTGTCAGCCTATAGCCTGCAGGCAGAATGAGATGGTCGAGCAGCTTGTTCATGGCCATGATGGCGTAGACCGGACTCTCTTCGGCACCGGCCACGTCTCCCGTCACGTAGACGACGCGGTGGAGATTTTTGTGATAGATGCTGCGCTCGATGGTACTGTGTTCGACAACAACCAATTCGCGCAGCGAGACCATTCCTCCATCAACGCCCGGCAGGCGGATATTCTGCAGTCCCTGCTCAGAGGAACGATCGGCACGATCAACTTCGACCATTGCAGGCACAGGTTCGCGAGCGGTTTCATCGTGGAGCAGTCCTACCTGCATTCCGGAACTAGCAAGCGCGAGAGCATGGGTCACATCGGAGACCGCGATGCCGTGCTGCGCAGCCTTTACCTCATCCACACGTATCTTGAGCCTCGGTTGAGGGTCTTCGACGTACCAGTCGGTGTCTACAACTCCCGGAGTGTGCTGGAAGATCGATTTGATTTGCTGGGCAACTTGCGTTTGACCATCGAGATCAGGGCCGTAAACCTCGGCGACCAGAGTTTGGATCACCGGCGGCCCTGGCGGAACTTCGCTGACCTGGACGCGCGCGCCGTACTGGTTGCCAATCGCAATCAGCAAAGGCCGCAACCGCTTGGCGATGCCGTGGCTCTGCAGGCTGCGCCGGTCTGCCGGCAACAGGTTCACTTGAATGTCCGCTTGATTCGGTTGACGGCGCATGTAGTAGTGGCGCACCAAGCCGTTGAAGTTATAGGGGCCGGAAGTTCCGGTATACGACTGGTAATTGAGAACGTCAGGCTGCCGTGCCAGTTCAGCACCAAGCGCCTGCGCGACGCGTGCCGTTTGCTCCAGCGGCGTGCCGCCGGGCATGTTGATCACCACCTGCAACTCGCTCTTGTTGTCGAAGGGCAGCATCTTCACCCGCACCAGACCCATCGGGACAAGCGCGCACGATATCAGGAGCAACGCCACCACTCCAATAAAGAACAGAGTGCGATTTCGACCGGACTCAATCAGTGGAGTCATAATGCGCCGATAGAGCCTGGTTCTCCAGTTCTCTGTCTCGGGCTCCGGTAATTTGGCTCCCTGAAGATGCTTGCCAAGGAGGCGAAGCGCAGCCCAGGGCGAAACCACAAACGCAACCAGGAGCGAGAACAGCATGGCCGCCGAAGCCCCGACTGGAATGGGACGCATATAGGGCCCCATCAGGCCGCGGACAAAGGCCATGGGCAGTACTGCTGCAATCACGGCAAAGGTGGCCAGGATGGTCGGGTTTCCGACTTCGGCGACAGCCTCCACCGCGACAGCGCTCATCGAACGGCCGTGGTTTTCTGGAAGCCTGAAGTGGCGCACCATGTTTTCGACCACCACGATTGCGTCATCCACAAGAATGCCGATGGAGAAGATCAAAGCGAAGAGCGTAACGCGGTTGATGGTGTAGCCCATCAGGTAGAACACAGACATGGTGAGCGCAAGCGTTACCGGAATCGCCAACAGCACGACGCCCGACTCGCGCCAGCCGAGGAAGAGCGCGACCAGAAAAGTAACGGAAAGTGTTGCCAGCAGCAGATGCTCCAGCAGTTCATCGGACTTGTTCTTGGCGGTCTCGCCATAATTCCGAGTGGTGGTCACGGTGACGTCGTTCGGAATTGAAACGCCCTGCATCTCATGCACGCGCTTCATGACGGCGTTGGAGATATCGGTCGCGTTGGTGCCCTTGCGCTTGGCCACAGTGATTGTCACGGCCGGGTACTGGCCTGCGCTCTTTCCGCCGGTGTTGGTGGTGCCAAACACGACGTAGTTTGCCGGGTCGGCCGCGCCGTCAACAATTTTCTCGGCCACGTCCCGCAGATAAACCGGATGTCCACGAACAACGCCCACCACCACGGCTTCCAAATCTTCGCGCCGCGTAAACAGATTGCCGGAATCTATGCGGACCTCCTGGTTGTTCTCGGCAAAGGTACCTGCCTGCACGCTGGCATTTGCGGCTTGCAAGTGCCCGGCAATGGCCATTGGCGAAAGGCCGTAGGCATTGAGCTTTTCTGTGCTGAGCACGACTCGCATCGAGCGCGGCAGCCCGCCGATGACCGCCGTCTCCGAAACATCCGCAACCTGACCAATGCTGTGCTGTATCTCTGCCGCGATGGCGCGCAGTTGGTATCCGTTGTAGCGCTCGCCCCACAGCGTCAGCGCGAGGATCGGCACGTCGTCGATTGACCGCGCCTTGATCAGAGGCTGTGAAACTCCCGGCGGGATGCCGTCGAAATTCGAATAGAGCTTGCTGTATACCTTGATCAGCGCGTCTTCCTGCTGCGTGCCTACGAGGAACCGCACAATCACCAGGCTCTGCCCGGGCGCGGAAGTTGAATAAACATACTCGACGCCCGAGATCTGATGGACAAGGTTCTCAATCGGCAGCGTAACCTGCTGCTCTACCTCGGACGGGGACGCGCCCGGCATGGCGGTGACAATGTCCAGCATGGGAACAAGAATCTGCGGTTCTTCCTCGCGAGGAATAATTACCACCGAAAAGATTCCCAGCGCCAGCGATGCCGCGATGAACAGCGGCGTCAACTTCGAGTTGAGAAAGCTCTGAGCCAGGCGGCCTGCAATTCCGAGTTCTTCCTTCATGGCTGGACCTCAATGCGCTTGCCTGCGAGGTCACGGTCAGAGGGTGTATCAACCAGTTTTTCACCCGCGGATATACCGGACAGAACCTCGATGAGATCGCCTTGTGGAGCGCCCAGTGTGAGGTAGCGAAGTTGTGCAATGCTTTTGCCGTCGAGGACGTAAGCACAGGCCAGCGAACCGCGCATCACCACAGCGGTCCGCGGGATCAGGATCGCCTGCTTTACGCCGTTTGCAAAGTCAGCAGTTCCATACATGCCCGCGCGCAATTGGCTCGATGCGGGCAAGTCGATCTTGATAACGAAGCCATGACTGGAAGGATCGGCTGTGGGCACAATCTCCTGAAGAGTCCCGGTCATGGCTGTCGAGCCTGCGCCATTGATGGCCACCTGGACCTTCATTCCCTTGTGAACGACGCCAATTGCCGACTCATCAACAGTTGCCTGAAGTTGCAAAGCCCCTGCCCGATCCACCTGCACGAGCGGTACGCCCGGCTCCGCCATCGTTCCCGGGTCTGCCATACGCGCCGTCACCACGCCTGCAAATGGCGCAACCAGCCGCGCATAGCCGAGCATGGTGCGAGCGCCATTTTCCTGCGCCCGCGCCGCGTCTGTCTGCGCGCGCACTGCTTCAAGATTCGCAGCCGCTGCTTCGGCCCGCCGCGAGACTTCATCCATCTCCTGCGGGCTGACGCTTTTCTCCGACTCCAACTGCTTGTACCGGCCCAGCGTGCTCGCCGCCAGGGCGGCATTAGTTTGCGCGGCTACCTGCACGCTCTGCGCTGCCTTCACCCCGGCCTGCGCCTGTTCCACCGAGGCCCGCATCGCAGCATCGTCCAGAACGGCAAGCGTCTGTCCTGCCCGCACGCTGTCGCCTTCGTGCACCAGGACCTGTTGGACGCGGCCCATCACCTGCGCCGAGACAATCGCGGTCTCTCGCGCATGAACGGTGCCCGTCGACCGCACGTTTAGAGGTACCTCTTGCTGCCGGCTCTCCACCACCCGAGCCTGCATGGTCTGGACTACCGTTTGTTGAGCAGTATCATCGCTCTTGCAGCCGGCCGTCATCATTGCGGAACTGAGAACCAGACAACCCAATAAGACAGTCTTCATTGCAATTCCTCCGCCGCATCGGGAGTCAGCGTCCCTGTCGCGTACAAAAGTTCGGTATAGGCCATGGCGTTTCCGTAAACGGCATGCCAGTAGTTGGATTGGCTCTGCCGCTCGGCATCTTCGGCTCGCAGCAAATCAGTGATGGTGGCGAGCCCAGCGGCATAGCGATTCTTCAGAATTCGCAGGCTCTCGGCCGATTGGTCCATTGCCGCCCGTGCCGTCTCCAGCGAGAGCGACGCCGTCTGCCGGTGAATGTGCGCCTGGCTCACTTCAAGCCGCAGATGCAGTCGCGAGGCAGCCACTTGCGCGTCTATCTTCTGCTTGGCCGCCGTCTCCCGCGCAACCTGGGAGCGCTTGCCAATGGGCAGAATGTCCACGCTGATCTGCACCCCGGCTACCCAGTTGTTGCCGCCTGCACCGCCTATCGAACCCCGGTCTTCTTCCCAGTTCCCGTAGGCGCTGACGCGGGGGCCAAACTCCGACTTCGCGGCTCCCAGCGCGGAAACCTGCGCTTGCTGTGCCTGTCCGAGCGCCGCGAGATCGGGCCTCGTCTTCGCCGCCGTCGCCATCTCCTGCTCCAGCGGAAGTTCCGGAAATGCGTGCGTCTCAATCGGTTTTAATTCAGTCGCCTTCAAATCCGTCGTGCCCATCGCCTCGCTCAGTTGCGCCCACGCGAGTTCCAGGTCGCCTTGTGCAGTAATCAGCTCCTGCTTGCGTGCCGCTGCGTTCACCAGGGCCGACATCCGATCCGACTCCACCGCAAGCCCAGCCTTCACATGGTCATCCACCGATGTCAGCAGCGCGGCGGCCGTTTCCTGTTCGTGCTGCGCAACAGCAATCTCCCGCTGCGCGTAAAGCACGGACTGGTACGCACCCACAACTCGAAACACAATCTGCTGATCGACTGCCTTGGCAGATGAGGCGGCGCTCGCTTTGAACAAATCTGCGCGCCTGATCTCCTTCTGCGTCTTGAACGAGTCGAATGCCATCCACGAGCCTGACAACTTCGTCGA
>Ga0118677_10004140_pt1 | contig 26757 bp, 28 predicted proteins | sample AliMusrvi5mmetaG_FD_86154 | JGI IMG/M metagenome (GOLD analysis project Ga0118677, IMG submission 86154) | reverse complement strand
GAATTTTAACGGCGGCAACAAGGACGCCGCGGCATCGGGCGGTTTCCGCGACGGTTTTAGCGAGGACGGCCGCGCGGCTTTCTTTCTCAAAGGAAAACTCAAAGGAAAGTTTCTCGTGAAGGCCAAATATGACACTTCCGACAAACGCTCCGGGCTTTTCACGAATCTTAATCCGAACGATTACTATCCGATCTATGGAGACAATTCGACGCGCGATTATCAGGCGCAGGAAACGGCGCAAAGGTTGTACGTTCTCGTCGAGATGGATCGTTCTTACGCCCAATGGGGAAGCTTCAAGACCGAGTTCACGGATACGGAGCTTGCAACCTACAACCGTACACTTTCCGGCCTGAAGGTCAATTTTGATACGGTCCAGAGCACGGTCTATGGTGATCCCGCGCGTGGGTTCAAACTTTTTTACGCAAATTCCGATCAGCAGGCGGATCACAATGAACTTTATGCCACGGGCGGTTCGCTTTTCTACACGCGTAACCGCAACATCATCGAAGGCAGCGAAAAGATCCGTGTTGAGATCCGCGACAAGATTCAGAACATGACCGTAAATAGTTATGATCTTCAAGAAGGTGTGGATTATGAGATCAATTACGGGGAAGGGCGCATTCTTCTTTCCAGGCCACTTTCCTCGGTGGCCGCAACGGACACATTGACCTCGACTGATATTCTTGACGGCAATCCAGTGTATTTGATTGTTGATTATGAATATAAACCCACCTCGGCCGGTCCTATGGTTCCCGATCAAGGCGTACGAGGTTACACGTGGGTTGGAGATCATTTGAGGGTCGGTGCGACGGGGGTGATGGAAAAAAGACCCTCTTCGGATTATGACATGGTGGGTGTGGATGGCATGCTGGCGTTCGGGCGCAATACGAAGCTCACGGCGGAGTATGCCGCAACGACCAACCAGCAGGATGGGACTTCGATTTCATATGATGGCGGCATCAGTTACACAGATCTTAGTTCTTTGAACGGGAGACATACTCGGCCTCAGAACAGTGCTTATCTCATCCGGGGTTCGTCCGAGCCTCTCAAAGGCTTGGAAACGACCGGGTATGTCCAGGGTGTAGATCCGAGTTTTTCGAATGGCTATATGCGGGATCAGGAAGGCTTTGAAAAATACGGCGTGGCCACACGATACAAATTTACAGACAGTTTGGCCATCCGGTACCGTTTCGATCATAACGCGGTCATGAGTCAGCTGATGCCACTGGATGTGACGGGGAATCAAGCGCCGTTTCAGACGCTTGAAACCCAAACTGCGCAGGTCATTTATGATGACGGGCAATATCTCGCGGAGTTGGAGTATCAGCGTCGCAATCTGGATCAGGTCCACCTCTGGCGAGCCGGCAATCTTCTTGTAGGCGTCGGGTCCTAAAAACAGAAGCTTTTCGCTGATGGGCTGCTGCCCTAGGCCGGCGTTCACCTCGTTAAAATGAGCACGTCCCGACGCAAGCTGATCGGGAAACAGATCTGCCAGCGCCACAACCTGCGCCGAAATGTTTTTGGCAAACGATGTAGCCACCCCGGTGCCGCGCCCTCCGCAGCCCAGCAACCCAAGCCGCACCGCCGAGTTGGCCTCGTACCCAAAAGCCGCTCGCGGCTTCAGCAATAAAATTCCTGCAGCAACTCCCGCACCTGTTTGAAGAAATTCACGACGCTTCATGACGCCTCGCTTCCTGTTGTTCATCTGATACTGTGCCGCAGAAACTGGGTGCCCAGGTCTCGATTTTGAGACCTGGGAAACCACAAACCTCAACGGCTCAATTCTTACCCCAAAACCGAGTGCAGTATCTCCTCGAGGTAGAGCTTTTCCAGCCGCACATCTTCAATCTGCGCCGGCCCTGAAGTCTCCCGCTCGATCGTCACAGCGCCTGCATATCCAAACTTATGCAGCCGTGTAAACACCGTCTTGAAATCCACCAGCCCCTTGCCGATGAGAACCTCTTCGCCCAATTTGCTGGGGTCGGTGGGCCAGCGGCCGTCTTTGGCGTGAATGCTGAGAATGTGCGGGCCAAGAATGTCTACCGCATCCACCGGGTTGGCTTTGCCGTAGAGAATCAGATTGGCCGTATCCAACCCCACGCCAAGGTTTGGCAGGCCCACATCTCGAATCACGCGTGACATCGCAGTCGGTGTCTCCTGCCCCGTCTCCATCAAAAAGTGCTGTTCATTGCCCTGGCAATGCTGCGCTACTTTGCGGATCGCTTCGACCGTCCCGGCATAGAGCGCGTCGTCCGGATTCTCGGGAATGAAGCCGCAGTGCGTCTGCACCTGGGGCACACCGAGCCGCTTGGCAAAATCCGAAGCCTGGCAAAGGGCGTCGATGCGCGCCGCGCGCGTCTGCGGCGGAACCAGGCCAATCGTAGCGGGCCCGCGCATAAAGTCCCACACCAGCGGCTCGGGGCCCACCACCTCCACCGTCGTGGCAGTCACCGCGTAGCGCGCCAGCAGTTCGCGCAACTGCGCTGCCAGTTCCGGGGTGAAGCCGTTGATGTAGTCGTCCAGCGAGAGAAAGCAGTTTGAAAAGCCCAGGTCGTGAACCCGCCGAATGGTCGCCTCCGGCGCGCCAAACGGGTTCACCAGCAGGCCCAACGCCATCGGCTTCAACGCTGCGGGCGCGGTCTCCGCCAACCTCGGCGCGGACCAAAGTTTCTCGGTCACCAAGGCGGCCGAGGCAGCGCCGATAAAATTTCTCCGGTTCATTTGGTGTCCCTTCCTTCGCAAACTAATACTACATTTGCTGTTACATTCGCATATCCCTCATTTGCGAGGGAGCAGGAAGCTTCAGCCTCCTGAAATGCCAACGCCCAGGAACCACGGAAGGATTAGCAAAATGAGGACTCCGATCAAGCCGTCGCCTTCACCGGAACTGCAGTGAGGGACGGCGACCAATATAGCCCGAGTGAGGTATTCTGCCGCCTCGGAACTGAGGCGAAAGTCGTTCAGGTTGAAGGAATCAAGCCGCTTTTCGCTTGACGCCCCATCGTCGCTGCCCGCAGCGGCGCCTACTCCAACTGTTGAACCTGGGTTCCCTCAGGCACCTTCACCAGGAACTGATCGTCGGTTAGCGTCATGTTCTCCACGATCTTTTCGACCGTTAGAACAATCTGGTACTCCTCCATCGGTCTCCGGATCGTCACCTTCGACGGATACTGGCTGGTGCCAAAATCCGTGTAATCCGCATAAAAGACCTGGGTCTCCAGGTTGCCCTCGTTATCGTAGAGATCCTGCTGGTACGGCAGAAGATTGTCGCGGTGAAACGTGACCACGCGCACAGGCGTCAGCTCCGAACTGCCCGGTTTGCGCCGCATAACGCTGAGAATGTATTCCGGCACCGTGTAAAAGTGCTTCCGCTGCGCATCCTCTTCAGTTGAAACATCGGCGGTCACCGCATAAAGGTCGTCCGGCTCAAGACCGCGAACGATCATGGCGTCCAGAAAGAATCCCGGCCGCATGTTTTCCACCTGGCTGGCCGACTTCTTCTTCAGCGTGTTTGGCCCTTTGACCACCTTGTTCCGCGATGGAATGTAGAGCGTAAACGTCTTGCCGTCGCTGGCCATGTCAAACATTTTTGTGCCCAGCACAGGAACCTGGCCCAATACCCGCAGCGACTCCGGCTTGCGGATCAGGATGTGTCCCCGGAACGTGGTGTAGTCCTTGGCCACACCTTCTTTGCTCTTCAATACGCTGGCCTGAATCTCCACCGTGGCGGTGAGAGTGTTCAGCGCGCCCCAGCGTTGGTTGAGCTGCGCCACCAGGTCCGCGGGCTTCACTGTCTGCACAACCGACGGGGCCTTGGGCACCGGCAGTCTGCGCGTGGTCCTGAGAATAAAGCAGCCGGAGAGCGTGAACGGCAACAGCATTGCCGAAAGAGCGGCCAGGCGGCGTACAGGCTTCATCGTCCACCCGCCTTTTTCACCGCATGGCGGTATCCGGCCACGTTGTGCTCGTGTTCTTCAATGGTCGACGAAAAGAGCGAATGCCCCTGCGCATTGGCGCCTGCGGCCACAAAGTACAGGTAATCGGTTTTCGCAGGTTCCATGGCCGCGCGCAAAGACCGCATGCCTGGGTTGGCCACCGGCCCCGGCGGCAACCCGGCGCGCAGATAGGTGTTGTAAGGTGTATTGCGCTTCAGGTCGCTCTGGTAGATGGTGCCCCTCCACAGTCCCTCAACCTGCAACCCGTAGATCACGGATGGATCGGTCATCAGCGGCATCTTTTTGGCAAGGCGGTTCTCAAAGACGCTGGCCACCAGCGGACGCTCCGCGTCCACTGCCGTCTCCCGCTCGACCAATGAAGCCAAAGTCACCACGCGATGCACATTCTCTTTCAAACCAAGCTGCCCGGCCACTGCCCTGAAGCGGCGCACCATGGCCGCGCAAATTTGAGCCGGGCTGGCCTTGCGCGCAAAGTAGTAAGTATCCGGGAAAAGGTAGCCTTCCAGGCTTGTTGCCGCGGGATCCACGTCGGACACCAGCTTGACCTCGCTCGCCTGTGCGTCAACAAAGCCCTGGCTGGCCCCAAACCCTGCCGCCTCAAGCCGTGCGGCAATGTCGAAAACTGTGGCCCCTTCCGGAATGGTCACGGCCCTGGTAAACACGTCGCCGCGCACAATCCGGCTGTACACTTCGGTGAGCGCCGCCGGATGGTCGAACCGGTACTCTCCGGCCCGCAGCCTTCCCCGTTTCCACCAGCGCATCAGCAGGAAGCCGTACCGGCTGCGCACCACGCCCGCCGACTCCAGTTGCTGTCCTATCCGCGCGGCCGTCGAGCCAGATGGAATATCAACGAAGGTCTCAGTCTCCGGCCCGTATGGGGCGATCACAAGCCATGCCGCAGCGCCAGCCCCCAGAAGCAGCACCAGAACCGTCGCCAGGATGACTCCCGCCGCGCCAGAACTGCCTTTTTTTCTGCTCGTTCGTCTGCGGCGTACCATTCGTTAATATGGACCCTTCATCCTTTAAGACGCTTTGCATCGACGCTGAGATGCGATTACTTCGATTGTACCGGGCATCACAGCCAAAACCGGCCGTTTCTTCAACAACCCGCTGGCTTTAAGCTGGAGATTAGGAGCCAAATCCTGCAATCAGCACCCCGTCCACGCTACCTCGCCCTCGACGTCGGCAATCGCCGCATTGGCGTCGCTGTGTCAGACGAACTGGGCCTGACCGCGCAGCCGGTCCTCACCCTGGAGCGGCGCCGCAACCAGCGCGAAGATCTGCGCTCCCTCGCCCGCCTCGCCCGCCGCTTTGAGGTTGCCGGCATCGTCGTTGGCAATCCGGTGCATCTTTCAGGCGAGTTGAGTCCCCAGACCGTCAAAACCCAGGCCTTTGCCGCAGAGTTGGGAGAACTGACGGGCCTGCCCATTCACCTGTGGGACGAGCGCCTGACTACCCGTGAAGCCCACCAGATTCTCTATGAAGCGGGTCACCCCCGCCAGGAGCACCGCCGCGTTGTAGACCAGGTTGCGGCCACGCTGATCCTGCAATCCTTCCTCAACGAGAAACAGCGGCCTGACGAAAGCCCCGAGCCTCTCAGTTCCTAGCCCCTTAGTCCTTCTCCCATCACCCGCGTATAATTAGACGTCTAGTTCTTTCATCTCTTGCGGTTTGAGCCACCCCAGCTCCCCGCCACGGATCATGAATGCCCGAGCACATTAAGAAGCAGCTGTTAGCAGAGATCGCGATCCTTGAGCACGAGCTCCAGCATGAGCTGCCTGCCGAGATCAAAAAAGCCGTTGCCATGGGTGACCTCTCGGAAAACGCCGAGTATCACATGGCCAAGCAACGGCAGGACTTTGTTAACGCCCGCCTGGGCCAGCTCAAAAAGCGCATGGCCGAGCTTTCGCTCGTCAACTTGACCAACATTCCCCGCGACCGGGCAGGCTTCGGCTCCACCGTGGTTGTCTTTGACTCCACAAAGGACGAGGAAATCGTCTACCGCCTGGTCACCAGCGAAGAGTCAGACGTTTCAAAGGGCCTTATCTCCACCACATCTCCAATTGGCCGCGGCATCGTGGGCAAGCGCGTGGGCGACATTGCCACCATCGTCACCCCCAACGGCAAGCGCGAGCTTGAAATTCTAAAGTTGACCACCATCCACGACGAAGCCGCCGAAGCAGAAGCAACCGATGGAACATCTGCAGCCGGCGCGGAACAGCAGTAAGGACGAAAAAGAAATGACCTGGACCAGTGCTCTTGGCCGCGGCTGCGGCTGGCTACTTAATCACCTCGTGCACGGCCTGGCGCTGACCCGCATCTCTCCCAACGCCCTCACCTTCATCGGCCTGGTCATCAACATCGTCGCCGCGTTTCTCTTCGGCCATGCCGACGCCAAGAACGCTGACTGGATGTTCTTCTCCGCGGGTTGCGTCATCTTTACCGCGGGCGCCTTCGACATGCTCGATGGCCGCGTGGCCCGCCGCAACAACCAGGTCACCGTCTTCGGATCGTTCTTTGATTCCGTCATCGACCGCTACTCCGACGTAGTGCTGTTCTTCGGCCTGCTGGTCTACTACGGCCGCATCAACCGCTTCCGTTACGTGGTGCTTGTGGCCTTTGTCATGGTCACGTCGCTGATGGTGAGCTACACGCGCGCCCGCGCCGAGGCTCTCATCGGCCAGTGCAAAGTCGGCTTCATGGAGCGCCCGGAACGCATTGTTCTGGTCATCATCGGCGCTGTGTTCAGCCACTGGGGCGCAATGGGTCCGGTTCTTTGGGTGCTTGCCGTGCTTTCAACCATCACGGTGGCCCACCGAATCGTTTACACCTACCAGAACACCAAGCACCTGGCCGCGCAGGGCTAGAGCGCCTAGAGCCTGTTCCAAAAATGGCAGCTGCATCTGAGTTATAAAACCTCAGGTGTTAAAACCCCTGTTTTTAGGGCAGTTCTTGGCACGACTGAAGTCGTGCCCTGACACAAAGCTGATTTTTGAAATACGCTCTAGCAGTTCACCACCATCACGGAGCAGCCCTGCTTCACCGGCTTCCACTGCACCAGGAACTGCGTGACTGCCGCGGTCTCCATGCGCCGCATGGCCGAAAACTGGTGGTTTTTCTGGCTGTACAGCAGCTTTCCGTTTTCGCTTAGAACCGCCAGTGCCGGCACGCCCTTGTCGATGGGGACCTCGTACTTGCTTGCGATATCCAGGTTGCGGTCCGCATAGCCGATGTTGACGTGGACAAGCACAAAATTGGCCTCCAGAAGGGGCAGGTTCTGCGGGTCGTGGAAATACATGTCGAGCACCTGGCAATCGCCGCACCAGTTCCCGCCAAAGTCCAGCAGAATGCGCTTGTGGGCTTGCGCGGCGGTCTTCAGGGCGGCAGCCAGATCAGCCTTGGCCTGTGCCGCATCGGGATAGATTTCGCGGGTGGCAGGCCTTGCCGTGCCAACGGCCAGGGCCAGAAAAGCAACCAGTGCGGCGCGTCTAAATATCTTCACAGGGAACACTCCACTACTGCCTTCAGTGTGCCACAAAGCGGAGAGCGCTTGCCAACCTCGCGCCCCGGCGTCATGTACTCTGAAGTGTGGCCAATGAACTCCGCAATCGTCTCGAATCCTCCATGTTCCCCGACCTGGGATCGATGATGGAGGGCTATGCCCGCGCAGCCGCCGAGTTCGCCAAAAAAGAATTCAAGCTGAAACTGGACTTCACCTCGGAATCGATCAACGCCTTGGATGAAATTCTGGTCATGGTGGGCGAGAGCCCCGAGCTCGATCTGGATTTCGAAACCCGCCTGTGGGGCAGCTACCTGGGAGAAATTTTGCGGCGCCGGTATGCCGGCACCTGGGAAATGACCCAGTATCCCGGCGGCCTGGTGGCTGTTCCTGCGGTGGATGTGCGTGGTTCCAGACTCTTTCCGCTGATGAAGGTTTACCGCCGCCTGACCATCGGCGAAGAAGACGACCTGCGCGCCTTTTACACAATGGCCACCGAGCGGCTGGGCAAACCGGCACAGGTAAACTAGAACCCGCCCGCGCGCTGCACGACTTCCCGCCTTTGTGCGACAATAATCACGGATAGAGTGCGTCGGCACATCGCGGCGCTCGGAGGATAGCATTATGGATCTCATACAGCCGTGGCATCTGGTTGTGCTGGGTGTAGTCGCGTTCCTGCTGTTCGGCGCCAAGCGGCTGCCGGAGCTGGGCAAGGGTTTGGGTGAAGGCCTGAAGGGCTTCAAGGAAGGCATCAAGGGGGTCACGGACCCCACGCCTGCGCCACCGCCGCCGGTTGTGCAGCAGAGCGCGCCGCCCGCGCCGCCGCCCGCTCCTACAGTCGAAACCAAGTAGGCGATTTCGCCGGCCCAGGGTTTCGCGCCGTTCCGTGTGTTGGGGTTGACGCTCACTCTGGAGTCGCGTGAATTGTTCGAAATGTCAGCGGCCCGTGCCAAAGCACGGGCCGCTTTACGTTTGCTGGCCGCTGCGGCAATCTGCCGGGTGCACCATCCATTTCGCGCACTTTGCGAAATGGGTGGGACAGCACTCTCTCAACTCACGGCCTTAGTCCTTAGTCCTCCTCACAGGCTCAGCAGCACCACGGCAACCAGCGCCACGCCCATGCCGCCTACCTGCCGTCGCGTGGGCCATTCGCGCAGCACCAGCGCGGCCAGCAGAATGGTGCCTGCCGGATAAAGCGAGCAGACCACCGCCGCCACATCCAGCCGCCCCAGTTCCGTTGCCCGGAAATAGACAAGGTTGCCGAAGGTATCGAGCATTCCTGCCATGATTCCCGTGAGCCAGAACCCTCGCCACGCGCATTTGGGCGGTTTTACCAGCAGAACCAGCACCATGGCCACGACCCCGGCAGCGCGGGCGGCAGTCATGGGCCACAAAAGCCCTTCCCCGCCAGCCATCTTGAACAGGATCAACTGGGTGCCGAAGCCGATTCCCGAAAGCGCCCCCAGCAGCAGCGCCAACGGCGGTGTGCCCGCGCCTCTGGCTCTTGGCGAGTGGGAGATCAGCCAGATGGCGACGCACCCCATTGCCAATCCAGCAGCAGTCAGCGGGGTTGGGAGTCCGTCGTGGATGAGAGAGAAGAGAACGGGCACGAGCGCTGTCAGCAGGCCGGTGAGGGCCGCTGTGAGGCCCATGGCCCCCATGGCCAGCGCGCGATAGAACACGGCCAGCGCCACTGCCCCTTCAGCCCCGCCCAGCGCGGCATAGATGAGAGGATGCGCGCCCGGGAGGGCCACCTTCATGCCCAGGCAAACGGCAAGCAATACGAAGAGAGAAACAAGATGGCCTGAGCAGACCACCAGCAGAGCGGGGGCGCGGCGCGCGCCCAACCCGCCCACAAAATCCGATCCGCCCCAGGTGGCGGCCGAAATCAATCCCAGCCCGGCCGCTGCTCCCGACGAACTCACGGGCTACTGCAGATCCTTCGCCGAAGGATAGTAGCCGTGCTTTGCAATTACCTCAAGCCCCGGGCGGTCCACGCGCACATCGATCTTGCGGAACTTGCCGTCGATTACCGGCTGGTGGCTCAGGTAGCCGAGCGTGTACTGGGTCCGCGCCTCTTCGGCAATCTTGGCGTAACTCTTCTCGATGCCGTTCAGGCTGGCTTCCGAGTCCAGCGTTCCGCCGGTTTCAAGCGTGTATTTATTCAGGATGTTGTCATACATCGTGAAGGGAATATGGACGCGGCTGATGAAGCCTTCGCCCCAGCGCGCCGAGTCGCCGACGGCCGTTCCGTAGACACCAATCTGGTTGGTTTGCAGGTAGCGCACAACCTCTTTGTAGGTGGCCTTGCTGCCGTATTCCTTGCCGTCCGAGATCACGTAGATCACGCGCCGGCGGCCCTTGGGACGCGATGAAAGCTCCTTGGCCGCGGCCAGGATGGCGTCGTTGAGGGTGTGAATTTCCTTGGGGATGGTCATCGGGGCGGTGCCGCTTCCAGTTGACCGGCCCGGCTGGATGTTGGGATCGGCGCATGCGCCGTTGACATGGATACTGCAGCCGGCCAGAGGGCCGCTGTTGACAGGCACCAGCATATCTTCGCCGGCCGCCTTGGTCATTGAGAGCACATAGGGAACGCGCGCGCTCTGTGCTCCGGTAAAGCCTCCGGAGCGGTTCTGCGCGCCGTTGTTGTAAGAGAACACCGCAACTTCGTCGTAGGGCGTGAGCGCTCCCTGGATGGCGCCTAAAGAATTGTTTACTTTGGCCATTACGTCTGAGGTCAGGCTCTGGTCGATGACGAAAGCGACGGATAGCGGGAACGGGTCAACGGTAAACAGGCGAAGAGGCTCGCGAATTTCGTTCTCAAAAACCTTGAAGTCGCGGAAGGTGAGTCCGGCTACCAGCTTGCCCTTTGCGTCCTTTACCGTAACCGGAACTTCGACAAAGTTTACATTGACGATGAAGTCCGCGGTCTTCTTCACGCCTTCGCCGGCTGCGGGCATCTCGGGCGGGGCGGCCTGAAAGGTGTCTTTGCCCTGCGAAGAAGGCGGGGCGCTGCTCGGCGCCGGCTGTTGCGGTACTTGCTCGCTGGATGAAGAACTGGACGACGATGGAAGATCCCCGGCGCCGATGCCAGGCGTAATCGGACCGTCTCCTGTAAGCGGAGGGTGCTTTTGGGGCGCAGGGGCATCGGGCACGGTGGGTTGCTGCTGTTGGGCGAAGGCCACCCTGCCTGAAATCAGGCCCGAACTCAGGAGCGCGGCAAGCGCCATTACCGATAAACCTAGCTTCACAGGTATTTCGTCCTCCCGGACTGCCGCTTTCTGCCGACCAACGGCTCGCGGAAGCACTCCGCGCCAGCCGGAAACCAGCCAGCAGGGCTGCATTGGACAGAGTATCAGACGCGCCAGCGCTGCGCTGGTTGGCCCCCGGCCCACAATCGGTTCGGGTATGCTCTCTTCAGTGTTCAGGGCTCGTCTAAAGGAGCAGAATGAGCGTTCGTTTAGGAGTTGCCGCCTTGTTGCTTGGCCTACCGGCCCTGTTTGCGCCGGGGTGGGCCCAGCTTGCACCGTCGCCGGATGCGCCGCCGGTCAGCACCGCTCCGGCTCCCGCGGACGATGAGCAGTCGGTGGCCACATTCAAACTCCAGGTCAACCTGGTGGACGTGTTCTTTACCGTCAAGGACAAGGGCGGGAACCTGGTTCCGCACCTGACCAAGGACGACTGCAACGTGCTGGAAGACAAGGAACCCCAGAAGCTCAAGAACTTTGTGGCCGAGACTAACCAGCCGCTGACCCTTGGCATTCTGCTTGACACTTCAGGCAGCCAGGAACGGGTGCTGCCTCTCGAGCAGCAGGTTGGGAGCCAGTTTCTCGAGCGCATATTGCGCCAAAAGGACGAAGCCTTTCTGCTGTCTTTCGACGTGAATGTAGACCTGCTGCAGGACTTCACCAACAGCGCCCGCCAGTTGTCGCACGCCATGAACAAGGCGGAAATCAACACCGCTGGAGGAAACGGAGCCGCGGGAATTCCGGGAGCCGGCGGCGGAACCATACCCTCCATTGGAGCGCCGAAGGGAACCCTGCTTTACGACGCGGTTTACCTGGCGGCCAACGAGAAGATGACCCAGGAGACCGGCCGCAAGGCGATGATCCTGCTGACCGACGGCGAGGATCAGGGCAGCAGGGTCAAGATTGGCGAATCCATCAGTGCGGCACAGCGGTCGAACGTTCTGGTGTACGTCATCCTGATTGCCGATCGCGGTTTCTATGGCGGCTTCAACATGGGGTACTACGGCTATTCGGCCATGAAGAAGATGGCTGAAGAAACCGGCGGACGGCTCATCGATGTAGGCAACAACGGCAAAAAACTTGAGGCGGCCTTCCAGCAGATTGAAGATGAGTTGCGCACGCAGTATGTGGCCAGCTACACGCCCAGCAATTCCAAGCTCGATGGCACTTTCAGGCATCTCGCGGTGGAGTGTCGCGGAGATGGGATGAAAGTGCAGGTCCGCAAAGGCTACTTTGCCACGCCGCCGTCTAATTAGAAATCGAGTCTCAGCTGGATGTCTCATTTCAAGGCAATGAATTACCGAAGTCTTGTTACACGGTAATCTGGCGCATAACATCCGTCTTCGCTACTATCGGCATCAGTGAAACAAACTTTAATCTATGCGCGCCAGAAAGATGCCATGATGACGAATTGCACCGCCAATGACGGTTTTGAGATCAGCCCCCGGTTTCGCCTCACAGTAGAAGAACGGATTGCGCGGCTCGAGCGGGACGCTGAATTCGACGAAGCCCGGGTGTCGGGGCTCATCGATGCCGACCACATTCGCAGGCACATGCGTTTGGTGGCCGTGCAGCGGGCTGAGGCTTTGCGCATGAGGCTTTTTCTTGATCGCGCCAGGACGCGGCTTCCGCAGCCTTTGATTGCCCTATAACTCCCGGCGCACTCAGCTAACCAGCAACTTGAGCCGGCAACATGCCTTCCGCAGTCGGCGAACCTTGTTTCCACTTTGAAGAGTTTGGAGCACCGGGCGGGTTTCGAACCCGCGAATACAGGTTTTGCAGACCTGCGCGTTAGCCACTTCGCCACCGGTGCTTGAGAGAGTTGTCAGTTGACAGTGGGCAGCTGTCATTTTCCACCCCAAGTCAACCGGACTCGTTGCTCTAAATCAGGTTTCCTGTTGCACTCAGTCCTAAATTAAAAAACCCACCGCGCCTTATGGCGGGTGGGTCGATGGGGATCAGGATTCTTGTTTCGGAATCTAGCCCATACGACGCGCCCGCTCGGCACAGCAGCCCTGACAGCTGCAGCAACAATTCGCGAGAGTGAAGATATGTGCCATTGAATCCTTAGCCGGATGACGGGCTTTACGTCGCCGCGTCCATCGGGGTATTCGTAGAGTAGAGTAAGTCTGAATTGAAGTCAAGCGATGCGCGGCGTCGGTGATTGAAGGCCGCGAGCCGATTGCGCTAAGCAACAACCCCCAGCACCTTATCTTCGCAACTAAGTGCGAGGTTCACATGAGCACACAGTCAGAGCCTGAAATGCTGAGAAAAGCATACGAGGCATTCAACGCCCGCGAGATTGATGCAGTTCTGGCAATGATGCTCCCCGATGTGGACTGGCCCAATGGTATGGAGGGCGGGCGCGTGCTGGGCCAGGAAAACGTGCGCGCCTACTGGAAGCGCCAATGGCAGCTTGTGGACCCGCGCGTCGAACCGGAGAGCTTTGCCTGCGAAGACGCCGGGCGAATTGTGGTTCGCGTTCACCAGGTTGTTCGAGACCTCGCCGACAGCATCCTTCTCGATCATATGGTTGGTCATTCCTACACCTTTCGGGACGGCCTGATTGCCCGCATGGATATTCTCGATGCAGACTGACGCCCGGATGAAATGAAACCCAGGAGTTGAAGGCCGTGGAACTCGACTACTTTGTGGTAGATGTCTTTACTGAAACCGCGCTGCAAGGGAACCCGCTGGCGGTGGTGATGAATGGCGGCGGACTGAGCACCGCGCATATGCAGGCCATCGCCAAGGAATTCAACCTGTCAGAAACCACATTCGTGCAGCGCAGGCCAGCCGATGTGGAACGGGCCGAGGGAGTGCGGGTGCGCATCTTCACCACCCAGGAAGAATTGAACTTCGCCGGGCATCCCACGCTGGGAACCGCGAGCGTGCTGCGGCGCGAGGCGCCTGAAGCGGTGCAAGGGTCAACGGTGACTCTGGCGCTTAACGTCGGCCCTGTTCCAGTCGTCTTCAAAGGCGAAGGCTCGTTTGGCGAGATGACACAGCGGGACCCGGAGTTTGGCGCCGGACTTGAAGTGGGAGCGGTTGCACGGCTGACAGGACTTGCGACAGAGGATCTTGACCCGACACTGCCGCCGCAGGTCGCTTCAACGGGAACTGCGTTCGCCATTGTTGCGCTGCGGTCGGTGGCTGCACTGGCGCGGCTCAACGTCAACCAGCAGGAGGCAACGGTCTGGCTGCGCGAGCGCGGGGCGCGCTGGTTTTATGTGCTGGCGCGGACAGGGCACACAGAGCCGGCCTGGCGGGCGCGGATGCAATTCAACGGCGGCGAAGATCCCGCGACGGGTTCGGCTGCCGGATGCGCCATAGGCTACCTGGTTGCGCACGGCGCGGTTCGTTCCGGCGATCATGTTCAAATACGACAGGGCGTTGAAATGGGACGGACCAGCGATCTTTTTGTCGCTGCAGATTTGATTTCGGGGAAGGTGGCGAATGTGCGCGTGGGGGGCAGCACCGTTCTCGTGGCAAAAGGACAGCTTTTCCTGCAGTAATGCACATGCTTTCAACAGAAAATCATCGCCGCAAGTTATAGCGAGTGTTAAATCTAGGTTACTTTCGCTTGTTTCACACCGATTTTCAGGGCGGCCTTCGCTTCCCTTTCTCCATTGCCATAGATTTTCAATCACCGTACTCTAGCGATTCATTGAACCAATTTAACCGGCGACTTTACCGGTTCGGCCCCAGGCACCAAGCACAATCCAACTGCGAACAAAGGATAGCCTCCAGGAAATCGAATGCCGGATGCTGTTTCGTTGGAACTCCGCGCCCCCTCATAGGCGATGGCATTCCTGCCAAGCGGCACGGCCGCACGTTCATCCGGGAAGCAGCTTTCCTGTTTGTAGTTCACGGTCCCACAAACCAGCTCGAACGCCACTACAGCGGGCAGGGGAGAAGTGTGTTTGCCATTGGGGCTCGCAAACTAAACGAAGGAGTTAATCAACAGACAATGCGCCCCAAGAAAATTATTCTCTGCGTAGACGACAACGAACAGGATCTTTCCATTCTCAGGTTCATGCTGGCAACCAACGGGTACCGGGTGGTTGCAGCCACCAGCGGGCAGGAGGCAATCGGCCTCTTTGCGGAGTTCCAGGTTGACCTTGTATTGGCTGATTTTGGAATGCCTCAAATGAACGGGAACCAGCTGGTTGACCGCCTGAAGCGGCTTGCCCCGCATGTGCCGATGATCCTGCTCGGCGACCCACAGAAGATGGGCGGCGATATTCACGCGGCCGACGCCCTGCTGGCCAAGAAGAACTGCTCGCCGCAGGAACTGCTGGAACGCATCAAGGTGATGAGCGCCCGCAAACGCGGACCGCGCAAGGGCGCGCAGCGGATGGCGCCCGTAAGTGAACTGGCGGCGGCCTCGTAAGCCCTGGCAATTGCTGCCGACTTTTTGCAAGCTGCTGAGATACTCGCGGCCTCTCGGCTCGATCAATCCCGGACTGCGGGGCTTGGTCAGCCAACGCCGATAGCGGAACTAGGGTTGGGAATCCACCCCGATTTTAGTCCGCTAACTCGCTTTGGAAACCTTTTCAATCGACCCGCATCACTCGTGTTCTTCTTTCGCCAATACTCGGCTCTTGACGATTCTGCATGCGGATGGGCATACTCCCCAATTATGCCCATGCCGGAGAACTCTCCTCTGCTCCGGCGGCAGTTGGCTTCTTATGGACCTGGTGGTTGTTCGTCTTCTTTTTGTTGCTCTTCTTGCCGGAGTTTGCTATTTCCTTCGTCCATTCGGCATGACTGGTTGGGTGGGAGCGGGCGCTGGCGCGCTGGCAGCCTCCGCCGTCATCCTTTTTGAGTTCCGCGTGCGGGCTCTAACCTTGCGCAGGCTCATTGGCGCGCTGGTGGGCTCCATCATGGGCATCATCGGTGCGGCTCTCTTCTGCCTCGTATTGCGCAGCGCTCCTCTTGAGACATCCAACTCGGCTGCATTGCAGATTTTTGTTCTGCTGCTTATGACTTATGTCGGGCTCCTGGTGGGCGCCAACAAGGGCGACCTGCTCAATCCCGCGGCCCTGGGAACTGTCTTCTCCAGCGACCGGCCCACTCGCCGCAACGTCAAGGTACTTGACACCAGCGTGATAATCGACGGCCGCATTGCCGACATTGCAGAGGCCGGTTTTATTGATGGTGTCATGGTGGTGCCCGAGTTCGTGCTCCGCGAACTGCAGATCGTGGCAGACTCTACAGACGGTTCAAAGCGCCAGCGCGGCCGGCGCGGGCTCGATATGCTGCAGCGCATGCAGTCCAACACCAACATCCAGGTGCAGATTGTTCCCGACGACTTCCCTTCCATCCGCGAGGTGGATCTGAAACTGCTTGAACTGGCCAAGAAGTGGGAAGCCAAGGTGGTGACCAACGACTTCAACCTGAACAAGGTGGCCCATCTGCACCGCGTTGAAGTGCTGAACATCAATGACCTGGCCAACGCCCTGAAGCCCGTGGTGCTGCCCGGCGAACGCATGACCGTGCTCATCCTGAAAGAAGGCAAGGAGTACAACCAGGGCGTAGGCTACCTGGACGACGGCACGATGGTGGTGGTGGATCACGCCCGCAAGCTGATCGGCAAGTCAGTAGACATTTCTGTCACCAGCGTGCTGCAAACCGCCAGCGGCAAAATGATCTTCGGCAAGATGGACGAAAACGGCAAGAGCGGCGAGGCCGGGCGGCCCGGCTCCGTGGAGATGACGCACTAAAGCCTGTTATGAACGAACTGCCCATCGTTTGCAGCTGTCCGAAGCGAAAATGCCCGCGGCACGGAGATTGCGTGCCTTGCCGCGAATATCACTTGAACGCCAGGCGTCCGAAACCGCCGCGCTGCGAACGAAAAATTTCGTGGCTTCGAAGGCTCATCAGCGGGAACCCGGGAAGAGCTTAGCGTGACGGTTCAATGTCGCGGAGCTGGCTGATCTGAACCTGCATTTCGGCGTCGGTGTAATTTGGTATGTCCCCCTGCAGCACCGAGGCATGCGGCTGGAACGCATCGGTGAATGCCTGAATCGACTCGCAGGTAAACCCCACGATTGCCCAATAGGGTGGCGGCTGATCCGGCATCGCCCCGCTGATTCCGATCTCTACCGATAGCGCCTTGATCGCAGGCCCCAGCAACTTCACGGTCATTGGCATGTGCGTGTTCAGGTAGTAGTTCTCATCAAAATGAGTTCCCGCCTTTTTCAAATAGAGAATACTGACCTTGATCACCGTTTCTCCTTTTTCGCGCAGACGCTTCATCGATACTTTGGCATCTTCAGGTGGCGCGATTTGCCCGATCGACCGCAATGAGCAACCGATCTAAGCTCAGCCCTCTGCCCAGAACCGCTCAGAGAGATATTTTTCGGCAGAATCCGGAAGCACGGTCACAATCACCGCAGCGCGGCCGGCTGCGGCCTCTTCTTCCGCAATCTGCACGCAGACTGAAACCGCCGCCGCAGCTGAAATGCCCACCAATAGCCCTTCGTCCCGCGCCAGGCGCTTGGCCATGGCATAAGCCGCTTCAGTCTCCACATCAACAAGGCGGTCGGCGAGGTGGGGGTTGTAAATGGCTGGGACGATAGACGAGCCCAGGTGCTTCAGACCCTCGATGCCGTGGAAAGCCGAATCGGGCAGGATGCTGATGGCCTGGAGCGCCGGATTCTGCCCCTTGAGATAACGGACTGTTCCGGTGAATGTGCCGGTGGTCCCCAGGCCGGCCACAAAGTGGGTGACTTGGCCGCCGGTCTGCCGCCAGATCTCAGGCCCGGTGGTGTGGAAATGGGCCAGCCAGTTGGCGTCGTTCGAATATTGGTCAATGTAGCAAAAACGCGCAGGGTCGTTGCCCGCCAACTCACGTGCGCGGCGAATGGCGCCGTCCGATCCCTGATCCGGAGCCGTCCAGTCCATGATGGCTCCATAGGCTCGCAGAATCCGCTTCCGCTCCGGCGATACGTTGGAGGGCATGGCCAGTTGCACAGGGAAACCCAGCGCAGCCCCCATCATGGCCAGGGCGATGCCGGTGTTGCCGCTGCTGGCGTCGAGCACGGTTTTGCCCGGCACCAGCAGGCGGCGGTTCAGTGCGTCGCGAATCATACCGGCGGCGGCCCGGTCCTTCACGCTTCCGCCGGGGTTTGCCCACTCCGCCTTGCCGAGCAATGTGATGCCGTTGAGGCCGCGAACCGCCTGTTCCAGCCGGATAAGCGGCGTGGAGCCGATGAGTTCGGGAAGGGTGGAGCCGGTTTTCGGCTGAGTTGCGGCGGTTTCCATAGGAGATTGCGGCCTCGTTCTGAATATGCGAGATTGAAAGTGCGAGATAAAGGTTGGCTAAGAACTTGCCGATATCCCTTTCAACATCCTCGCAGACTGGAAAGCGACTATGGCCCGGAAAACAAAGAATACGAATTTCGAACAGACTTTGGACCTGCTGCGTGCTCATTCGTTTGATGTTGCACCCTATTCCGAGGTCGCAGGGAGTGTGCTGGTAAGCAAGGATGGAGCAGGCGCAGTACTGCTTCCAGTGAAGGATGGGCCGGCGGCGTTTCTTGTGGCTCCAGGGGCCCTGCTGGGCGGCGAATTGGCCCGCTTGCTCGACCGCGGCTACCAGAAGTTCATTAGAACTGCTCAATACGAGGTTCCTGCGACGGCAAGTCAATTGCAATCCATTCACAGGTTCGCCGATGAACTGAAGCAGTTGACCGGCGCGATGAACCTGTACAACGAGTCGCTGGGCACAACCAGCGATTTGTACGAGTACGACCGGCTGAAGGGCCGTGAAGCCCTGCAGCCCGATCCCCCGATCCCCTGGCAGGCCACCGGGGCACACTGACGGTAGTTCTGGCGGTAAGAATCATGGACGAGGATGAGAACGGTGCGGTCCTTGCTCAAAAGCCATCGGACCGCCGCTCTGCGCCGCGCCTCAGCGTCGACGGCCTCGCCTCGCTTTTCCTCGTGAAACATGGCTCCAGTGTGCCTTGCCGGGTGGTGGACCTGAGCATGGGAGGGTGCCTGCTCGAGACCCAGAAGCAACTTCTCGCGGGCATCCAGTTGCGGGTTGAAGTCACATTCAAGGTGAGAGGGCTTGCCTTCCGCTTCAATGGCGTAACCCAATGGACCGACGGACGGCAACGCATAGGCATTCGCTTTGTGGATGTGACCTCTCGCCGCAAAGATGAGCTGGTCGAGCTTCTGCGCGAGGTGGAGCAGGAGAATGCAGAGAAGGCCGCGGCTCAGGCTTCAGAGGCTGGGGCAATTGAAGAGCAGGCTCCTGAAGAAATCACTGTTGCGTGCGAAGAGCTGGAACCTGAGCCTGCGGTGAATTCCTACCCAGTTTGCGAGCCGCCGATGCGCAGCCAACCTGCAGTGTGCGCGATCCCGTCACAGCCTGAGATTGAAGCGCCGTCTGCGCCGCGGTTTGCCAAGCCGGCCAAGCGGGAACGCCGCGCGCAATCGCGGCATGAAGTGGACACTTCGGCGGTGATTTATCTGGTTAATGTCGGGTCAAGACTGCACGGACGCATAGTCGACCTCAGCCTGGGCGGGTGCCGCATTCGCACCGACGAGCGTTTTCCCGTGGGCATCTACACGCGGGTCGAAATGGAATTTCGCCTGGAAGGTTTGCCATTTCGCCTGGGCGGCGTTATTCAGTCTATTCACGACCGGCGCCAGGTCGGCCTCCGTTTTTTGGACGTGAGCGACCGGAAGCGCGCGCAGGTTGAGCAGTTGATTGAAGAGATAGAAGAGATGCGCGCGGCTCAGGAACATTCCGCGCCGCATGGCCCATCGGAAGCTGCTTTTGGCGCTTAGAGTTCAGGTTGTGAAAGGCTCCTGCCGATTGCGCTTCCGCATCTGCGCCGGGAAATGAGCCTCTCTTTCCCGGCGCAGATGCAGCATAGTCAGCCGTGCGTCTCGCCGGCTTTACAGGGTGCGCCGTCCGCTGATCAGGTTGAAGATCAGCACGACAACAGCGATGACGATGAGGATGTGGATCAGCCCGCCACCGACGTGAAGGGTGAATCCCAGAAGCCACAAGATAAGTAGAACGACGAAGATTGTCCAAAGCATTCGATGATCCTCGCCAAAGGGCGCCCGGAATCCGGAGCGCCCATCGGCATTTTGATTCGGTTACACGCAGCTATTTAGAGGCAATGGCCTGGGCCTTCGCATCCCTGACAGCATCCAGGAATGAGCCGGCGGCGGCAGGAGCTTCAATTTCACCCTTCAATACCCTCCGCGATGAAACATGCGGCCCATAGATAGCTTCCATTGAATCGTCATCGCGGCGGATCGACGCGCCGGTCAAGGTCAATCCGGCAAAGAGGCCGCGCGCGCGCGAGTAGGTGAGAATTTCTGTATTCAGTTTCCAGTCGGTATCGGCAGAGGCGTGACGGCCAACCGGTCCGGCTGCCGCTGAGGCATCGCCGCCCAGTTCGAACTTGCTTGAGAGCAACTGCTGCATCCCTCTTTCGTTCTGGATGATCATGACCAGATCGATGCCTTCGAGGCCAATCTGCAATCCCCAGCTTCCACCGGTAATAGCAAAGAACGCCGGAGCGCTCCAGCCGTTTGCAGTGCGGCACGTGGCAACGCCGCGGCCGTTCTCGCCGCCGAATACGAAGCCGCCCTTGAGCATGTGGGGAACCACAGCCACGCAACGCGCATGCTCCAGCACTTCTTCCGGAATTCCATTGTCTGGCGCGGACATAATCTCATGCAGAACTCTGCCTGCGTGATCCAGCCGGTCGTTGGTTGCTTCGCGATTGCTTCCCGCCCAGCCGATGCTGGTCAAACTGATTACTGCGACGAACGTGAGTAGCTTCTTCATTTGGATCACCTTTTTCTACCCATGCGCGACGTCATCTGTTTACGCGCACTAGAGGCGCACAAGGTAAGTTCGACACTAGTGAGAGAAAGTTGTGCGGTCTGAGCAGGAACGCTCATGTAGAAGATTGCTCGGCATTAAGCAAAGATCGGGCAGATTAACTTCAAAAAACGTCCAAAAGGGTACAGATCGCCCCTACCTCGTTGTGAAAGTCTTCGCTTGAGGTGTCGTTGGGCTAATGGAGCTGCGTCCTCGCTGCGTCTGAGGTTCGCGACAGAAACGCGGTAATGCAGATTTCCACCTGAGCGCGGATGGACTTTCAAACGTTAGAGCAATCGGTCTCGCAAACCAAGCGCATTGCGGTCATCCCTTCAAAATGCGGCCCGGCCGCCGATCGGCACCGGAAATGAGGCCCCCAGATGAATGACCATCCGAGTCTTCCATTTGACGTGGAGGTCTTTCTTGCGCACGCCGGGCTGGGACGAAGAATCGTTCAGATTGCACCCAAGCAGGCCTTCTTCAGGCAGGGAGATGCCGCGGACGCGGTTTTCTATCTTCAAAAAGGCCGCGCCAAGGTGACTGTTGTATCAAAGGTTGGCAAGGAGGCAACGATAACGCTTGTTTGCCCTGGTGAATTTGTGGGGGAAGGAGCGCTGGCGGCTGTGCCGGGGCTGCGCCTGTCGAGTGCAACAGCCATGACAGGCTGCACGGCGATGAAGATCAGCCGCGATGAGATGGTCCGCGTGATGCACGAGGAGCATGACTTTTCAGACATGTTTCTGAAGTTTCTTTTGGCGCGGAGCATGCGCGTTCAGGCCGACCTCGTGGATCAACTCTTCAACTCAAGCGAGAAGCGGCTGGCGAGAATTCTGCTGCTGATGGCGGAGTTCGGCAAAGAGGGCGAACCGGAACAGTTCATTCCCAAGATTTCACAAGAGACTCTTGCAGAGATGATCGGAACCACCCGGTCGCGCGTGAGCTTCTTCATGAATCGTTTTAGAAAAATGGGCTTTATTGAATACAACGGCCGCATCCAGGTTCATAAATCGCTGCTGAACGTGATTCTGCACGACCATTTGCCCGATGATAATGCCGAAAAGCCGGAGATTTTTGTAACTCCGCACGAGTAGCCGAAGCTCGCTTAACTCGCACAAGGCACCCTGTTCGCAATTGACCAGCAATCCGAATTCTCTGAATGGGATACTTACACCTAATTTCCCCATGGTTAATGGGGTTGTCGGGTGAGATATGCAAAACACCGCTGCAAGACTGCTGATCGTCGACGATGAGCCTGTAATTCGAACTTCGCTGGCGCTGGCGCTTGCCGAGCTCGGGTTCAGCACTCGGACCGCCGAAGACGGTTTTTCTGCCTTGCACGAAATTCGGCAGCAGATTCCTGACATCCTCATTTCCGATCTCAACATGCCGGGCATGTCCGGCTTCGAGTTGCTTTCGGTCGTGCGGCGCAGATTCCCTGATGTGTGTTCGATCGCCATGAGCGGCGCGTTCTCAGGAGACGAGGTGCCTTCCGGCGTTGCCGCGGACGCCTTCTATCAGAAGGGCAGCAGCATGGGCGCCCTGTTGCAGATGATGGGAAACCTGCACCACCAGGAGCGGCGGGCAGCCTGCCCAACGGAACCATCCGATCCAATCTGGATTCAGCACAGCAACAAGGACGCTGCGGAAGATGCGTGTATTTCGATTGCCTGTCCGGAGTGTTTGCGGACATTTCTGCTGGCTCCCGGAAGCTCAATCAGCCAGATCCGCGAGGCGATCTGCACCCATTGCAGCAGTTCCGTGCGCTACGCAATGGTTGAGCCGCTTGACCGCTTGTCTTCGCAGTCCCTGCGCAATGCTACGGCCGAGGCGAGAGAAAAGCCCGACAGCGCGGCCCAGTTCTACTACTGAAGAAAAGAAAGAGCTCGAACAATGCGCAAGATCGCCGAAGCAAACATGCTGTTGCGAACGAAGCTTGAATTGCCCAGCGGACTCAGCCTGACTACTGACGAGTTCCAGGAAGGCTGGGGATTTCTGCGGACCGTGAATGCGGTACGCCTGGAAAAAAAGGTTCTGGCACAGGGTTGGAATTTCATCAAAATCGCCGATGGGTCGCTGAGGAGCGGCGTCGGAGACTCATCGCAGGAGGCGATTGCAAGTGCTCTCAAGCTGGCTTTGCGGCGCCTGAACGAGCACTTCAACGCGGCAGAGGTGGAGCATATTGAGCTGACCGAATATCCGTGGTTCTTTCTGGCCAGGATAAGCCTCAATCCGTATCGGCTCCAGAAAGACCTTATCCAGGCGGCGGCCGGCGATGCCCTGTTGCTGCCAATCGCCCATCGTGAGAAACGGCTGCCGGCAAATGCAGCGGCACTTTATCCGCAATTCGGCAGTGCGATGCCGATGCTGAAGCAAATGCTCATTTCATCCCGAGGTTCCGAGGCAAGACCACAATGACAATCTTCGAAATATCGATCTTCCTGCTCGTATTTCATCGGGCCTACAGCGTTCATCGCGAGCCCGCTCGCAGCCGCGACCGCTCCCGCTGCAACTCACGGTAAAGCTCACTCTTCGATTGCCCAAGCTCTCGCGCCAGACGCTTGAGAGCGTCCATTTCATCCGCTCCCGTTTCGGCTTGAATCCGCGCCAGGCGAACGGCAATCTTCTCTGGGGCGGCGGCAGCGGGCTGCAGGGCTGAGTGAACCGGCGGTTGAACAAGCAGCGTAATCTCGCCGCGGACGCGGTCGCGAGATGCCAACTCCCGGCGCACATCAACAACAGATCCGCGCAGAAACTCCTCATGAATCTTGGTGAGTTCGCGCGCCACCACCACGCGCAACTCCGGACCCCATACCGCCTCAAGATCCGCTAGCGTCTCAAGAATGCGATGAGGCGCTTCATAGAAAGCCTGCGTGCATTGGGTCTCAGAGGATTTTGCCTCGGCGGCCAAAGCTTCAAGGCGGGTTCGCCGGGCCCCGGCCTTCTCCGGCAAGAATCCAAGGAAACGGAATTCGTCCGCTGAAAGACCAGACGCCACCAGCGCGCTGAGCGCTGCGTTTGCTCCGGGAATGGGAATTACCGGCACGCCGGCTTCAATCGCTTCGCCCACCAGCCACCCGCCCGGGTCGCTGATGCCGGGCATTCCCGCGTCGGAGACAACGGCAATGCGCCCGCCCGCCTTGAGCGCTTCAAGCAGTTCAAGGGTTCTGTGGCGCTCGTTGTGCTGGTGGCAGCTCACCGTTGGCGTATGGATATCGAAGTGATTGAGCAGCTTTTGCGTCTGGCGCGTATCTTCGCAGGCAATGCGGTCGGCGCGCTTCAGCACGTCAAGCGCGCGCAGGGTGATGTCGCCCAGGTTACCAATGGGGGTGGCTACAAGGTACAGGCCTGGAGCAAGGGCTGTTTCTTCTTCCCCGGCCATGCGATTCAGTCTCCGGTTTCCTGGCGCTCCAGGCGTCTCTGCTCAGCCAGCAAAGACATGGAACTCATCAGATTCTGCACGCTCACAATGCCCACCACACGCCCGCTCTCGGTAATGGGAATCAGGGCCAGGCCACGGCCTGCTGTGAGGCGGCGAATGGTGGTTCCCAGCGTGTCTTCGGGCCGGGCCACCTGGAAGGCGCGCGACATGACCGACTGGATGTACCCGTTGCCGTCGCTCCTGAGGGCATCGACAATGCGCGTCCGGGAGACGATGCCCACAAGTTGCGGGCCGCGCACGACGGGGAAATCTTCTTGTAGAGAGTGAACGCAGCGCACCAGCGCATCGGCCAGCGTGTCAGACGGCGAGAGAGTGGCGAAATCGGTCAGCATCACCTCGCGCATCTGCACTGTATCGACCACCGACTGGAAGAAAACGCCCTGGTCCTCAATCTGTGCCCCGATCATGATCAGGAATCCGGCGATGATGAGCCATGGATTGTGGAGGAACATGCCGCCAACCATGACTGCCAACGCTAGTAGTTGTCCAAGGCCTGTGGCAGCTCGCCCCGTGGGCGCAAACCCGTGCCTGCGGGCAAAACCGCCTCTTAGTAGCCTGCCGCCATCCAGAGGGTAGGCTGGCAGCAAATGCAGAACCGCCAGACCTGCCTGCATCCAGACCATACTGCGCAGCAGGTAGGCCGCGCTGATCCAGGGCTGGTCAAAGAGCCGGATGTCGCCGCTGGCGCCCATGAATGTGGCTGCCAAAACCAGTGCCGTCGCTCCGTTAGCCAGCGGACCTGCGAAGGCCATGGCAAACTGCCCTCCGCCCTGGTTTGCGTTTTCCTGGCTTTCAGGGTTTGCGTAGGCGAAGAGGCCGCCGATGGGCAGCACAAGAATCGCGCGCAACTGAAGACCGAGCCAGGCCGCTACCAGCAGGCGCGCGGTTTCCCGCACCAGCACTGCCAAAACGAGGACCAGGAATAGGCCCATGCCCCGCATCCACCCGTCGGTGGCGCTGATGCCCAAACAGACGATGGCCAGCAACGGAAAAAAGGCATGGATGCGCAGCTCGACGCCCATCCAACGGCCAAACGGAATTGACCAGCCACGCATGACCTGATTGTAGTTGGTCGCGCCCCATCCGTGTTTCGGATATGCTTGTCAGCGATGCGCATCATAGCTGGATCGCTCCGTTCCCGCGCGCTGGTTGCCCCGGCCGGTCTCGATACCCGGCCCACCAGCGACCGGCTCCGCGAGACTCTCTTTAACGTGCTTGCGCCTCGCATCGAGGGGGCGGTTTTCCTTGACTTGTACGCCGGTTCGGGTGCGGTGGGGATTGAGGCGCTGAGCCGAGGGGCTTCGCGTGTGACGTTTGTCGAGCGAGCACCTGCGGCACTGACCGTTCTTCGAGCAAACCTGGCAAAACTCGGACTCACCGAAGGATTCAGGGTTCAATCCGGCAGCGTAAAGGCCTTCCTTCAGCGAATCAAACCTGACCAGGCGTTTCAGTTCGACCTCGTGTTTCTTGACCCGCCCTATGATTCTGAGAAGGAATACGCAGGTACGCTGGGCCTGCTTGGTGGCGAGGCCTCAGGCTCGCTCGCACCCGGGGCTACGGTGATTGCCGAGCATCGCCGCAAAGAGAAACTAGGGGACAATTACGGCCTGCTCGCACGCACGCGGCTGCTTGAACAGGGCGATGCTGCGCTGAGTTTCTACGCCGTGAATCCCGTTGATCATCAGGAATAAGAGTGTGCCGTGGATGTTGCGCCCCGTGTGTATACTGCGAGGATGAACGCGCCGGGGCTTGCGTGCCTGCGAATCCGAGGAAAGAAATCTATGAAGATATACGCGAAACTGGCACTTGGCGTGGCGCTGGCATGCGCCGCCGCCTTGCAGGCGCAGACTCTTGAAAAGTGGGAGATCGGTCCCTTTGTCCGTCCGGCAAGCGGAAATCCGATAATCGCCCCGCGGCCGGAGTCCACGTTTAACGACCCCATCAAGAAGGCGCCGGTGCACTGGGAGATTCTGCACACATTCAATCCGGCAGCCATTGTGCGCAACGGCAAGATCTACGTTATCTATCGTTCTGAAGACGACTCTGGAAAGATGATCATAGGCGACCATTGCTCGCGCCTGGGCATGGCCGAGAGCACAGACGGCATCCACTTTATACGCCGCGCCGAGCCGGTCTTCTTTCCGGCAGACGACGATCAGAAAGCCCGCGAGTGGCCCGGCGGCACGGAAGATCCGCGCATTGTCGAGGCCGAGGACGGCACCTACGTGCTGACCTACACGCAATGGAACCGCAAAGTCGCGCAGATGGCCATTGCCACTTCGAAAGACCTGGAGCATTGGACCAAGTACGGGCCGGCTTTTCTGGGCGCATCGAAAGGGAACTATGACTTCATCTACTACAAGTCCGCGGGAATCGTTACGCGGCTTGACCCGGTAAAGAAGCGGCTGATTGCGGCGAAGATTGACGGCAAGTATTGGATGTACTGGGGCGAGGGAGCCATCCACCTGGCCACTTCGAACGACCTGATCCGCTGGACGCCGGTGGAGGATGCGCCGGGCGACGCAGTTACCGTGCTTGGCCCGCGGCCCGGCCGCTTTGACTCGAGCTTTCCTGAGGCTGGCCCGCCGCCGGTGATTACTGACGCGGGAATCGTGTTTATCTACAACGGCAAGAATGCCACGACGGCGACAAAAGACCCTGAACTGGATGCCTCAGCCTACGCTGCCGGTGAGGCTCTCTTTGACGCGCACAATCCGGCGCGGCTGATTGAGCAGACTGACCACCCGGTGCTGCGG
>Ga0118677_10004138_pt1 | contig 26765 bp, 27 predicted proteins | sample AliMusrvi5mmetaG_FD_86154 | JGI IMG/M metagenome (GOLD analysis project Ga0118677, IMG submission 86154) | reverse complement strand
CCTCAGACCATTCGGACCAATGGACGAGATGGATTACTTCCCGTGTGCGCTATCAGAACGGGGCGGTTGGTTTGAAGTTTAATGCCGACATCCTTGACGAGTTAATTGACATGCGTCCATTCACCAAGATTGAGTTTAAGTATGTGGGCCAATTCAAAAGCTCTTACACAATAAAGCTATATAGCATCTTGAAGTCATGGGAATCTATACCCGGAAGTAAGATAGATATTCAGTTGGCTGATTTGCACTTCCAGTTAGATGCGTCCATTAGCAACCGTGCTAACTTCAATAAGTTAAGTGTCAACGTATTGGTCGGCGCCATTGCGGAAATCAACGAAAAGACGGACTTAACTGTCAGCTATAAAGCCAAGAAGACGGGTAGGAAAGTCACCGCGATATGCTTCACGATTAAGTCTAAGGTAGCGCAGAAGATTAAAGCTGAAAGGATGTCAGGCCTCACTGTTGATGAAATTACTATGCTTGAAGCTTACAAATGGGGCTATGGAAAAATAACCACTGAACAAGCAGCTAAAAAACTGAACGATACTACGGATAAAAGTTATACAGCAGATGATGTGGCTAAGGCCTGGGTTAGGTATGAATCTATGCCGAAAAATAAACCTACGCACGATGAGACCTTAGCTATGCGTGAGAAGGAGCGTCAGGCGCGAGAGGCTAGGTATGCGAATGCAACGGATGTGGAGGATATAGCTTTCTGAGGTTGCCATTGTTTTGGCCACCGTCAGCTTTGTGGAAGGCTGATTTAGAGGTCGTCAGGCAACTAGGGGCCAGAAGCAGTCATGGCCAAAGTGCATATATTAGGGAATTTATACCGATATTTTTGATTAGCATCAACACTCTAAGATAGTTACCGCCATATTATCTAAATATAGATTTCAGATAATTTAATTTTACAATTAGTCTTTGGAGCTTAGTAAGCGATGCAAATTAAATGCCCTCATTGCGGTAAAGAGAATCGCTTCCCGATTCAGAAAATAGATGCCACACCAATATGTGGAGCTTGTAAGAAGGATTTGTTATCTGCACCAATAGACCTTAATCAAGCCAATATAGAGGAAGTCTTAGCGCAGAATGTATTGCCGGTCATGATTGATTTCTGGGCGCCATGGTGTGGGCCATGCAAATCGTTTGCGCCTACTTTTAAAGACAGCGCCGCGAAGTTTGCCAATCAACTTATTTACGCTAAATTTGATACAGAGGCGGAGCAAATGTTAGGAATGAAATACGTTATCAAGTCTATTCCCACCTTAGTCTACTTTTGGCAAGGCAAAGAACTTGGACGTGTCAGCGGAGCACTTGCAGTCAATCAATTGAATGATCTTGCTATAAAGGTTATTCAAGCTAGCAAGGGTAGATAAAATTAATTGTAGGATGCCGCCTAGTGAATTTCTAAATCAGGCAAAAATTAGGTAGGTAGCCAGCAGAACACCAACGAATGCAATAGATACAGTTAACAAAGAGGTCAGTCAAGTGATGTCTAACTTAGACACATCCTCTGTTGGAAGAGTCGTCTCATAGAGCTTATGGATTATTATGTGATTGCAGCGCCAATGATAACCAGAAAAATGCCAAACACATTATATAGCCATGGTTTTGTTGAAGCTGACTTAACGTCTAGCTAGATGCGGAGAGTAGCGTGAAGATCATGCCGAATTTAGCGATGACTAATCTTAGCGCCATCACTGTTATGCCTTACCTTACCCAAGCCAGTAATGTGCGCTCTGCTGCAAAAAATACTCTTTGATCTGATTTCATCATAGTCTCCTAACAACTAATTACAGTATACGTAAAGAGCTTAAAACAGCGGGTTATGAATGGCTGAATATCTATTCAGTATCTGAAAACACTAGGTAATCCGTGAGTTACTGATTCGGTTCCAATACGACCTTACTAAAGATGTCACTTATCCACCTTTCTGCCACACACCAGATTAGCGGGTACGGCAATATCCATTAACTTTGGGTCGGGCAAATTAAGCGAATTCATGATAGCTACATATTCAACTTCAGTTCTATTTGCAATACGCGGGTTGTACTGTTTCTCTTCGCCTATAGTTGACACTGTCCATCCTTTGTAATCGTGGGCAGCGTAAATTAATGTGTCATTAGATAGGTGAAATAACTTATTGACGATGGAATCCCAAGACTTGTGAGGATCACCACCTTGGAAATCAGTACGGCCTGTACCTCGGTAAAGCAACACATCGCCCGTAAATACACGATCATCCATTGCAAAGCTCATCGATTCATCGGTATGGCCGGGAGTAAACAGCGCGCGTAGTTTAATTCCGTCAACATCAAGTACCTCATCTTCTGCTAATTTGAGGTCGACGCATTCAGCACGGGTACGATCACCCATGGCTGTGATGCAACCAGTGTGTTCACGCAGTGCGCCTAATGCCGTTATATGGTCAGCATGTGTGTGAGTGTCAAGCGCGTACACCAGGCGTAAACCAAGCTGCTCAATCAGTGTCACATACATATTTGCATATTCTTCTACTGGGTCAATTAACACAGCCTCTCCGCCTAATCGGCTTGCAAGCAGGTATGTGTAAGTCGAAGATTGCTTGTCATATAGTTGACGAAAAATCATGAGTGTTATCCCTTATGAAAAGATGATGCGTATCAGAATTGCACTTAGTAAAATCCAATATCATCTTTTAAATCAACCCTGAGCAAAGATAGTAGCACTCAGGATTGAAGATCTAGTTATTTAACTCAGAATTTCTTCTATTGTAATATAGTCACCAACATGGCCTGTCATTTTTTCAGCATCGGTATTAACTGGCAAAGTTCTTTTACCCGGTCGCCATCCGGCAGGGCAAACTTCACCGGTTTTAGTTGCATGCTGCCATGCTTCTACTTGCCTTAAAAATTCATTCACGTTTCTTCCAACAGAATCAGCTTGAACCTCTTGAGCTACACAAATTCCATCTGGATTAAACAAGAATCTACCTCTCAGTGCTACGCCTTCCTCATTAATACTTAACCAGCACAGCTTTAAAACATACCAGTTTTATATTGGCTGATTAAATTGTCCTTGCTTAATATACTTGATTCCATTTTCGATACTAACTTCACAGCAATCAAGCATAATAGAATCTGCAATCACCCATAATACATCGAGTTTAAATTGCAATATATTGAGGGCTTGCTCTTGCAATTCACGTGTTTTGCCAAAATAATCCAGCGTCACAGCCAAACCTTGCTCTACGTCGCGCCGGGCTTCTGTCAGTCTTTTTTTGAAATAAATCAGGCCTTCTTCTTTCACCCAAGGGTACATTTCAGGCCAAGTGCTAATGCGTTGTTGATGGATATGCGGAGCAAAAAGCTCGGTCAGCGATGAGCATACGGCCTCTTGCCATGGGCGTTGACGGGCAAAATTGATGTAAGCGTCTACGGCAAAGCGTACCCCTGGACTAACCAAATTGAGTGATGTGATATCTTCGAATGACAGCCCAACAGCTTCGCCAAGTTTAATCCACGCCTCAATACCACCTTCTATATTGACCATGCCATCATGATCGGTAATCCGCAAGATCCAGCCTCGGCGAATTTCTCTATCAGGACAATTTGACATAATGGCAGCATCTTTCTGTGGAATGCCTATTTGGTAATAAAATCTATTGGCGATCCAGCTTTGAAGTTGTTTCTGATTAAGCTTGCCTTCATACATCATCACGTTGAATGTGTGGTGAATATGATAACCCTGACCTTTTTCCCTTAGCCTTCTTTCAAACTCTTCACGTGTCCAAGGCGGTAATTGCTGACTCACTTTATTCTCCATTTATAAAATCAATTCTGATGAAATTAGTTCCATCGATTTATTGCACTTAAATCAATTTTAACTATATAACTAAATAGTAGTATAGTTAATAAAAAAATGAATGAAAATCAAGAGTTGTTTGACTTCATCGTATGTAGTTGCATCCATGATGCTATTGCCGAGGGGAGTTGTTGTCAGTGGCTTCACTATCAGCAGTACATAATATGCGAGATCACATTAACTTACCTCTAACCGACACTTGTATGAACCGTCAATTTTTTGTCATGTATGCGTCATATTAGTCAGAACCATAGCTTCAAATTTAAAAAATCGCCCACATAATACCCAAGTACAACTGACTTACCTCAACCATAGTAAAAATGTTTCGTTAATGACGCGATTTCGCCATCATTTTCAGTATCTTGACATTAATGACCAAAAAACGGTAAAGCTGCCAGATAAAACAAGTTCTCATCATGCGGGTAAATCCGGTGGGTGACGGCGGATAATAAGCCTGCTGATAGGGCTCTCTGTTGGTGGTTTTCCCCATATTTTTCTCCTGATATTAACCTTTATTAATCTGGTATAAAGGACCAGCCTAGTTTCATTTTTGCCTGATAGATGAAAGCATGGTGCAGAAAGTACTTGAGCCAGTGTCCGGCCAGGCCAATTTCCCCGAAAGTCAGGTTAAGATCACGACCATAGTCAGGATATTTCTCATAATCCGGCACAATAGGATAAACCGTCATCGTAGCAGCAGTGCCCTTAAACAGACTGGAGCCAGTAGACGCCACACAGGCAGCGCCCATTTCCGCCATTGACGCCGTATGTGTGGGTTTTTCCGCGCCCTTAATCATATCAACAATACTCTTGGCAACAGCTACCGCCATCGCGGCAGAAGGCATGCCGGTTCTCGGTGCGGTTGCATTGATCGGTGTGCCATTGGTGCTTTGCATCGGCTTGCTGATCAGATGCGGTGGCGCGAAAGCAATACCGACAGCAAACATGTTTCGATAACTAGGTGACTGATAGGTTTGTGGCCAGTCTTTCGCACTCCATTCCATATAAGGACGCGGCGTATAATCGGCATCAACTTTCATGAAACCGTTAGGTGCAAAAACCTGTGCAGTTATATCTTCGCCGGCCTTGCCGTAAGCTTTCAGCCCGACACCTGAAAAAGGTGGTATCAGCATGGAGAAGTCAAATGCCAGCTCATGAAAACTACCATCCAGCAATTCATAATGGATCTTTCCTGCTTCCACTTTCTTGACGTGTGCACGAGTGATCCAGTCCATACCGCGTTCAACCATCAATGACTCAGCAAACGTTTTGCCGTTAGTCACATAACCGCCGCGCTTGATATGCACGCCACCCATGCCAAAATCGCCTAGCTCGTATTCATTGCTGATCCAGGTAATACGTGCATTATCTCGCACGCCGGCTTCGCGCAATACATGGTCCACGTTGTAGATATATTCAAACGCTGCACCCTGACAGGTGCACATGCCATGACCTGTACCGATGACGATGTTGCAACGTTCACCCTTACGCATCCTGTTGATCACATGTTGCAGTTTTTCATTCGCTTCGAGTGCGTGACTGGCGGTACAGACTGAGACCGTGTAACCATGCTCAGGCCCTAAGCCTTCTGTCGCGTCAAAATTTAATTTTGGCCCAGTAGCATTGATCAGATAATCGTAAGTAACATTTTCCTTGACGCCTACCTTGTTTGCGCAAGTATATTCAATTGTCGCAAAAGGTGAGGGGCTATCTGCACTACCTTGCGGATGGATAGAAAGCGCTTTGGCCTGACGAAAGTCGACCTGGGTCTTTTTATATATTTCAGTTAGATCAAATGTGACCTGTTCCTCAGTCATCTGTCCGACGCCAACCCAAATGTTCGATGGAATCCAGTTCCATTTTGCATTTGGAGTTACAACGACAATCTCGTGCTGCTTGCCTAATAGTTCTGTTAAATGCCTAGCGGCAGTATGTCCTGCAACGCCCGCACCTAAAATCAGGATTCGTGCCATGTAATGTTCCTAAAAGGAGTAAAGTTTTTAATACTTATATTGACCGTTCTATTCGGAGTTCTGCGAGATAGATATAAATGGTCACTTAACTACCAAATTCAGTCGTGTCTTTGGCAATCGCTTCATGGTGGCTGACCCAGCCATCAAATCCGCCTGACAGTGAGGTCAGGTTGGAATAGCCCATGCGTTGTAAATTAAACGCGGACAACACTGAACGGCCACCAGTTTTGCAATATAGTAAAATATCTGCTTCTTTGTTTGACAGCAGAGGATGGTCGCTGATTTTGAACTCAATCACGCCACGAGGTATATTGATAGCCCCTAGTAGGTGCGCCACCTCAAACTCAAAAGGCTCACGTACATCAATGATCAGGCTGCCCGCATTGATATGAATAACTGCGGTATTGACATCAATTTCTTGTATATGCGACTTGGCTTCAGCGACAAGCTCTAGTGCGGTTATTATTTTCACTTGTTTATTCATTATGTTGGTTTATTCCGCATATGATCACCCAACTTGGCTAATGCGTCAGACAGTTCTGCTCGCAGTTTTGTATCTCCGACGACTTCCGTAAGAGCCAAATCCATGCACATCAGCCACTGGTCGCGCGCAGAGACGTCGATCTGAATCGACATATGACGCCGGCGCAACATAGGATGGCCGTATTCCTGGACATATAAATCTGGACCGCCCATCCAGCCATTCAAAAATTTAAATAGTTTGTCTTCGGTTTCCTGCAAATTTTCCGCATGCATCTTGCGTAGTACATAAGATTCCGGTAACTCATCCATTATCTGGTAAAAACGTTTCACTAGTGTCCGTATTATTACAGCGCCGCCTATTTTGTCAAAATGGCTTAATTCAGGTTTTATAACTTCAGGTTGCATGCATTTTCTCTTCCCCACCAGTTCGGTTAGCTGTTCAGATTCACCAGATTTTTAGATGTTTTAATTAATCAATATAGCGTTTTATCATTTGTTGGACTTTACCTTTATCCATGCAACATTCACTTCAACTCCCTGTTAAATAATCCATCCATACCGTACTTGAAGTGCCTAGAACATAAAGTCGACTTTACACCGATTACATTAACTTAATAAACAGATTGTTCTTGTACAATTGACCCGTTAAATTGGTATGCTAAAAACATCCGATATAGATTGTAGCTAGTTTGTTAGCTGAAATATACTTCATTTAAGGTATCAGTAATTACTGTACTATCGGTAGGGCGCACTAATCTAATTACTTCGACACCATTATTTAGAAACACTAGTGTTGGCCAGAGTTTTACGGCATAGGAACGTCCAAGGCGCTGCCCTTTACCATCTTCAATTTTTATATGTTTTACATTTTGGTGTTGGATTAACGCAGCAATAATAATTGGCTGGGCCGCTTGACAATATCCACACCAACTAGCGCCAAACTCAATGACTGCGGAGCCTGTTAACTTCTCCAAGTCTGCTCGATTTACTTGATTGTCTATATCAATTTTGTGTTTCAGAGTGGTCATCTAATTTACTTTCTTGGCATGGATAGCTCTTCAAATGCTGAATTGGCCGAAATGAACACCTTCCCAGAAAGTGACTTCCATATTGGTGAGTGAATCAAACGATCATACACAGGCCCTTTTATTTCTGCGAAGTGTAATCTAATGTCGCGAAGTGCTAAATCTCGATTCAGCTCAAAGAGCACTTCCACAGCGGTTGTATCCACCATATTGACAGCACTCATAATGAGTACTATGTCATGAACATCTGGTGCTTTCATCAACTCCAAAGTTAGACGAGTTTCAATAGCATTTAAATTGCCAAAGAAAAGACTCTCATCAACACGTATCAACAGAACCTCGGGTAATGTTTCCACTTCATGACGTTCCATATTTCGGAAATGCTCGGTACCTGTGATGCGACCAACCACAGCTACATGCGGGATACTTGCCCGAAAAAGAAAAGTGGCGAGAGAAAGACTTATACCCAAGATGATGCCAACTTCTAAACCAAAAACAACCACTCCAATTGCCGCGCCGAGCAATGACAGCGCGTCGGCATGATCGTATGCCCAAGCAAGTCTGAGCGCTTTTATGTCAACCATGCTGATAGCGGCCACTACAATACTCGCTGCAAGAACCGCCAAAGGGAGCCTAGCAAACCAGTGAGCTCCTCCAGCCACTACGCCTATCATCGCAACTGCAGAAACAACACTAGCCAATGGCGTTTGAGCACCAGACGCTACATTGACGGCTGATCGTGACAGGCCTCCTCCTACGGGCATACCTCCGTAAAAAGCGGCCACTAGATTAGATGCTCCTAGCCCAACTAATTCAGCGTTAGCATTAATGCGCTCTTGGCGCTTAATGGCTAAAGCCTGGGCCATAGAAATGCTTTGCACCATTCCGATTATCGCCATCAATAATGCAGGAACTGCAAGCAGTTTGACTGATTGGTAGCTTGGTAAAAAGAGTGAAAAACCTGGCAACCCTTCAGCAACTTTTCCAACGACAGTTACACCGCCAGGCCTGTCAAGATTGAAGTTAACTACCACTGCAGTGGCTATAAGCAAAACTAATAAAGGCGTTAATCGAACAAAAAATTCTGCACGACTTGGAGAGATGCCAAGGAGAGTCAAGATTGATGCCAATCCATAACGTGCAAAAATTAGTATCGCCAGCGCGGGGAGACCTATGAGCAATGTATCGCTATTGCTATATGGCAATTGATGCAATAGTGCGCTCAATAACCCCAATGCATCATCACCTTGATAGGTAACCCCTAACAGAGACTTTAACTGACTAATGATGATTAGCACTGAAGAGCCCGAAATAAAGCCACTGATCACTGGCCTACTTAGTAGCTGTGAAAGAAAGCCTAAACGAAGCAATCCAAAGATAATAAGGAGCGCGCCAGAAAAGAGTGAAAGACTAGCCGCTAAGGCAATATACTCTGGTGAGCCAGGCAAAGCGATCGGGCTCAGGATTGTGAATGTCATAATTGCAGTGATGGCGACAGGACCTACGGCCTGAACCATACTACTCCCCCAGATGGCATATGCCATTACAGGAAATATGCTGATATACAGACCTGCTTGAGGTGGTAATCCTGCAAGCAATGCATAAGCAAGACTTTGCGGGATAACCAAAATGGTAAAGATAACTCCCGCAGTCAAGTCCGGTGCTAGATTTTTATGTCGATAATCTGCAAGCCATGCAGGAATAATTTTGCGTAAAAGATTCATCGATAAATGTTGTTGGTAAACTCAGTTCTTAAGGTTTTCTAGCAATGATACCGATAAGCGCTGAGCGACCTTTATGTGCAATGCCTTCTGAAATGTCCTCTTCATACTCAATGACTTCTTCAACTTCCCAGCCAGCAAAAGCCTCTAATAACATCTCTGTTGTATAGAGGTTGTTTATGTCTGCAGGCCCGCCCATTTTGTAGTCTAGTTGTTTCGGCGTATACCCATGCAGCAAGACTCTTCCGCCTGGATGGGTAAGCTCTTTCATTATTGAAAATTGTTGCGCACGAGCCTCTGGGCCAGCAAACTGAATAAAAATACCGAGCACCCAGTGGAACTTGTTTCCAAGCTCAATGGTTTTCCAGTCATGTAGCAGCATGTCTGCATGGATAGCGTTGATGCTGACCTCTCGCGAGACTGCTAGTTGCTTTGCTTTTTCTACAGCTACCGACGATATCTCTATAGCGGTGACATCTAAACCTTGCTCTGCCAACCATACGGAGTTTCTGCCTTCACCATCTGCAACTGACAATACGGTTTGATCCTTCTGAAAAAGGTCAGCTCTGCTTGCTAAAAATCGGTTCGGGGCTGTGCCAAACAAATACTGGTCACCAGCATCGCTGTAGCGTTTACTCCATATAACTTCTTGGCTCATAGATTGTATTGGGATTGCCTTAATTGATCTTAAATCGGCATAACATCACATAGTGATGTTATTTATTGCAAGTGTTGATACCAAGTATTTTATAGGCTGGACACCAACCAATAAGGCCCGTAGCTAAGGGCACTATACCTACATAAGCCCATACAGGACCTTGAAAAGCAAGCGCCCATGCCAGCAGTGCTAAGCCAGCAATAATACGAATAACGCGATCGATACCGCCACTATTTGATTTCATTTTTATAACTCCTCAGAAGTAATTGTCTTAAAAAATTCTAAATAACATCACACAGCTTTATTGACCGTCGTCCGGTTGTGCTGCTTCTAACCACATGACATTGATAATGCCAAATGCTAGTGCTAAGCCAACACCTAATATCCAAGTGAAATACCACATCGCTATTCTCCTAATTTGATCAAATTAATACGCAGTATGTGTATTGTCTTTAATCGATTGAACGGTTACTTTGCCACGCAAAACTTTGTACACCCATGAGGTATATATCAAAATCAAGGGTAAGAAAATAATGGTTACCACAAACATAATCCCTAAGGTTTTTTGACTTGAAACTGCATCCCAGATTGTTAAGCTACTCACGGGATCTGTACTGGAAGGCATAATGAATGGGAACATTGAAAAGCCTGCTGTCAAAATAATACCTGCAATCGTGAGGCTGCTGAAAACGAAGGCGGTGCGTTCATTATTAAAATGAGCACTTAATAGTGACAATACAATACCACCGAACCCTAGCGCTGGGGCAAACATCATCCATGGGTAAGTTTGGTAGTTGCTTAGCCATGCACCAGCAGATTTCTGGACTGTTTTAGCGAGTGGGTTAAGTGCGCTATTCACATCTTGAGTTGAAGTGATGATATAGCCATCAATGCCGTATGCAATCCATATGCCGGCTAGAGCGAATGCTAATACACAAATGATACCTGTAAAGAGTGCTGCCTTTTGAGCGCGTTTCTGTATCGCGCCATCTGTACGTAATTGAAGATAAACGGCACCATGCATCATAAGCATCGTTAAGCTGACTACACCACATAGAAGTGCGAATGGATTGAGCAATTGCCAAAAGCTGCCGGTATAAAACGAACGCAATGTGTCGTCATAATGAAAAGGCACTCCAAGGAACAAGTTACCAAAAGCAACACCAAACACTAATGCCGGAATGGCACCGCCTGCAAACAGCGCCCAGTCCCAGCCATTACGCCAACGTGGGTCAGCTAATTTGCTTCGATAATCGAAACCGACAGGACGAAAGAATAACGCAAACAGTACCAACAATAATGCGACATAAAGCCCTGAAAAAGCTGCGGCATAGACGAGTGGCCATGCTGCAAAAATAGCACCGCCTGCAGTCACCAGCCATGTCTGATTGCCTTCCCAAGTAGGCCCTATGGTATTAATGATCACCCGACGTTCATTGTCTGATTTTCCTAGAAATGGAAGCCAGCATGCAACGCCCAAATCAAAGCCATCCATGACAGCAAACCCTATCAGTAGAACCCCTATAAATAGCCACCAGATGAGCTTGAGCATTTCGTAATTAAAGAATGTCATGATGTACCTTTACGCGCGACTAGTGGCGGGTTGATTTTTTTCAAAAAAGTAACGGCCTGTATGTAAGCTTGATGGCCCTAGGCGAGCATATTTGAACATTAAGAACATTTCGATGATCAAAAGTATCGTATAGAAACTTATGAAGCCTATCAAACTGAAGTATAAATTACCTGCGGATAAGGACGATGTTGATAAATGCGTAGGCAATATGCCGGAAATCGTCCAAGGCTGGCGACCCATCTCAGCAACTATCCAGCCCATTTCTGCAGCAATCCATGGCACTGGTATTGAGTAAAGTGCCAAACGCAGCAACCATGTTTGCTTTTCTAAATTACGCTTGATCATGAAGTAGAAGGATGCGGCAAATATAAAGAACATCAGGAAAGCCATCGCCACCATGACTCTGAAAGACCAGAATAGGATAAATACATTAGGAATGGTATCAGTAGCCGCTTGATGAATTTGCGCTTCAGTCGCATCTGTTACATTTGGCGTATATTTCTTAAGAAGTAAACCGTAGCCTAAATCCTGCTTAGTCTTTTCAAATGCAGCTATGGAGACTTCAGATTTATCTCCACTCTTTAGCCGCTGCAGATCGGCATAGGATTGCATGCCATTACGAATTCTCGATTCATTTTGTGTTTTAATTTCTGACAAGCCTGTGACTTCTTCATCTAATGAACGTGTGGCAATGAGACCCATGAGATAAGGTACTTTAATTGCATAGTCAGTGCGTCCTTCAGCTTGATTGGGTAGGCCGAAAACAGTGAAGGATGCGGGAGCGGGTTCTGTATGCCACTCAGATTCAATTGCGGCTAGTTTTGCTTTTTGCACCTCGCCGGTAGTGTAGCCAGACTCATCACCCAAGATAATGACGGATAGAATTGAAGCTAAACCAAAGCCGGAGGCAACTGCGATGGATCTAAGCGCAAAGCCAATATCACGTTTTTTGAGTAAGTACCAAGAGGAAATGCCTAGAACAAACATTGAGGCTGTTGTGTAACCGGCGGCTACTGTATGCACAAATTTCACTTGCGCCACAGGATTGAAAATAAGCGCGGCAAAACTAGTCATTTCCATACGCATGGTTTCATAGTTGAATTCAGCACCTACCGGATTTTGCATCCAACCGTTAGCAATCAAAATCCACAGTGCTGATAAATTTGAACCTAAAGCCACTAAGAACGTAACCATTAAATGCTTCTCTTTGGAGAGCTTATCCCAGCCAAAGAAAAAGAGTCCTACAAAGGTAGATTCTAAGAAGAACGCCATCAAGCCTTCAATGGCTAATGGCGCACCGAATATATCCCCGACATAATGTGAGTAATAAGCCCAGTTGGTGCCAAACTGAAACTCCATGGTTAAGCCAGTAGTTACACCCAGGGCAAAATTAATACCGAATAACTTCCCCCAAAACTTGGTCATATCCCGGTAAATCTGCTTCCCCGTCATGACATAGACGGATTCCATAATGACTAGAATCCACGACAGGCCGAGCGTAAGAGGGACGAACAGGAAATGGTAAAGCGCGGTTGCACCAAATTGCAAACGGGAAAGATCGACAACTTCAGCAGAAGGTAACATAAAGTAAAAGCCTATTTAATTAGATTGGTTCAATATCATTCGTGTAACGGCCAATTGCCTTGCATCCTTAGCAAGTGGGTGTGAAAAACATAGTAACCACAGTAACCATAGCAAAATCACTTTAATCAAAAGGACAATGGTAACTTCAATAACTAATTGCCCAGATTTCCTAGATTTTTTTAGGTTCTTTAAGTGATCAATATAGCGGTTTATCATTGATTAGACTTTACCTTGTTCCATACAGCATGCTCTTCAGTTCTCTAATTAAAGGATGCATCTATGGCAATTTCACAGACTTTAATAACAAACGTACTCTACACCGATTACATTAACTTAATAAACGGATTATTCTTGTATAATTGACCAATCTAATTGGTATTAAATTAATCTCTGGGAATCACATATTCTATGCACATTACTTTAAGGCAGTTACAAATTTTTGTTGCTATTGCGCAAAATGGAGGTACTACAGCCGCTGGAATGCAGATTGCTTTATCACAATCAGCGGTCAGCGCATCTATCGCAGAGCTAGAGCGTGTATTGAACGTATTGCTCTTTGACCGTATCGGTAAGCGCCTCATACTTAACGATCACGGGAGGGCGATGTTGCCGCAGGCGGTGTCTCAACTTAAAAGTGCCGAGGATCTTGAACAGGGTTTTCTTAGTGACGGTGCAAGTTTGCTGGTGATTGGAGCAAGTTTAACCATCGGGAACTATTTACTACCTCGGCTACTAGCTGATTATTGGCGTTCACAAGGAATTGCACTGGGCGATACGAATCCCCCATTACAAGTGCATATCGCTAATACAGTTGGAATTGCAGCTAAAGTAGCAAACTTTGAAGTTGATATTGGTTTGGTTGAAGGTCCGTGTCATAGGCCGGATATTGCTATCATGCCATGGCTAAAGGATGAGCTTCTATTGGTGGCTTCCCCAGACCATCCAATTATCCAAGAATATAACGGGGGTGTAGTCCCTTTTGGTCGAATGGCTAAAGCCAATTGGCTTTTACGCGAACAAGGTTCCGGAACCCGTGAAGAACTAGAGCGTGTTCTAATGCCTCACTTACCGCAATTAAAAAGTTATCTTGAATTCAATGATCACGAGGCAATCAAACAAAGTGCAGTGCGTGGGCTAGGTGTTGCATGCTTATCGGAGTTAATTGTAAGTGACATGATAGAAGCCGGAAAATTGGCTGAAATTAAAACTGACTTTGGACGAATTCCTCGCCGCTTCAGTTTGCTTATTCATCACCAGAAAAAGATTACTAAGGGTATGCAGCGATTCATAGATTTCGTTACAACGCCCTAATCTTAATTTGATTCAAGTTGACCGTTCTATTAATTTATGTTGGTGAATGTCCGCTAAGGGTCGATAGTGAAGATTTTGTATGTCTGCTATCAGGATATTCAAGCAAGTAAATTTTACTATTGAAAATTTATTGAAAATACAGATATATCTTATTAATTAATAAGTAAATTGGTCAGCAGCGAAGTTAAGCCTAACAGGCATAAAAAAGCCCCGAAATTTACATTCACGGGGCGATTTTAATTGTTTATAAAACTTTGGTGCGAAAGGAGAGACTCGAACTCTCACGCCTTGCGGCGCTGGAACCTAAATCCAGTGCGTCTACCAATTCCGCCACTCTCGCAGGTAGGGTTCAGCTAAAATAAATCTCAGCCGTTTAAACAAGGCGCTATTGTAGCGCAACTATGCCATCAGCGAAAAGATATAAATGAAAAAGTTGGTTTTATTCCTAACTTTCACTTACAGCGTATGCGTTTAGTTAATATCACTCAATGGAGCATAACGTTACTTGGACTAACAAAAACAACTTGCATCATAGTTCGGCCAAAGATATTGCCAAATAACAGGTCTAAGCGACACAATAGCTAGCAGAGCTAACTACGATTGTGCGAAAATGATGTTAATATTTTTAAATACAAAATCAAACAAAGTCGACTGATATGCAAAACGCCATTAATGCCAATGAAATAAGCATGCTACGTTCGGAGCTAGAGCTATTAATGCGCGAACGCCAAGCGTTGTTAGTAGTTACTGGCGCCGCTGCAGGCTTAATTGCCGAGATGGATAGCCATAATTTACCGGGCACATTTTTATCGGCTGCAGACTTACTAGCGACGTCCATTAATAGCTTAAGCGAAGAGACTCTGCAAGATGCTCTCAGCGCAGTACAAGATGAAATCGTCAACTAGTTAACATCACGATTTAGCCATCCTAATTTGAATGATTTAAATCCTCTATTTTGATTCAACGCACCACGACCAGTTTTATATTCATGTCAGTATTAGCGGCTTCAATGCCCCTAACATTGACTGCCTGTAACTTTATTCAATATCAGCCAAAAGCCATTGACGTTAAGCTTAATGCTGAAAAGATCGCAAGCAAAGACCCGTCTAGCCCAGAATTTATACAATACCTAGTCAATAGTGGTTATAAAAAAGAACTACTGCCACTTAAGCAATGGGGTGTAGATGAACTCACTTATTGCGCCTTATTCTTTCATCCTAGCTTAGATGTAGATAGATCTCAGTGGCGCGCTGCTGAAGCTGCAGTCGGCACGGCAAGCGCAAGCCCTACTCCCTCGATTAACACAAGCGCGGCTAATAACAGTCGTGCAAATGAGGCTAAAAGCCCTTACGCATTTAGCCTTAGTATTGACATCCCAATAGAAACCTCCAATAAACGTGAGATTCGAATAGAAAACGCGCAGCATTTATCTCTGGCGGCTAAGTTACAAATTGCTCAAAGCGCGTGGCAACTTCGGAACCAAGTAGCGTTAAGTCTTAATGCCTATCAATTTAATCTAGAACAAAGTCGCTTACTAAGCGCTGAAAAAATACAGCGCGCTGAAATCGTGGCCATTTACCAGAAACGATTAGGCTTCGGCGCCACATCTAATGTTGAGTTGAGTACGGCCAACCTGCAATTACAAGCAAGTAACGCAGCCTTACAGGCCAACGAACTGAATCATCTAGTATTAATGTCTAGTTTAGCCAGTAACTTAGGACTCAGCCTGCCTAAAGTTAAAAATATGAATATAGTCACCGACAGCAATAGCCTGCTAACGTTGAAGTTAGAACCCGATCTGCAAGCCGAGGCTGTTTTTAACCGCCTGGACCTTCGCATTGCACTGGAACGCTATGCAGCAGCAGAAGCTAAATTAAAACTTGAAATCGCCAAGCAGTATCCGAACATTACCATTAGTCCCGGCTATGCCTATGAGTATGGAGACAAAGTGTGGTCACTAGGATTATCCGGCTTACTAAGTATGCTAAACAAAAATAAAGTAGCCATTAACGAAGCTACATCGTTGCGTGAAGTTGAAGCAGCTCAATTTGAAGCGCTACAAAGTAAAATTATGAGTGATGCCAGCGTGGCTTATGCGCAACTAATGCAAGCGCAACAAGTCCTAGAAAACCAAAAAAACATATTAAAGCAACAGCAACATAACACTCAACAAATGAATAAAAGACTAGCCGCCGGAGAAATTGACAGGCTGGAACTGACTTTTGCTAAACTTGAGCTAAATGCAGTCGAGAAAAACCTAGCATTGGCGCATTACCAATTGAAAATAGCAGAGGCAGAGCTCGAAAATACCTTACAAAAACCATTGATACAAACCACACAAAGCTTGGATATTGAAGCCATAAGTTTAAAATCAGCCTCGCATTAATTTGCGAGGCCATAATAAAAAAGTGATTGGGAGCAACGTTTGATGAACCGTAAACTGAGCATGATTATTGGCTTACAAGCATTTTTAATTGTAATGCTATTTTGGGTGTTGGTATTCTTTGGCAAAGATGAATACGAGGCTTCTAGCCAAGCGAGCACAGATCAGATTGCAACGCCTAATCGCGTCTCTAACAAAGCTGGCAAAACCATCATTACCGTCAACCCAGCCACACAAGCGCAAAGTGAAATCAAAACCAGTCCGCTTAAAGTGGGCACACACCAAGCCACGCTAACCAGTTACGGCAATATCATCAGTATCGACAGTTTAATTGATTTGCGTACGCGCTACTTGTCATCCAAAGCTGAGGCTGAGGTGTTGCGCACAACGCTGACCCATTTTAAGTCTGAATATAACCGTTTACATACGCTGAATCTGGATGATAAAAACATATCTGATAAAGCTGTTGCAGCAGCCTTGGTCGACGTTAAATCCAATGAAGCTAAAGTATTTGCGGCCGAATTAAATGCCACAAATTTGGCCAGTAGTATGCAACAAGCTTGGGGTGAAGGCTTGGCACAACTAGCCCTCAATAAGGAGGCAAGTCAGTTATTGCAAAACTTGATCGACTACAAAGAAGTGTTAATCCAAATAACCTTACCCTTTGATAGCCCAGAGCCCTCGCAAAAAAGTAGTATCAGCGTGGCGCCTTCATTAGCAAGTTCTCATAACGTCAATGCGCAATATATTTCGCGCGCACCAGCGAGTAGCGCCACAATTCAGGGCAAGACCTATTTTTATCATGCCAAAAGTCTAGAGTTGCGGGCTGGCATGCAGGTCAAGGTACTGTCTACACAAAGCAAAGGCAGTATTAGTGGCGTGATTATCCCGAGTACAGCAGTCATTTGGTATGGTGGCAAGCCTTGGGTTTACCGCAAACTTGGTGCAGATCAATTTAGTCGCCTACCAATCAATACTGAAGTAGAACTTGAAAATGGTTGGTTTTATACAGGAAAACTCACCCCCAATGACGCTGTGGTGACTAGCGGTGCACAATTATTACTCTCCGAAGAGTTTAAGTCACAAATTACCAATGAGAATCAGGATTAAATCACCATGATGTCGTCCTTAGTCCGATTTTCCATTCGATTTAGTGGGGTCATTATTGGTCTAGCCTGCCTAGTACTTTTGTATGGGATTTACACCCTGACGAGAAGTAATCTTGATGTTTTTCCAGAATTTTCTCCGACTCAAATTATCATTCAAACTGAATCACCTGGGCTATCTGCTGAGTTAGTAGAGAGCTTGGTTAGCCAGCCGATTGAAAGCAGCATTGCTGGATCAGTCGGTATCAAAAGCATGCGTTCCCAGTCGATTCCAGGGCTTTCAATTGTCACTGTCATTTTTGATGAGCAGACCGATATTTTCCGCAATCGACAAGTGGTAGCAGAGCGCTTGGCGACACTAAATAATAAATTACCTCCCTTTACCTCTCCTAACATCACCCCTCTTACCTCCTCGGCAAGCACGGTACTTGGCGTAGGAGTAACCTCTAAAGCACGCAACCTGACTGAGTTACGTACACTTGTAGACTGGACCATCGTGCCACACCTCCTGGCCATTCCAGGGGTGGCTGATGTCAATGTTTTTGGTGGCAAGATACGTCAGTTGCAGATTCAGGTAGACCCAGAAAAGATGATACGTTACGGCGTATCCTTAACGCAGATTGAAGCCGCTGTTAAAAATGCTACAGGGGTGCGTGGCAATGGTTTTATTGAAAATAAAAACCAACGGATCATCATTAATACTGAGGGTCAGTCAACCACCCCAGAACAACTTGCGCAGGCAACTTTATTTCACAAAAATGGGCAAAGTGTTCGCTTAGGGGATATTGGTAAAGTGATTTTAGGCGCAACGCCTTCCATTAGCGCCGCCGCTATCAATGAAGAAACTGGCGTTTATCTATCGGTACAGGGACAGCTCGGCGCCAACACCTATGCGGTGACCCAGGCCATAGAAAAATCACTTCAGGAAATCAAGCCAGCACTAAGTGCACAAAATGTGACCTTACATGAAGGCTTGTTTAGACCAGCCAACTTTATTGAAGTAGCGATCCATGGCGTACGTACCGACATTCTCATTGGATCTATTTTAGTCATTACCGTGCTGTTTCTATTTTTATTCAATGTGCGTACTGCCATCATCTCCGCTACGGCCATTCCATTATCACTACTAACTGCCATTGTTGTGATGAGTTATTTCAATATCGGCCTCAATATTATGGTGTTAGGTGGCTTGGCGATTGCGCTAGGTGAAGTGGTGGATGATGCCATTATTGATACTGAAAATATCTTTCGCCGACTCCGTGAAAATCGCCAATTAAGCCTACCGCTTCCTACGCACAGAGTGGTATTTAATGCTTCCATGGAAGTACGTAGTTCCGTAGTTTATGCCACAATCATTGTGATCTTAGTATTTGTTCCACTGCTCACGTTAGGTGGCGTCGCTGGAAAATTGTTCGCTCCTCTCGGATTTGCTTATATCGCTGCAATATCCGCCTCTCTAGTCATTGCCCTCACCTTAACGCCAGCACTATGTTACCTATTGCTTGGCAACGCAGATTTAGATGCTGAAGATCCACCAATGATACGCATTATCAAAAAATGGTATATCAAGGTGCTACACAAAATTGAAAAGCATTACAAAATAGTGATGGCCGTCAGTTTCATGCTAATCGCATTGGGGCTAGGCATTTTACCTTTACTAAAAACCCAGTTTATTCCTGCCCTGCATGAAGGCCATTACATTATGCATATGACTGCAGTGCCGGGCACATCAGAACAAGAGTCGCTTCGTATCGGGAATAAAGCCACAGCAATTATTCGCAAGATTAAAGGGGTTAAGTCAGTAGCTCAATGGGTAGGACGTGCCCCTAATGCTGCTGACACTTTCGGCACACACTACAGCGAATTTGAGATTGAAATCGGCAACATTTCAGCTGAGGAACAACGACGAATACTCAACAATATACGCGAAGAACTTGCTGGCGAAACATTAGATAACAATGGCGATGGTAAAGCAGAACCCGGTTTTGTTGGTGTCAATTTTGCGATTAACACCTTTTTAACCGAGCGGATAGAAGAAACCATTTCTGGCTACGCCGCATCCACAGTTATTAATATCTATGGCAATGACCTTGACGCCTTAGACCACGATGCACAGGCAATTTCTGGGGTAGTGGCTAGTATTAAAGGCGCTTCAGACATATTAGTACAATCGCCGCCAGGTACGCCGCAACTGGTCATGCGCTTGCGGCCAGAAAAACTCGCCTTATGGGGCCTGCAACCTACTGAGGTTTTAGACAACATACGCTTGGCATATGAAAGTGTACCAATCACGCAGGTCTATCAAGGAAGTCGTGTCGTTGGTGTAAGCGTAGTGCTAGACACCTCAGCTCGCGACGATCTCCAGGAGGCTGGAAACCTACCTCTATTTAACCCAGAAGGTAAATTATTGCGCTTACGTGATGTTGCAGACATTATGCAGGAAAATGGACGGTCCAAAATACTGCATGCGGGTGCCAAACGGATACAAACTGTAACTGCCAATGTATTCGGGCGTGATATTGATGCTTTTACCGCAGAACTTAAAACTAAAATCCAACATGATGTCGTGTTATCACCGGGGGCCTATTTAGAGTTTACTGGTGCGGCTGAAGCGAATGCAAAATCGCGGGAAGCACTCATTATGCAGTCGTTTTTAGCTGGCGCAGCCGTATTCTTAATGCTGTATATCGCATTTGGTCGCTTACGTAATTTGCTACTCACCTTTGCTAACCTCCCGTTCGCCTTGATTGGTGGCATATTAGCGGCTCTATTTACCGGGGGTTGGATTTCATTAGGCTCACTAGTCGGCTTTGTTACCCTATTCGGCATTACCCTGCGCAACTCAATCATGATGGTGTCACACTACCAACATCTTATCGATGAAGAAAACTGCGTATGGGGCTTAGAGACATGCATCCGCGGCGCCTCTGAACGCTTACCCTCTATTTTAATGACTGCCATCGTTACCGCTTTAGGCTTATTGCCACTGGCTGTTGGCAGCGGACAGCCAGGGCGTGAAATTGAAGGGCCAATGGCCACCATTATTGTCGGCGGGTTAGTGACTTCTACCATCCTCAATTTATTAATTCTACCCACGATCATGCTGCACTTCGGTAAATTTAATAAACAAGAAAGTTTTTAGCGCGCAATGATCAAATCTTTTATCAAATACACTAGCGCTGGCGGATTAGCGACTGCAGTACATTATCTGATATTTTTACTCGCCATCCATTTGATGCTATGGGCGCCGTGGCAATCAACACTCCTCGCTGGCTGTATCGGTGCACTCACCTCTTACAGCCTAAACTATCGCTATACGTTTCTGAGCCAAGCCGCACATCGTAAAATTTTGCCTAAATTTTTACTGGTCGCCGGTGCGGGGATTATAATTCAAACCTTAATTGTGGCAGCCTTAAGCCCTCATTTGCATTACTTGCTGGCACAGCTAGTAGCCACGTTTAGCGGGCTAATTTTAACCTTTATATTTAATCGTTACTGGACATTTGCATGACTACTTTAACAGCTCCCAACCACATTGATTTAAGCATTATCGTGCCGGTGTTTAATGAAGAAGCCGTATTGCCTATCTTCCACAGCAAGATTATCAGCATTCTGCAACCGCTTAATTTGAACTATGAAATTGTGTATGTCAATGACGGAAGTCACGACCATACTGAAGTCGTTATTCTTGGCCTAAAGCAACGACACCCAGAAATTGCTTACGCTAAATTTAGTCGTAACTTCGGTAAAGAAGCCGCAATGACAGCCGGCTTCAAGCTCTGCCGCGGTGACGCAGCGATTATGATTGATGTAGACCTACAAGATCCACCAGAACTGATTCCTGCGATGATTCAGGCGTGGCGTGATGGGGCTGATATTGTCAACATGAAGCGATCTGAACGCTTTGGTGAGCCAATGTGGAAAAAGGCCACCGCAAGCATGTTCTATCATTTGTTAGGTAAAATTAGTGATATTGAAATACCGCATAACGTGGGCGACTTTAGATTATTTAGTCGCCGCACCATCGAGGCATTAAATCAACTCAGTGAACGTGGCCGCTTTATGAAAGGCCTCTATGCATGGCTTGGATTTCCGCAAGCCACTATAGAATATGAACGTGATCCTCGGGCCGCGGGCAATACCAAATGGCCTTTCTTTAAATTAGTTGGACTCGCATGGCAAGGCATTACCGCTTTCTCTACAGCACCACTGCAAATGGCAACTTGGTTAGGATTAAGTAGTGCTGGTGGCGCTTTTGTGTACGCTAGTTACTTCTTAATTAAGAGTGTCGTGTATCCAGACATAGTACAGGGCTTTCCGACATTGATTGTGGTCATCTTATTCTTAGGTGGTTTACAACTCTTCTGCATCGGAATCCTAGGAGAATACATTGCGCGTATTTATACCGAGGTCAAACAACGTCCGGTATATTTAATTGAAGCCTTTCACCCTGCTCAGCACTGACTTCAGACTGATGAAGAAAGTTCGACAGACAGTCATTTTGTCCAATAAACCTTCTATAGAAAAAATTGACGAAAAGTTATCATTGCACCCACGTAACAAACATCGAGGACGCTACGACTTTGAGCAACTAATGTTAACTAGCCCACCACTTGGCAGTTATGTGCTCTTAAACGAATATAACGATTTCTCTATAGACTTTGCCAATCCCAAGGCAGTAAAGGCGCTTAACTGTGCCCTACTCAAGCATTTTTACAATATTGCTAAATGGGATATTCCTGCGCAATACTTATGTCCGCCCATCCCTGGTCGCGCTGATTATGTACACCACCTAGCTGATCTATTAGCGAGTGAGGCCAAACTCACTCTGAGCAAAAAAATACGTGTGCTCGATATTGGTATTGGAGCCAATGCAATCTATCCCCTGATAGCCTTTCGTGAATATGGTTGGCAGTTTGTGGGAACAGACGTTGACCCCATTGCACTTAAAAATGCACAAACTATATTGGATGCAAATCCAGGCTTAACATCTGCGATTGAACTACGTTTACAAACTTCTTCTAGCGCCATATTTAGCGGTGTTGTCAAGGCTGACGAACACTTTGACCTTACCATGTGTAACCCACCATTTCATGCATCACTAGCCGAGGCCAAGGAAGGCACACAGCGTAAATGGCAGAATCTTGGTAAAGCAAAACCTGCAACACTTAACTTTGGTGGCCAAGGTACTGAGTTGTTTTGCGATGGCGGGGAAATTGCCTTTATCAGTCGCATGATTGAAGAAAGCGCAGCAATAGGCAGTCAATTTTTCTGGTTTAGTAGCTTGGTTTCAAAAGCGAGCAATTTACCTGAGGTGTACAAAGCACTTAAAGCCAATGGTGCGCTGCAAGTGAAAACCATTAATATGGCGCAAGGTCAAAAGCAAAGTCGATTTGTGGCATGGACGTTCCTGACGCCAGAGCAACAAAAACATTGGCGTAAGCACTATTGGTAGCAAACAACTTGATGTGATTTTTACTTGATAGGGCTGTTGACCAACAAGGCTTTTTCTTTGAGCTGGGCTACATGAAAACCTTGCTCAAACACAGCATAATCAGTTTTATGTAACAACCAACTGTCAAAGACGCCTCCGCTAGCCATGTCTGGAAATTCGCTATCAATCAAATCATCATGCACTAATGTTTGCACCGTGGCGGAGGCTTGATAGGTGTTTAAGGTTTTAGATTTCACTAACACCAACTGTTCGGCACCGAGTTTGTTGGCCAACCAGGCACTTAAACTATCTGAGGTTAGCTGCCAGTTTTTTGGAATGCTAGCATCAGCTAATGCCATGCGACTGGGCAACCAAATGACACCCTTATGTTGCCAGCCACACTCAGCGAGCTCCAGCTCACTACTGGCCGTCACCAAGTTTGGGTTCATGGCCGCCAATAATTGTCCGTACTGATCCATGGCCAATAGCGCCAACTGATGCGCTACCGCATCATTAACCCCTGAGCGTTTCTGCGCCTCGCGCACCGCGTCAGCAAATACACTTCCACCAGGTACAATCACCACCTGGCCATTGCCGTGCTTGGCAATCAAATTTAGCCAGTGTGAAAGCTCCTCTGAGCCTAACAAGCTACCACCTAGTTTAATCACCCACATCGCTTAACCCTGATCCGTTTGAAAAAACTGCAAACTCGCAAGTAGGCTAGAGGCTTTATCCAAAGTCTCAGCATATTCTTTATCTAGTACGGAGTCAGCCACAATGCCACCACCAGCATAAAAGCTGATTTCGCCATTGGCATACACTGCTGTGCGTATGGCTATATTGGTGTCCATATTACCGTCAAAACCGATATAGCCGATGGCGCCACAATAAACACCCCGTCGATTAGGTTCTAATTCATCAATAATTTGCATCGCTCTTAATTTGGGTGCTCCAGTAATAGAGCCGCCTGGAAAGCAACCGCGCAGTAAATCTATAGCTGTTTTACCCGCTTCCAACACACCGCTCACAAAACTGACCAAATGGTGCACATTGGCAAAGCTTTGTAACTGAAATAACTTATCCGCTTTCACCGATCCAGTTTTGCAGTTTTTGCTAATATCGTTCCGCAATAAATCTACAATCATCAGATTTTCCGCTTTATCTTTAACACTGGCTTGCAGCGCTGCAGCATAATGCTGATCTTGCACAGCATCTTTAGAGCGTGGGCGTGTGCCCTTAATCGGGCGTGTTTCTACATGGTTAGCCACCACTTGTAAAAATCGCTCAGGAGAGCCAGAAAGCACCTGCATAGCACCAAAATTCATATAAGCCATAAATGGCGCTGGGCTTATTTGCCGTAGTTTTAGATATGCCAGCCAACCATCACCTTTAGCCTGCGCTGAAAATCGTTGCGCTAGATTGACTTGGTAGCAGTCACCTTCAGTAATATAGTGTTTAACCTGATGAAACGCCTGCGCGTATTCCTCAAAATTCATATTGCTGCGTATAGGGGACGTGAGTGCAAAATAACTACTTACCTCAACTGCTGGCTCATCAAATAAGGCGCATAACTCTGCCCATTGATTGCGGGTTTCAGGATGAAATCCGTGTGAAACCAAACAAGCAGTTTTTTCCCGATGATCAACCACCACTGCCCAATCATAGATGCCCACCATCATGTCTGGCAATACAGCTTGGTCTATGGGGTGACTAAGTACAGCCTCAACTTTTCTCCCTAAGTCGTAGCCAAAGTATCCAAGCGCACCTCCGCTAAAGGGTAGCGAAGTTTGCGCTACCTGATAGGGGGCGAGCAGGCGATTAAGAATCAGAAATGGATCTTCAGCACTCAAGCTCACTTTGCCATCTTGCATAATTTCTGTGTATGCATTCGGGAGCTGAGCCAAGCAAGTTTCTCTGGTAGTGATCGTGATAAATGGATCAGCAACCAAAATGTCATAGCGCCCGTATTGGCCATTTGGTTGACCACTATCGAGCCAAATTGCCCACGGCCGATGACGTAAACGTTCAAATAGCTGCACACTATCTGGCTGGTAATTTAAGGGGTATTTTAGAAAACTCATGCAGCAATCTCATGCTGATAAATTAGGCAGGCAATCGCATACGCAGGCAAGCAAACGCTTGCTTGGGAATGCTGAGCGTTCGTTATATTGCAATTAAACAAATCACTGACATCCAAATAAGTGAGGTGCATTTTTTCTGCGATTTGTTTCACCAAGAAACGGCCTACGCCAGCGCCGATAATGCTAATTTCTCGCCCATTACTAGTGTTAGCAATGCGGTCTAGATGCACCATTGTCACCTCAGTTAAGCGTTCAATCTGTTTTTCTTTAAATGCTTCTGCAAGTCGATTCCAAGTGATCATATCAGCGTCTTCAACATCATGGCCAACCATACGCGCAATACGCCTAGCGCTAGAGAATATGGATTTATCTTTGCCGTCCGCGGTTTCTGCCATGTCATCAGCCACTAACAAATCCCCTGTTAATCGATAAACATCCCCGCTAGTTGCAAAAAATTCAGCGGCAACGCTGGTAGCACCAAGGTTAAAACTTATTTGTTGCGCTAGCGCCATCAGTGGAGTCCGAATAACACCAGTATAAACGAGCTCCTCAAATTGCATACGTGTCGCGTCAGTAAAACCTAAGCAAGATGGCTGACCATTGATTATCGGCACAAAATCAGTGGTGGTACTTCCAATATCAACCAATAAAGCATAATTACAATTTTTTAAGGTTTGTAACCGATGCGCGCTAAAATAAGCGCTGGCCAGCCAGTTTGCAGAAGCAATACTGTGCCAAGATTGAGATACCTCAGACAATATTAAAAAGCATGAAGAATCAGCGAGGGTTCTGGCGCCACTAAAAAATAGTTTAACACCGTTTAATTTTGCATCCATCAAAGCACTAATAGCGTTTACTCCCGCCTCACGATTAGCAAATATATCGACCAGTTCACCTGTCATGGTAATCGCATGTAATGCAGTTTTTACCTCAAAATGATTGAGTACCATATCTATTGCGGCATCTAATTCAGGTAAACCTCGCCATAACGCACACGGCACTTGTAGCACTTGCAACAGCGCACCATTGGTATCAAGCAGCGCAGCTTTAAGGTGGGCTCCACCAACATCCCAGCCTATCGTACGGTTAAATTGGGTTGATTTATTCATTTAAACTCAGGTTCACGGACTTATGCGACATGTTGTTAGGTAAAGTAAATGCCAACGTCTTTGCATCAGCCAAATCTAACATCATGCGCATTGGATTACACCCCAAAGACTCACTTAACGCAATGTAACTGGTGGTAATTCTAGGGTTAATTTCCACCACAATAAACTCATTCTCATTCAATATCACGTCAACGCCTACGTAGCCATTAAGCGTCGGCATCGCCAAGGCAATTCGGTCGGACAATCGTTCAAAGTCAGCACGTTTCTCACTTAATCCATTAACAATCACGCCTACGAGTTTCAGATGTTGCGACTCTGTCATGACCATATTTTGCTGATTACAACTTAAAAGCCAGACTTGGCCATCACGGCATAGCATTGACATACTGGCCGGAGTTCCTTCTTGAAAAGGCTGAACGATATAACCCTGATTTTGACAATTATTTTGGCTTAACCAGTCGTGCACTGAAGCTTGGCT
>Ga0118677_10004137_pt1 | contig 26765 bp, 30 predicted proteins | sample AliMusrvi5mmetaG_FD_86154 | JGI IMG/M metagenome (GOLD analysis project Ga0118677, IMG submission 86154) | reverse complement strand
CAAGCGAGCTGTTCCTGGAGCGCTCGGTGCAGTTGGTGAAGGACTCAGTCGCCTGGGGCGAGAAGCAGCCGTGGCGCGACCGGATCGTCGCCTACGCCCTGTACCCGTACTGCGAGGGCTCGACCGAGACGGCCCTTTTCGGCCGGCTCTTCGACAACAGCCCCGTGATGAACAAGGCCTTCCGCCAGTACGTCGCCCGCAAGTACGCCAACGACGCGGCGCTGCAAAAGGCCGGGGTCAAGGACGAGTGGGATGTGCTGCGCCGCTACAGCGCGGCCCAGGAGATCCCGACCAAGGATGCCGGCGCGAAGAGTTCGGAATACGAACCCAAGCTCTACAACGGAAGGATCGCCCCCCTCGCGCTGGAGACGGGGCACGCCATGGCGGCGCTGGCAACGAACTTCATCCCCGGAGTGAGCGAGTACCGCATGGCGGAGTCTGAACTACAGATCTTGCGGGACCCGACCCTCACCAAAGACGAGAAGGCCATTCAGACGGCCAGGAACATCGCCGACACGGTCGCGATGGTCACGACTCTCGCCTTGCCGAGCCTGCCCATCAGCATCGCGGCCTCTGCCGCCGCGGGCGCCGTCGATCTCTTGCGCCAGGCCTGGCACCACAGGCAAGAACAGAAGAGCGCGCGGGAAGACAGCGACGCGCCCGCCGCCGGGGCCGCGAGCTAGTTAGCGGCGCTTCCGCCTACCAGGTCAGAGACGCCGAGGTAGGCGCTGGCCGTCCAAAGCTGGTTCTTGCTGCCGTCCGGGTGGCCGTCCACAGAGGAATACCACTCGTTGACCCCCTGGCGGGCTTCCATCAAGGCCTTTATCTGGGCCGCTTTCTCCGGCTGGCCGTACCTCGCGAAGGCCTGCGCCACCCGCAGTTCGATGAAAGGCCAGATGGTCGAGTTCTGATATTCGTGCACGCGCTCGGAACAAAGGCCCGGGTCGTAGGTCGGATACAGATTGACGTAGCCGAACTTGGTGAAGGATTTGGCCAGGTTGTCCAGGACGCTCTTGGCCCGGTCCGGGGGGACCACGCCCTCGTTGAGGAGCATCGCGTTGGACAGGGTGTCGAAGTGATCGCCGCCCTTGTAATCGACGTAATAGCCGCGTTGGGCGTCCCAGAATGACTCCAGCAGACCCTGGGTCATCCGCGCCTGCTCCTGCATGCCGTAGGCCTTGTACATCTTGTAGAGCCAGACCTGGTTGTTGAGGGTAAACTTGCCGTGGTAGTTGATCATCGCGTCGAACCACGCGCTGCCCGGGATCAGGCCGCTCGGGTCCTTCAGGCTTTCCACGTACTTGATGAGCTTGGCGATCTGGTCCTTGTAGGTAGTGGAGAAGGTGTCCTTCCCGGTCATGCTCTCGTAGGTCTTAGCGGTCACCAGGAAGATCAGGAAGCTGTCCGCCTCGCTGCCGTGGAAATCGGAAGAGAGGTCCTTCCTATCTTTGAGAAAGCGCAAGCCCCGGTACTCGAAATTCCGCATCCAGATGTGGGGCTCAAGGCCCTGGATGAGCCCCCTGAGGGTATGGATCTCGGTGGGGATAGCGCCCGTGGGCTGCTGATGCTTCAGCAGATCTTCCAGATGGACCGCCACCGTGTCTGCGTAGCCATGTTTGATGAGGACCTCGACGGAATAACCCACGTCCCTGGTCCAATACTGCTTGTAGTCGCTGCCCGCGAAAAAACCCTTGGGCGTCGCACATTTCGCGATGGCCGAACTGGCGTTCTGGGCCTTGGCCGCCGCCGCGGCATCCGCTCCAGGCGGTATCACCACGGCGCCGGGCAGGGCCGCCATTCCGGAGGATTGCTCCTTCAGATTGGAGAGGGTCTGCTTCACGTCCCCGTTGAGGTCCGAGTAGTCCGAATTAAGGGCGTCGCGGAGGGTCTGCCGTTCGCTCAAAGATACGGCAGAGCTTACCGGCCGGGACTGGTATCTATGAATGGTCCGCGCGGAGAGCACGCCGAGGCCTGCAACAAAGACGAAACTGGCAAGCTTCTTCATTATATTCCCCGGCCAAAGTATAACAACCCCTCCAAATCTTGTCAATGGACCAAGGACTCCCAAGGGTTTATACTATAATCCTGCCTCTCATGCCGACTTTCCCGACCGCAATGAGGCGGGCCCTGCTCCTTTCCGCCTTGCTCTGCGCTCCGGCCCGGCCTTACGACTGGCGCACCGCGGACCGCTCGAGCGCCAAGCTAGCGCCGTCGCCCGCTGCCGAACGCCGCGCGGTGGTCGAGATATTCACGGCGCGCACGGTGCGTTGGCGCGGCTGGTTCGCAGTCCATACCTGGATCGCGGTCAAGGAGAAGGACGCCCTTTCCTACGAAGTGCTGCAGGTCGTGGGCTGGCGCCTCCGGCGCGGGCTGAGCCCGGTCATGGACGAGCCCGGGCAGCCGGACCGGCGCTGGTACGGCGAGACGCCCAAGCTCATCCTCGACCTGCGCGATAAGAAGGCCGAGACGGCCATCGTCAAGATCCGGCGGGCCGCGGCCGCCTACCCCTACCGCGACCGCTACCGGGCCTGGCCGGGCCCCAACAGCAACACCTTCACATCATTCATCCTGCGCTCGGTGCCCGAGCTGGGAATAAACCTTCCCCCCAACGCCATCGGCCGTGATTATCTGGTCCAGGGCCGGCTGTTCGGCCTCTCCGAAAGCCGCACCGGAGTCCAACTGTCCTTGCTGGGACTCCTGGGCGCGACGGTGGGACTCCGCGACGGCATCGAAGTCCAATTGCTCGGCCTCGACTTCGGATTGGATCTGCTGAGGCCGGCCCTGAAGCTGCCCTTGGTCGGGCGGGTCGGCATGCGCGCCGCCCCGCTCCAGGGCTTGCTCAGCTCTTCTCGCTGAGGGTCAACTCCACGAGGACCTCCACATCGCCCCTGCGCACGGCGGATTCCACGCCGCGCAGATGGCCGAGGAGCTCGTCCACCAAGGCCGAGACCGCAGGCATGCGGGCGAGCTGCCTGGCGTGGCGGGTCTTGTCCGCCTGCAGGGCCGCGATCTTGGCCTGGACCTCGGCCAAGGAGACCGGCTCCAGGCTCGCCTGCACCGCCGGCTCGGAGAAAGTCCCCATCTTGCCGATGTCCTGGAGGGCGCGCTTGGCCGATTCCTTCGAGCACCGGTACGCCATCCTGCGCATCTTGAGGCCCTGGGCCGAATCGGCCGGGCCATCCAAGGAAGCCCCCACCTTGGCGAAAGCCTCCCGGATCTGGGGCAAGGCCTGGCCGAAGTCCGCAACCGAGCCTTCCAGCCGCCAGCGTTCCCTATAAATAGGAAGCGTGTAGACCTTCAGCCATTGCACCGGCTGATGCGCCACCAACTCCTTGCCCCGCGCCGAGACGCGCGCCTTGTCCTCCGGCGGCCCGCCCGGCTTGTTCCCGGCCGCAACCGCGCCCAACGCCAGAACGCATACGGCCGAAGCGATCAACCGCACTCAGCGCCTCCTGCCCTTGCGCAGCTCGGCGACCTTCAGGCGCACCAGGGCGCGCTGCAGGGCCGCCTCGGCGTTGGCCATGGTCAGGGCGTCGGCTTCCTTGCGCTGGAGCTCGGCCTGGGCCCGCTCCAGCGCCTGGCGCGCCCTTTCTCCGTCGATGGACTCGGCCATCTCCGCGGTCTCCGCGAACAGGGACACCTTGTCGTCGCGGATCTCGGCGAAGCCGCCGGAGACCGCGAACAGCCGCGTCTCGTCGCCGTCGCGCAAGCGCACCGCGCCGGGCTTGAGCTGAGCCAAAAACGGCGCGTGCCCGGGGAGCACGCCCATCTCGCCTTCCCAGGCCGGCAGGACCACGAAGTCCCCCTCCCCGCTGAAGGCGGCGCGTTCCGGCGTGACCAGCTCCAAAGTCAAGCGCTTGGCCATGGCTTCAGGCCTTGCCCGCCATGGCCTCGGCGTTGGCGACCGCTTCCTCGATGGCGCCCACCATGTAGAACGCCTGTTCCGGCAGATGGTCGTACTTGCCCGCCATGAGATCCCGGAAGCCCGCGATGGTGTCCTTGAGCTTCACGTATTTTCCGGGCCGGCCGGTGAACTGCTGGGCCACGAAGAAGGGCTGGGAGAGGAAGCGCTGGATCTTGCGCGCGCGCGCCACCACCAGCTTGTCCTCGTCGGAGAGCTCGTCGATGCCCAGGATCGCGATGATGTCCTGCAGGTCGCGGTAGCGCTGCAGCACCTTCTGCACCGAGCGCGCCACCGCGTAGTGCTCCGGCCCCACGATCTTGGGATCCAGGATGCGCGAGGTCGAGTCCAGGGGATCCACGGCCGGATAGATGCCCAGCTCGGTGAGCTGGCGGGAGAGCACCGTGGTGGCGTCGAGGTGCGAGAAGGTCGTGGCCACCCCGGGGTCGGTCAGGTCGTCGGCCGGGACGTAGATGGCCTGGATCGAGGTGATCGAGCCCTTGGAGGTCGAGGTGATGCGCTCCTGCAGGGCGCCCACCTCGGTGGTCAGCGTGGGCTGGTAGCCCACGGCCGAGGGCATGCGCCCCAGCAGGGCGGAGACCTCGGCGTTGGCCAGCACGTAGCGGAAGACGTTGTCGATGAAGAGCAGGACGTCGGAGCCCTCCTCGTCGCGGAAATACTCCGCCTGGGTCAGGGCCGTGAGGCCGACCCGGGCGCGCGCGCCCGGCGGCTCGTTCATCTGGCCGTAGACCAGCACGGTCTTGGAGAGCACCGGCGCGCCGTCGGCTAGCTTGGAGCGCTGCATGTCCAGCCACAGGTCGTTGCCCTCGCGGCTGCGCTCGCCCACCCCGCCGAACACGGACACGCCGCCGTGCTCCTTGGCCACGTTGTTGATGAGCTCCATGATGACCACGGTCTTGCCCACGCCGGCCCCGCCGAAGAGGCCCACCTTGCCGCCCTTCATGTAAGGGGCGAGCAGGTCCACGACCTTGATGCCGGTCTCGAATATCTCAGGGGTGGTGACCTGGTCCACCAGGGCCGGCGGCGCGCGGTGGATGGGCAGGTGCCGGTCGGCCTTGATCTCGCCGGCGAGGTCCTTGGGCCGGCCCAGCACGTCCATGAGCCGCCCCAGGCAGGCCCGTCCCACGGGCACGGTGATGGGCGCGCCGGTGTCCTCCACGGACGCGCCGCGGACGAGGCCGTCGGTAGGCGCCATGGCGATGGCGCGCACCGTGTTGTCGCCCAGGTGCGAGGCGACCTCCACGGTCAGGTCCTCGCTGCCGGGGCGCTTCACGCGCAGGGCGTTGTTGATGGAGGGGAGCTGCCCCGGGGGGAACTCCACGTCGAGGACGGCGCCGATTATCTGGGAAACTTTTCCGGTGCTCATGGCTGTTTCATCTCTCCTTATGCCAAGAAATTGCGGGCTGCGGCTCTTACATGACGGGTGATTTCCAATGAGCGACGGACATCCTGCACATTGCATTCAAGGCCGGGGTAACGAATTTCAACCGCGAAGGACGACAACTCCACAATGCCTTTCTTCAGCGCCATCAGTTGCGGCAGGAATACGGCGGCCTGTTTGAGAAGGACATCAAGATCGTGGGTTTTCTCAACGGGAACGCTACGCTCCTGAAGAACGGCTTTGAAATATTTCTCGACGCACTGCTGGCAGTGAAAACACACCGTGTTATGCGCCGGGGGAAGGGCCTTATGTTCCCGCTCGGCTACCAGAAAATCTTCTTCCGCCCGAAGAACCCATTTTTCGGTGGTCTTCTTCATAGAGACCGGCCTCGCGCCATGATGGAGCCGATGAAGGCATCGCCCTCTCTCAGGCTTTCCCGGATTGAAGCCGCCGACCGGACCAGGATGTCCATGGGCACGGAAACGCCCAGGGCCTCATCCACGGCTAGCCGAATCAACGCGGCTTGACGAGGAAACCGCATCTTCGTCTTCATGACCACCAAGAGATCCACATCGCTCCCTGGACCAGGCTTTCCCCAAGCGCGGGAGCCGAAAAGCATCACCTTCTCGGGATGGAATTTTTCTTTTATCAGGCGGCTGGCCTGATCCAAGAAAGTCTCGGTCGAGATTGCTTTCCCCATTGCCTGTCTCTATGCGGCCAAAGCCTCGGCCCCGCCCACCAGCTCCGCGATCTCCTTGGTGATCATGGCCTGGCGCTGACGGTTGGCCTGGACGTTCAATGTGTCGCGCAGTTCGGCCGCGTTCTTCGACGCCGCGTCCATGGCGTTCATGCGCGCCGAAAGCTCCGCGGCCTGCGACTCCAGAAGCATCCGGTAAAGCTCGGCCTTCACGAATCTCGGCAGCAGGGCCCGCAGGAGCGCCTCGTAGCCCGGCTCATAGCCGAGCTCCGCGGGCCGGAGCCCGCCGTTGAAGGCAAGCGCGGGCTCGGGTCCGAACGCCGCCAGGGGCAGCAAGGTCCGCCGCACCAGGCGTTGCTGGGCCGCGGACTTGAATTCATTATAGATCACGTCCCAGCGCGCCAGCCCTTTCTGGGCATAGGCGTCGAGCACGGCCTTGCCCAGGACCTCGGCGTGCTGGAAGCCCACGCGGGGGAATATGCCGGCCAATTCGATCTCGACCTCGCAGTCCAGGCCCTTGAGGCGGCGCAGGAAGTCCCGCCCCTTGCGGCCCACCAGCGCCAGATGGACCTTCCCCTTATGGCCGCGCAGCCAGTCCAGGGCCGCGCGCATCAGGACCGTGTTGAAGGCCCCGCAGAGGCCCTTGTCCGCGGTGATGAGGATGAGCCCGGCCTCCCCTTCGGCAGGGGATTCGAAGAAGGTCCGGACCCCGGCCGGGACTTCGCCGCTGGAGAGCAGCTCGCGGCGCTCCGCCTCCAGGCCGCGGATGAGCCCCTCCATCTTGACCGCGAAGGGGCGCGCCGAGATGATGGCGGACTGCGAACGGCGCATGCGCGCCGCGGCCACCATCTTCATGGCCTTGGTGATCTGCTCGGTCGAAGTGACCGACTTGATCTTGCGGCGCAAGTCGCGCAGGGATGCCATATCAGACCTTGGCGAAAGCCTCTTTGGCGCCCAGGTAGTCCTGGACGCCCTTCTCCACCGAGAACGCGCTCTTGAACCCGAAGCTCTTGAGCGCCAGCTTAGGGTCGCCCAAGGTCTCGTTCTGGTAGAAGCCGTAGGGGTTCTTGAAGTACTCGGCCTCGAGCTTGAGGCCCAGCGTCTTGTTGAGGCAGCGGATGATCTCGTTGAAATCCGTCTTGGCGCCGGTGCAGACGTTGTAGACCCCGAAAGGCGCCTTGGCCGCGGCCAGCAGGTTGGCCTGCACCACATCCTTGACGTAGATATGGTCGCGGTACTGCTCTCCGAACTCGAAGACGCGGGGCCGCTTGCCCGCGCGCATCTGCAAGGCCAACTGCCAGATCATGCTCGCGGCCGCGCCCTTGAAGCGCTCGCGCGGCCCGAACACGTTGAAGTAGCGCAGGCCCGCGACGCGCATCTTGGGATGCTCGGCGTGGAAGTCCGCGGCCACCTTCTCCATGACGCGCTTGGAGAAGGCGTAGACGTTGAGCGGACGCGTCGCCGCGTCCTCGCGCATGGGCACCGGCTCGTCGCCGTAGGTCCCGGCCGAGGAGGCGTAGACCACGGTCTTGACCCCGCGCTCAACGGCCCAGCGCAGCAGCAGCCGGAAGGCCTCCACGTTGGCGCGCAGCATGCGCTTCTGGTCATGGACCGTGGTGTCCGTGATGGCGGCCTGATGGAAGACCGTGCCCACCTCGCCCACCCGGTCGGTCCAGGCGGCAGGGTCGGCCAGGTCCGCGGCCACAAAATCCCCGGGGAACTCCTGCAGGTTGGCGAAGTTGCCTGAGGTGAAGTCGTCCAGGGCCACGACTTCATGGCCCAAGCGGCAGAGCTCCAGGGCCAGGTTCGATCCGATGAAGCCCGCCGCGCCCGTCACCAGAACGCGCTTCATGCTCCGGCCTCTTCTTTCTTGAAAGCGTCCTTGAATTCCGCCACGGCCTGGCCCAGCTTCGCGGCCAGGGCCTCGTCCAAGGCGCGCGTCTCGATCAGGCGCCGGACCACCTCCGGATGCCGGGCCGCGACATGCGCCAGCAGGCCGGCCTCGAAAGCGCGCAGGCGCGCCACCGGTATGTCGTCGAGGTAGCCGTTGATGCCGGCGTAGATGGAGATGACCTGGCTCTCGAAAGGCAAGGGCTGGTACTGGTCCTGCTTGAGCAGCTCCACCAGGCGCTCGCCGCGCCGCAGCTGGTCCTGGGAGGCCTTGTCCAGGTCCGCCCCGAACTGGGCGAAGGCGGCCAGGGCGTTGTACTGGGCCATGTCCAGGCGCAGGCGGCCCGCCACGGTCTTCATGGCCTTGGTCTGGGCCGCGCCACCCACGCGCGAGACGGAGAGTCCCACATTGACCGCGGGCCGCACCCCGGAGTAGAACAGCCCGGTCTCCAGGTAGATCTGCCCGTCCGTGATGGAGATGACGTTGGTCGGGATATAGGCCGAGACGTCGCCGGCCTGGGTCTCGATGATGGGCAGGGCGGTCAGGGAGCCGCCGCCGTTCTTCTCGGAGAGCACGCAGGCCCGCTCCAGGAGCCGGGAATGCAGATAGAACACGTCGCCGGGATAGGCCTCGCGGCCCGGCGGCCGGCGCAGCAGCAGGGAGAGCTGGCGGTAGGACTGGGCGTGCTTGGACAGGTCGTCGTAGACGATGAGCACGTCGCGGCCCTGCCAGAGGAACTCCTCGCCCATGGCGCAGCCGGCGTAAGGGGCGATATAGAGCAAGGGCGCCGGGTCCGCGGCCCCGGCGCACACCACGATGGAATACTCCATGGCGCCGTGGTCCTCCAAGGTCTTGACCACCTGGGCCACCGTGGACTGCTTCTGGCCGATGGCGACGTAGATGCAGATGGGCCGCTTGGGGGAGCCTTTCTGGTTGAGGATGGCGTCGATGGCGATGGCGGTCTTGCCGGTCTGGCGGTCGCCGATGATGAGCTCGCGCTGGCCCCGGCCGATGGGGATCATGGCGTCTATGGCCTTGAGCCCGGTCTGCAAAGGTTGATCCACCGGCCTGCGGTCCACCACGCCCGAAGCCACGACCTCGATGGGGCGGGTCTTGTCCGTCTTGATGGGCCCCTTGCCGTCGAGCGGCTCGCCCAGGGGGCTGACCACCCGGCCGATCAGGGCCTCGCCCACGGGCACGGACATGACCTGGCCGGTGCGCTTGACCGGGTCGCCCTCCTTGATGAGGTGGTCCGGGCCGAGCAGCACGCAGCCCACGTTCTCCTTCTCCAGGTTCAGGACCATGCCCACCACGCCGTGGGGCAGCTCCAACAGCTCCCCGGCCATGGCGTTCTCCAAACCGTAGATGCGGGCGATGCCGTCGCCCACCTGCAGCACCGCGCCCTCCTCCTGCAGCCGGGCCGTCTGCCCCCAGGCCGACAGGCGCTCCTTGATGACTGCGGTGATCTCCTCGGGTCTAATCGCCACCGATGGCCTCCTTAAGATTCTCTAGCCGGCCGCTCAGGCTGCTGTCGAGCACCCAGTCCCCCAGCCGCACGGCCACTCCCCCCAACAGATCCGGGTCCTGCGTCTCATCCATCTCCACGCCGGTCCCGGCGAACGCCTCCAGGCGCGCGCGCAGGCGGTCGCGGTCCGCCGGAGCCAAAGGCCGGGCCGAGCGCACGCGCGCCCGGACCACTCCTCGCTCGCGGTCCACGAGCTTCTCGAAATCCCGCGCCACCACAGGCAGCAGATCGAACCGCTTCTTGTCGATGAGCAGCTCCAGAAAATCGGCGGCCAACGGCGCGACTTTGCCCTGCACCCCGTCCCGCACCAGGGCCTTCTTTTGCGCCTGCGGGACGCGGGGGTCGCGCAGGAAAGGCAAGGCCCCGGCCAAGGCGCCGGCGCAGGCATTCAGGTCGGCGGAAACCGCGGCCTGCTCCCCGCGCTCCACGGCGCAGGCGAACAGGGCCCGGGCGTAGCGCTCGGCAAGAGTGCGGTCAGCGGCCTGCATTCAACTGCTCCCCTTGCGCTCCAGGTCCTTGAGGAATTCGTCGAGGACCTGCTTCTCCACGGCCGGGTCCACGGACCGGCGCAGGAGCTTCTCCGCGGCCTGGACCGAGAGGTCCGCGACTTCCCGGCGCAGTTCGCGCACCAAGCGCTCCTTCTCCCGCCCCAGCTCCGCCAAGGTCTTGTCGCGCAGGTCGCGGCTCTGCTTCTCCGCCTCGGTCTTGAACCGGCCCAAGACCTCTTCCCCGTCCCGGGCGGCCCGGGCCAGGACTTCCTGACGGCGGCTTTCGATCGCGGCGAACTGGACGGAGAGCTCGTCCTTGATCCGCTGGGCCTCGTCGCGCGCGGCCCGGGCCGAGTCCGCGTCCGCCTTGAGGCGCCGCTCGCGCTCCGAAATGGCGCTGAGCAGCGGCCCCCAGGCGAAGCGCTTGAGCAGCAGCACCAATATGCCGAAGGTGAGGATGGTCCAGAACATCAGCCCCGGGTCCGGGGCCAGCAGCTTGTCCATGGCCGGCGCGGCGCCTAGCGCTGGGCCGGGGCTTCGACGGCGGCCGGGGCGTGCATCGCGGCCGCGGCGTCCACGCCGCTGTTGAGCTTCAAGATGCCCAGCAGGCAGGCCACCAAGGCCAGCAGCCCGAGCCCTTCGATCATGGCCGCGGGGATGATCATCATGGTCTGCAAGGTCCCCGCCGCCTCCGGCTGGCGGGCGGAGCCCTCCAAGGCCGAGCTGGCGAGCCGCCCGATGCCCAGTCCGGCGCCTACGAGGCAGATGCCCATGCCGAGTCCGAGACCGATGTAGCCGAGTCCGAGGTAGTTCATTGTTCCTCCTAGTGGGTGTGGACCGCCATGCCCACGAAGACGGCCGTGAGCAAGGTGAAGATGTACGCCTGAATCAACGCCACGAGCAAGTCCAGCGCGCCGACGAACAGAGCCAGGCCCACGGCGAAAGGGGCCACGCCGAAGAGGGCGAGGCCCTTGCCAAACTGGGCGAAGACGAAGATCATGCACAAGAACGCCAGGGACACGATATGGCCGGAGAAGATGTTGGCGAAAAGGCGGATGCAGAGCGCCACGCACTTGGCGCACAGGCCCAGGATCTCGATGACGAAGATCAGCGGCACGAGGACCTTGGGCAGGCCGCCCGGGACGAAATTGGCGAGGTGGGAGAAGATCCCGTGCTTCCGGATGCCCGCCAGATTGATGAGCAGGAAGGTGCACGCCGCCAGGGCCGCGGTCACCCAGATGTTGCCGGTCACCGCCGCGGCCCCGGGCAGCAGCCCCCAGAGGTTGCAGCCCAAAATGAAGAAGAACAAGGTCAGGAAATAAGGCAGGAAGGCGTCGGCGTCGTGCCCGAAGACCGGGGCCACGATCTTGTCCCGGACGAAGAGCGCCATCACCTCCACCCCGGTGCGCAGCATGAGCCCGCCGCCGGAGCGCGCCCGGGCCGCGAGGGAGAGGACCAAAACGAGGATCGCGGAAACGGCCCACAAGGTGACCGAGTGCTTGGAGACGGCCAAGGTGAACCCGCCGGCGGAGAAGAGGGAGAAGTAGCGATGGTCGAGAAGATGATGCCCCAGGATCTCTTCGAAATTCATCGCAGGGGGACCGCCTTCAACTCCAGGGGCAGGAGGCAGGCCACGCCCAGGGCGTATCCGCCCAGGAGCGCCGGCGCGCAGGCCGTCCGGGAACCGGCGCACCACGCCGCCAGGCCGGCCAAAGCCGCGAGGCGGCTGCCCATCCCGGCCCAGAATGTCCACCACAAGGCCTGCGGCGAGGCCTTGCGGGCCGCGAGCAGGGCCGCGACGCCCAAGGATGAGATGGCCCAGGCCGCTCCCAGGCCGAAGGCCGCGCCCCGGCCGGCGGCGCCCCGCCAAAACACCATGGCCCCGGCCGCGGCCGCCGCCGCCAGCAGGCCGGCGAGCGCGGCGGCCTTAACGGCCGCCCGGCTTGATCCGCGAGAGTCTGATGAGTCTATAGAGTGCAAAAGCCATCCCCGCCATCGCGCCCGTCACGGTCAGCCAGGGGCCTGTCCGCCAGCGTCCGTCCAGCCAGTACCCGGCCCCGAAACCGGCGAGCACGAAGGCCGCCAATTCGGTCCCCGCGCCCAAGGCCAAGCCCCAACTTTTCGGCCGCATCCAGCCTCCAGCATTCGCGATGCCGGGGGAGATTCTATGAAATAACCGCGCGCCTATGTCAATTTTCCCGCGCGCAAAAGATTTTGTTGTATACTTTTTTTATCGTCAACATCATGACCGACGCAGCGCAGGCCCGCCCGAAGATCCTGCTGGCCGACGACGAGCCCGACCTTCTGGCTTTGATGCGGGCGACCCTGGAGCGCCAGGGCTACGACGTGACCACGGCCCTCGACGGAGTGGAGGCGCTGGCCGCCATCCGCCAGACCATGCCCGACATCGTGGTCCTGGACCTCATCATGCCCCGCTGCGACGGGTTCAAGGTCTGCCGGGAGCTGCGCCAGGACCCCCTCTTCGCCCACCTGCCCATCATCATCCTATCGGCCGCGGGCTCCCGCGACTGCAAGGTGAACGGGCTCGACCTGGGCGCCGACGACTTCATCACCAAGTCCATGGACATCCAGGAACTGCTGGCGCGCATCCGCATGATCCTCAAGCGCACCCGCCGCGGCCTCGACGCCAACCCCCTCACCCGCCTGCCCGGCGCCCTCGCCATCGAGTCGCGCATCACCGAGGCCCTGAGCGCGGGCCGGCCCCTGGCCGTCCTTTACCTCGACCTGGACCAGTTCAAGGCCTACAACGACCTCTACGGCTACGAGTCCGGCAACCAGGTCATCCGCTACGTGTCCCGGATACTGATCCAGGCCTCGCGCGGCCACGCCGGCCCGCCCGATTTCATAGGGCACATCGGGGGCGACGACTTCATCGTGCTGACCGACCCGTCCCGGATGGAAGAAGTCGCCCGGCGCATCATCGCCGACTTCGACGCCGCGGCGCCCGGCTTCTACAACGCGGCGGACCGCGAGCGCGGCCAGATCGTCTCCGTGGACCGCCAGGGCAACATACGCGAGTTCCCCCTGCTCTCGGTCTCCATCGGCATCTGCCACAACTCGCTGCGCAAGCTCGAATCCCCGGCCCAGGTCTCGCAGCTGGCCGCCGAACTCAAGAAGGCGGCCAAGGAACGGCCCGGCAGCTCGTACTTTATCGACCGCCGGAAGGACTGACCGGGACCAGGGACTCCCGGCACGCGGCCAGGACCGCGTCGGCCGCGCGGGCGAAGGGCATCCCGGCGACACGCTTGCGGGCGAGCTCGCCCATGCGCGCGAGCCTCTCCTCCTGGGGCAGGAGTTCGGCCAGGGCCTCGGCCAGCCGGCGCGGGGCCTCGGCCAAGCTCGCGTAGGACACCACCCGGCCGCAGTCCGCGTCCAGGAGCTCATGCACGCCGTAGTGGTCGCTGGCCAGCACGGGCAGGCCCGCCTGCATGGCCTCCACCACGTTGAGGCCGTAGCTTTCATGGACCGAGGGCGAGACGAAGAGCCGGGCCAGCCGGAAATGGGCGCTCTTGCCCACGGCGTCGAGATAACCCGGGAAGAACACCCGCGTCCGGCGCAAGGCGCCGGCCGCCAGGCGCAGCCGCCTTTGGTAGGCCGCGCCCCGCATGAAAGCCGCCTCGCCGCAGATGAGCAGGACCAGGTCGCGCCCCGCCCAGCGGCTGTCCGCTTCCAGCAAGCGCAGGGCTGCCAAGAGAAGATGGATGCCCTTCTCCGGGGAGATGCGGCTCAAGGTCATGAGGACCGAAGTCTTCGGTCCGATCCGGTAATGGCCGCGCAGTTCCCGGATCTTCGCTCCCGGCGGGGGCGGCGCGTCCTCCTCCCAGGCGCCCCAGGGCACGACGCGCAGGCGCTGCCGCAAACCATCTCCCGGCCGGACGCCCGCATAGCAGCGGCCCAGGGTCTGGGCCATGGCCCGGGATGGGACGATCAGGCGGCTGGAGCGCGCCACGGCCTCCCGCTGCTTCTCGAAGACCAGGCGCAGCAGGTCCGGAACGACCGCGCGCAAACCCATCCTCCGGCCGCGCTCGTAGAGCCGGGTCAGCCGCTCCGGCGCGAGCAGGCCGCGCAAGTAGAGCTTGTTGAAATAGTCCACCACGTCCACGTGCCAAAGCGAGACGATGGGGTAGCCGGCTTTGGCCAGGGCCGCCAAGTTCGGCCCCTCGGAGACATCGTTGATCAAGACCACGGTCTTCCCCGGAGGCAGGTCCTCGCGCCGCGCCAGAAGCCAGGCGGTGCTGGCGGCTTCGAAATCCCGGCAGAAGCGGGCGTAGGCCAATTCGGAGAGGTGTACCAGGTCATGTCCGCCGCCCTCCGGCAGGCGGACATAGAAGACGCCGGGGGCGGGCGCCTGGGGGCCGGAGCCGATGACCGTCAGCTCGCAGGCGCCCTCGCGCAGCCAATGCCGGATGAGGCGCAGTCCCACCATGGCGCCGCCGCCCAGCGGGGTGCGGTCCATGGGATAGCCCAGGTGGCTGCCGATGAATACGATGTTCATGGCGTAAGGCCCTGACGGCGGGACTGCGATTATAACATTTGCAGGCGCGCGCCCTTTGGAATATAATGAGGGCGGATGCAAGCCCAATCCCGACGCATCGTACTCTGCTCCGGCCTGCGCACGCCCATCGGCCACATCTCGCGCAGCCTGGCGGCCGTGCCGCCGGCCGCGCTCATGCGCCTATGCGTGCGGGGCCTTATGGAAAAGTCCCGCCTGGACCCCGCGGCCGTCGACGGCCTCATCGTGGGCTGGGTCGGCCAGACCTTCTCCGCGCCCAACATCGCGCGCGTGGCGGCCTTGACCAGCGGCCTGCCCGAGAACTGCCAGACGCTCACGGTGCAGAACAACTGCATCTCCTCCTTCGAGGCGGTCAGCGAGGCCGCGCGCCGCATCCTCGCCGGAGAGGGCCGGCTCTACATCGTGGGCGGCACCGAGAGCATGTCCCGCCTGCCTTACACCATCGAAGGCTCGCGCGCGTCCCGGGAACTGCGCAGCCTGGCCACGGTCAAGGAGCGCTGGGCCACCCTGTGGGAGAGCCCCAACGCCAGCGTGGTCGACGCCATGGAGGAAGGCCTCACCGACCCCGTGGAGCATATCAACATGGCGGCCACCGCGGAGGTCTGCGCCCAGTTCTACGGCATCCCGCGCGAGGAGCAGGACCGCTACGCCTGCGAGAGCTTCCGCCGCACATTGGCGGCCTGGAACCAGGGCTTCTACGCCTCCCATGTGGCCCCGGTGGTGGTGGACGGCAAGATTTTGCTGGAGAAGGATGAATACCCGTTCCTGCGCGAGGACCTGCCCGGCAAGCCGCAGATGTTTGCCAAGGCGCCGGCCCTGTTCGATTCATCCGCCTACCCGCTCAAGGATTTCTACCGCGACAACGCCGCATTCCTGGCCGGCAAGGCCTACGAAGAGGGCAAGTCCCGGGCCACGGTGACCCTGTTCAACTCCTGCGGCCGCTCGGATGGGGCCACGGCCGTGGTGGTGACCACGCCGGAGCGCGCCCGCGAGGCCGGGCTGACCCCGCTGGCCGAGCTCAAGGGTTGGGGCTATTACGGCAACGAGCCGGCCTTCATGGGCGTTTCCCCGGCTCTCGCGGCTCCCCTCGCTCTTAAGAACGCGGAGGCCGCTTTCGCAGACATGGACCGTATCGAACTGCACGAGCCCTTCGCGGCCACGGTCCTGTCCGTCTTCAAGCTGGGCCTCGAGCGCTTCGGCTGCGACTGGCGGGCCAAGCACGAATCCGGCGCGCTGAACCCCAACGGTGGCTCCCTCGCCCTGGGCCATCCTTTGGGCGCCACCGGCACGCGCCTTATCCTGAGCCTCATGCACTCCCTGGCCCAGGACCCCAAGGCCCGGCTCGGCCTGGCCGCGGCCTGCGCGGGCGGCGGAACCGGCGGGGCTCTCGTCATCGAAAGACTCAGTTGAACATACTCGGCATCTCCGCCTACTACCACGACAGCGCGGCGGCCTTGGTGCGGGACGGCGGAATAACCGCCGCGGCCCAGGAAGAGCGCTTCACGCGCAAGCGCCACGAATCGGATTTTCCCATCCATGCGGCCGCCTACTGCCTGGAGGCGGGCGGCCTCAAGGCCTCTGACCTCGACTTCGTGGCCTTCTACGACAAGCCCTTCCTGAAGTTCGAGCGCATGCTCACCACCTATCTCGCCCACGCGCCGCGGGGCTTGCGCTCATTCGCAATGGCGGCGCCGCTGTGGATGAAGGGCAAGATCTGGATGAAGTCCGACATACGCAAGCGCCTGGGCTACGAAGGCCCGCTCCTTTTCCCCGAGCACCACGAATCCCACGCCGCCTCGGCCTTCTTCCCCTCCCCTTTCCAGGAGGCGGCCATCCTCACCTTGGACGGCGTGGGGGAATGGGCCACGGCCTCCATAGGCGAGGGCCGCGGCCACACGGTCCGCATCGCCAAGGAACTGCGCTTCCCCCATTCGCTGGGACTGCTCTACTGCGCCTTCACCTACTACACCGGCTTCAAGGTCAATTCCGGGGAGTACAAGGTCATGGGCCTGGCCCCTTACGGCGAGCCCAAGTACACGGACCTTATCTATAAAGAACTAGTGGACCTCAAGGAAGACGGCTCGCTCAAGCTCAACCAAAATTATTTCGACTACTGCGCGGGCCTGGCCATGACCAACGCGAAGTTCCACAAGCTCTTCGGAGGGCCGCCGCGCAAGCCGGAGTCAGAGCTGACGCAGAAGGAGATGGACCTCGCCGCCTCGGTGCAGGCCGTGACCGAGGAAGCCATGCTGCGCATGGCCCGCCACGCCAAAAAAATAACGGGCCTCAAGGACCTCTGCCTGGCCGGAGGCGTGGCCCTGAATTGCGTGGGCAACGGCCGCATCCTGCGCGAAGGCGTCTTCGACCGCCTTTGGATACAGCCGGCCTCGGGCGACGCGGGCGGCGCTCTGGGCGCGGCATTGCTGGCCTGGCACCAGTACCTGGGCAACGAGCGGACGGTCTCGGAAGGCCGGGACTCCCAGCAGGGCTCGCTGTTGGGCCCAAGCTTTTCGGACGAGCAGATCAGCGCCTGGCTCAAGGAGCGCGGCATCCCGCACCGCAGGCTCGCGCCCGGCGATGTCGCCAAGGAGACCGCGGCCTTGCTCGCCCGCGGCCAGGTAGTGGGCTGGTTCCAGGGCCGCATGGAGTTCGGACCGCGGGCCTTGGGCAGCCGCAGCATCATCGGCGACGCGCGCGACCCGGGCATGCAGTCGCGGATGAACCTCAAGATAAAATTCCGGGAATCATTCCGCCCGTTCGCGCCATCGGTGCTGGCCGAGCGCTGTCAGGAGTATTTCGACATCCCCTGCGAGAGCCCCTATATGCTGTTGACTGCGCCGGTGGCCGAAAGCCGCCGCCTCCCCATGACCGCGGAGCAGAAGGATCTCTGGGGCATCACCCGCCTCAACGCGCCGCGCTCGGACCTGCCCGCAATCACGCATGTGGACTACTCGGCGCGATTGCAGACCGTCAACAAGGCCGACAACCCCCTTTACCACGAGCTCATCAGCGAGTTCAGCAAGCTCACCGGCTGCGGCGTCATCGTCAACACTTCTTTCAATGTTCGCGGGGAGCCCATCGTCTGCCGGCCCGAAGAGGCCTATACCTGCTTCATGCGCACCCAGATGGACTACCTGGTGCTGGGCAGTTTCCTTTTGGACAAGAAAGCACAGGCTGAAAACAAAGAGAACCAGTCATGGATGAAGGAATTCGCGCTCGATTAGGCCTACCCGCGCCCGAATCGCCCCTGCGCAAGCAGAGGGTCTTCGGCTTCGGTCTGGCCGTCATCCTGCTGGTCCTGGCCGCCGCGGCCTGGCGCAAGGGCCGCCCCGCGATGCCCTGGGAGCTGGCCGCTGCCGCGGCCTCGTTGCTATTGGCATGGCTGAGGCCGCAGGCCCTCTCGCCGTTGTACAAGCCTTGGATGAAGGCCGCGAACTGGCTGGGCGAGGCCAACACCTTCCTGATCATGGCCGCGGTCTACTACCTGGTATTGACGCCCTACGCCGTGGTCCTGCGCCTGCTGGGCCGCGACCTGCTTGACGAGAAGCTCCATGACCGGGTAAGCTATTGGCACGACAAGGGCCCGATGCCCGAGCCGCGATCTTATCTGCGCCAGTTCTAAGGAGGACGCAATGGCCAAGATGGAATCCCTGCGCGAGTTCTGGGACTTCCTTAAGGTGCGCAAGATCTACTGGCTGTCGCCCATCATCATCATCCTTCTGCTCCTGGGCGCGCTGATCCTGTTCACGGAGAGCACCGGCGTGGCGCCTTTCGTCTACACCCTGTTCTGACGCGGGAACGCCGCGCTCGACAAGTGTTCGAAGTCATCGTCCTCGGGGTCGGCGACGCGTTCTCGACCCGGCACCATGGAAGTTCCTTCCTGCTGAGCGAAGCCGGCTGCATCCTGGCCGTGGACTGCCCGGCCGACTATCGCAAGGCCTTGCAGGACGCCTCGGCGGCCGGCGGCCGGCAGATATCCGCCGGGGACATCGGCCACATGCTCATCACGCACGTCCACGGCGACCACATGAACGGGCTCGAAGGCCTGGCCCTTTACAAGTATAACTTCGAAAAAAAGCGCCTGCGCCTGGCCCTGGCCCCGGAGGTGCGCTCGGTCATCTGGGACCAGCGCCTGTCCGCCGGCATCGGCCTGCGCTGGGATAACGGGAGCATCCGCACGCTGGGCTTCGAGGACTTCTTCGAACATCTGCCCCTGGGCTGGGACAAGGAGAACGAGATCGGGCCTTTCCGCGTCCGCCTGCGCCGGACCCGCCACATGGTCCCGGCCAGCGCCCTGCTGGTGCAAGCCGGCGGCCGCAGCTTCGGCTATTCCTGCGACACGGTCTTCGACCCGGAGCTCATCCGATTCCTGGAGCCGGCCGATCTCATCTTTCACGAGGTAGGCACGGGCGCGCCGCACACCTCCTACGCCGAGCTGGCCGGCCTGCCGGAATCCCTGCGCCGCAAGATGCGCCTCATCCACTACCCGGACGGCTTCGCTCCGGCGGACGGCGCCCTCGCCTTGCTTCAGGAAGGCGAAACGCTGGCGGTGTAGCCGCTGTTCTGGTTCAGCCGGTACGCCCCACCGATCACGAACAGCGTCCCGACGATCGTGTAGAGCCGCCAGTAGGTGTGGTGCATCTCGGTCCAGAACGCCCCGCCGCCGTGCGTGGCCGCGAACCACGCGACCATGGCAAAAAGGAAAGTAAAGATCGTGGGTGACAGCATGAGCTTGCGCACCTGGCGCTCCGAGAGCTTCCAGTCCGTCATGATGGCCACGACGAAGATGCCCAGTAAAGGCCCGTAGGTGAACGCGATGAGCCGGAAGGCGAGCCACAGGAGGTTGTCGAGCCTCCTCAGGCACAAAGCGCAGAGCATGAAGAACAAGCCGAAGCCCACGAAGGAGAGCTTGGACACTTTGACCAGCCGCTCCTCGGATTGCCCCTGGCCCCAGTAAGGCTTGTAGAAGTCCATGGTGAAGGCCGCGGACAAGGAGGCCAAGGCCGAGTCCGCGCTGCCCATGGCGGCCGAGGCCACTGCGGCCAACAGCAGGCCCCGCAGGCCGTGCGGCATCACGCCCAAAATAAAACGGGGGAAGATATGGTCGTTGTCCGTCATTCCCGCGATGAGCTCGGGATGCACCTTGGCATAAGCATAGAGCCCCACGCCGATGCTCAGGAAGAGGAATGTGATGGGCACGCTGGCCAAGCCCCAGAGCATGAGGCTGCGCTGGGCCTTGCGGTTGTCGTTGCAGGCCAGCAGGCGCTGGACCATGTCCTGGTCCGTGCCGTAGGCGGCCGAGGAATTAAAGAAGCCCCAGACCATCATAAGGAAAAGCAGGCCGAGATTGGCGGGCTTGTACATCTCCATGAAGTTGAACTTGTCGTAGGGCGTGCCGTCCGAGCGCAGGGCGTGGCGGCCGGCCTCCACGATACCGAACATGCCGCCGGGCACGAGGTGGATGATGTAGATCAGGGCCGCCACGGCGCCGATGACAAGCAAGGTGCACTGCATGAGGTCGGTCCAGGCCACGGCCCGGCCGCCGCCGATGGTGGTGTAGCAGAGGATACCGCCGACCACGATGACGACGCAGTAGGGATAAGGGACGCCCCCGCCGGTGACGACCTCGAGGACCTTGGCGATGGCCACGATGCGCACGGTGGAGGCCAAGGAGCGGGTGAGCAGGAAGTAGGCGGAGCAGGTGGTGCGCGCGGAGGGGCCGAAGCGCTCGGCCACGGCCTGGTAGATCGAGGTGACGCGCAGCTTCTGGAAGTGGGGCAGGAAGACCATGGCGATGAAGATGGTGGCGGCGATATCGCCGGGGTTGCTGAGGAGGTAGCGGTAGTCGGAGCTGAAGCCTTCGGCGGGGGTGCCGATGAAGGTCAGCGCGCTGATGCAGGTGGCGATGAAGCTGGCGGTGGTGACGAGCCAGGGGATGGAACGGTTGGCGAGGAAGTAGTCGTCGGTGGTCTTGGCGGTGCGGTGGGCGGCCCACCAGCCGACGGCGGCGAGCAGCGCGACGTAGCCGGCCAGGATGGCTCCGTCGAGCCAGCCGAGGTTGAGTTCAGCGGGCAGCATCAAGGCATTTTAACACAATCGGCGCTATCCGGCTTCGCCTGCCCCACGGGATGCCGGTCGGCGTAGTCCAGGCCCACGGCGGTCGTAATGTACTTTTGACGACGGCTTTTCGGCTTCTCCGGCACGGTGAATACCAAGAGCCTGGCCGCCATCAATGACTTGAGGCGCGGCATGGCATGGTCCCTTTTCCGGATGCCCAATTGCGCCATGATTTCTTGCAGCGTCCGAGGCTCACGGCAGTACTCGAGGATGGCGCTGGTACGGAAAACGCGCTGGACCGCGACTTGCCCCCCCCCTGGCACTGAGGCGCGGCAAGCTCAGTTCGAAGAACGAAGTGAAGGCGAAGCGCGGCTCGGGGCACTTGGCTTGGGCCAACAATTCGCGGATACGCCGGATGCCGGTCCCGATACGCTCCACCTGCCGCGCCCTGAACAGGATATCCGCGATGAGTGGGTTGCGGTGGACGCTCTTGGTCCCGAAATCCGCGGGCGTCAGTCCCGGAGGCAGGCCGCCGGGGCTGACGATGGCGACGCGGTCGGGAAAGACCTCGACGAATACGTTACCACCCGGATCGTGTAATCGCGGTGCCTGAGGGCGTTGACCACGCCCTCGCGCAGGACCTCCACGGGAAGCTCCGGATATTCGACCCTGTCGAACCCACGAATCTCATAACGCACGGGCAGATGCTTGAGCAGGAATATCTCGGCTTGGCGCAGGTTCTCCAGCAAGCCGCCGTCGAGGTCCTTGCGGTCGAGGACATTCAGCCGCTCCTTGGTCTGGAAGAGGATGCAGGTGACGCGGGCCTGGGGCAGGAATCGGGCCGGCGCCTGCATGTTCATGGCATTGCGCGAGGCCAGCCGGGCGAAGACCTCGGCGCTCTCCGCGTCAGGCGCGCTCTGCCAACCCACGGCCAAAAAGTGGTGCGCCGGCTTGTAGCGCAGTCTGTGGTGCATCTCGCCGCCCACCCATTGGAACAGCGGGGAGATGGTCGGGATGGCCCGGTCCGCCGTGTGCTTGAGCACGCTGGAATAGCCGCCGAATGTGACCGGGCTGAGGAAGAACAGGGCCTCGCACCGCGCCATGGCCTTGGCCACATATTGCCCGTCGTCTTTTTGGAAGCACTCGCCCGGGGTCTTCAGCCAGCACTGGAAACAGCCGACGCAGGGTTTGACGCTCAGCGCTTCCAGAAAAACGGTCCCCGGCTCCCAGCCGCGAGCGCGCAAGGACTCGCCAAGCATCCCTTCGATGGCCATGCCCAGCCGGTCCTTCCGGGTGCCTCCGTATAGGATCAGCGCTCGCATCTCGTAATATTATCATACACATCCGAATATCTGAAGCCGGTGATTGCGATATCCTTGCAGGTTCAAGCGGGCGGGCATCCGGTTATCCGGGACTGAATCCGATCCGGCGCGGAGGTTCTGGCGGTGGCTCCAGGAACCCGCGGATGGTCTCAAAAAGCGTCTGGATCTGGACGTCGTGAGAGTCGAACTTGCGCTCGAGCTCGGCGAGCTTCGCCGCAAGCCCCTTGTGAGCGGCCATCATGCGGCGCATGCGATTGAATGCGCGCACGATCTGGATGCTGGCCGCGACTGCAACGGGGCTCTTGAGCACATATGCGGCCATCATGGCGCCGTGTTCTGTGAACGCATAGGGGAGGTGCTTGATGTTCTGCCCTCTCTTCAAGGTCGCATTTTGCGTCCTTGAAGCCATAAGGACCTGTGCCTCTATCGGGGCCAAGCGGAACGTGAAGTCTTCCGGGAATCTCTCCCGATTGCGCCTGACCTGCTCGTTGAGCCGTTTGGTCGAGACTCCATAGATCCGGGCGAGGTCGAAGTCCAGCATGACGCTCTGCCCGCGAATGCGCAGGATATGCCGGTCCAAGTCTGGCGGCGGCGGATCATTGTCCATGACAAGCATACGAGCGAGGGCCGGAAAAGTTCCAAGCTGACCGGCCGTTTTCCCAAGGGGAGCGCGGGCATCGCCCCATCTTAAGATTCCAAATTGGAATCTTAAGTTCCGAAGCCGTTGATTGTGATATCCTTTGGCGCGGGGCGTAAGCCAATGCAAAAACTCGTCTTTCTCCAACTGCCGCGCCTGAATCCGGATGTCACCATGCCGGGCGAGAACGTGATGCTGGCCGCCGCCGGCCTTGGGCACGCCCTGCGCCGCGGCCGGGAAGGCCGATACTGGCGCATCCTGCCCACGCCCGCGGAGCAGGACACTTCCGACAACGCCGCCCTGGCCGACGCCATCGCCAAGCTCGACCCAACGGTGCTGGCGTGCACCGTCTACCTCTGGAACGTCGAACGCACCATCCGGCTTCTGGCAGCGCTCAAAAAGCGCCTGCCGCGCCTGCGCGCCGTGGTCGGCGGGCCCGAGGTCTCGCGCGACCACCCTCTGCTGGGTCCCGCGGCCGCCATCGACGTCGCCGTGACCGGCGAAGGCGAAACGGTCTTCCCCGGCATTCTGGCCGCCCTGCGCCAGGGGCGGGAGACGGACTGGCAAAGCGTGGGCTGGCGCCGCGGCCGCAATCTGGCCTGGGGCCGTCGCTCAGCGCCAACAAGGCCGCTCTCCGAGCTTCTGCCGCCGGCCGACGCCGCCATCAACCGTCCCGACGCGCACGGCATGGCGTATCTGGAGACCAACCGGGGCTGTCCGATGCGCTGTGCCTTCTGCTGTTACAACCTCATGCGCCGCGGCTGGAGCAGTCTGCCGCCGGCCGAGACCGCCCGCCGCATCCGCGTCCTGCGCCGGCGCGGCGTTCGCGAGATCCGCTTGGTGGACCCGACCTTCAACGCGCATCGGCAGTTCCGCGAGACCGTGGCCGCCATGCGCCGCGCCAATTTTGACAAGAAGGTGCGCTTCTTCGTGGAACTGCGCGCCGACACGCTGACCGCGGCCGACGCCGCGGCGCTGGCCGCCGCCAACGTGGTCGAGGCGGAGGTCGGCGTCCAGAGCACCGATCCCGCGGTGCTGCGCCGCATCCATCGGCCGGCGCGGCTGGACCTGGTGCGGCGCGGCATCGAGCTTCTGGCCGCGCACGGCATCAAGCCCACGATCGATTTCATGTACGGCCTGCCGGGCCAGGGGCTTGAGGATCTTTCGCGCTGCCTGGCATGGCTGGAGGCGTTCCCGAAAGCGCACCAGCAGTTCCTGCCCACCCTGCTCCTGCCGGGGACGCAATTGCGCGCGCGCCGCCGCGAGCTGGGCCTGCGCGGCCAGAGTCTGCCGCCGTATCGGGTGCTGGCGACCGATCGCTTGAGCTCGAAGCGGCTGGCCGCCATCGAGGCGGAGGCGGAGCGGCGCATCGGGGGGTTCGACTCGCCGACGCGGTGCTTCGTGGGCCGCCGCCTGCCGGATCTCTTCCCGGAGCGCATCCGGGGCCTTGAGGCCTGGGGCTCGTCGAATCGGCGCGCCGCGATCTTCTCGGGGGCGGGTCTTTTCGCGCGGCGCGAGGCGATCACGGGCTGGATGAGAGAGGCGGTGCGCCGCGAGCCGGAGATCTTATGGCAGTTCGTCTTTGAGCCGCGGGAGGAGGAGCCGCTGGACCTGCTCTTCGCGGCCATCGCCGCGGTGCGGCGGATGCCGGGGCATTGGCTCGACCGGATGGTCTCGCCGGCGGGCACGGTGCGTCTGGCGGCTCGCCGCGTGCTGATGCGGCTGCCGCGCGGCCGCGCGTTCGATCCCGGCTGGCGCGCCGCGGCCGAGGGCCTCTTGGCCGGCGTGTTCCACTGACAGTCAGGTCCTTGAGGCGGGCGATATCCGCGCCGGCTCCTCAAGGATGTCGAAGATGGCTTTCGCGCAATACACGCGGTCTCGTTTGGTCTTGTTGGCCTGCCTGACTATGCCCAGTCTCTCAAGCTTCTCGATGCCGCGCTGGGCCGTCGTATAGGCCACTTTGAGCTGCGCCGCGGCTTTGTTGATGGTGATGAAGGGGTTGGCGGCCACCAGGTCCAACAGCCGGCTCGGGATCTCGGTCGGCCGGCCCCCGGGCGCGGCCGGGCGGCGGCCTCTGGGGCCCGGCGAGAGCCTGCCGACGTCGATGCGCCAGGCCTCCAGCAATCCATTGATGCGCCCCGCCCGGCTGAGGGCGTCCTCGGATTGGCGCGCTACGCCGTTGAGGAAGTACACCAGCCACGGCTCCCACTCCCCGCGCACGCTGACCGCTCTCAACAGGTCGTAGTAGTCGCGGCGGGTGGCCTCGAAGAAAGCGCTCAAGCAGAGCAGAGGCGTCGGCAGGATGCCGCGCTCGACGAGGAACAGGGTGATGAGCAAGCGGCCGACGCGGCCGTTGCCGTCCAGGAAGGGGTGTATCGCCTCGAACTGATAGTGGGCCAGAGCCGCCTGGACCAGGGGCGGGGTGCCGCGCTCGTGGAGGAATCTCTCCCAAGCTCCCAGGCGATCCATGAGCTCCGTCGGCGGCGGCGGGACATACGAGGCCTGCGCCAGCGTGCAGCCGGGCGCTCCGATCCAGTTCTGCGACCGGCGGAACTCGCCCGGGGCGGCGCGCTCGCCCCGGACGCCCTTGGTCAGCCGCTCGTGCAGCTCTCGCACCAGACGCAGAGACAGCGGGAGCCTGTCGAGACGCTTGATCCCGTATTCCAGGGCCGCGACGTAGTTGGCGACCTCCCGCAGATCGTCGGGGCTCCGCTCGACGGACGCGCCCGCCTCGGCCTCCAGCAGCTCTCCTAAAGTCGCCTGCGTGCCCTCGATCCGGCTTGAGAGCACGGCCTCCCGCCTGATGAAGGGCCGCATCAGCAAGTGGGGGTTGGGCAAGCGCCCGCCTTCTCCGGCCAGGCGGCCGATCAGATGGTCCGCGTCGGACAGCGACCGCACCAGATCCGGCGTCCAAACGAGGTCCGGGGGCAAGGGCTCCGGGAGGTACGCCGAGTATCCGCCCGGGCAGCGTTTCCAGCGTCCCGGGGGCTTCGGCGCGGCGGCGGCTTTCTTAGGCATCGAAAATAGTCCCTAAAGCTATTAGCGTATATAGTACTGTTTAGATAATAGCATGTCAACCTGTTTTCAAAACCCCCCGATGTCGGATCTCAAAACCCGGCCCCCGGTTGCCCCATCAGGGCTTGAAGCCGAGTCCCCTTATGTGGAGAATGCGCTGTTCAACAGCCGAGATATCGATATTAGCTCTCATACTATACATACGAGTTGGGCCTTGGGAAGTTCCACTCACCAGGGTTGGTCAAACTTGACATCGCAAATTGCGATGTCAAGTTTTGCAGTCACCAAAAATATTTTTCGCGAATGACACGGTTCATTGACCAGGAGCCGCTCCGTGGGAAGCCCCGGGGCGGAGATGCCGGAGAGCCGCAGAAGTGCCCCGGTTCAATATCCGTCGTACGAACTCCGCACCGCAGGTGCGGAGTCCCGGCGGACTCCCGGAGTCCGCCGGCAGGACCGCTCCGGCCCGCCTCCGGCCCCAGCGAGTGTCAAATGTCAAGACCTGACCCCCGATCCGATTGATATAATCAGGCCGTCCTATGCCGGTTCCATCGACATCCGATTCTTCCGCGCCCGCGCCCCAGCTGGGCAGGGCTGTGACCGCCATCGGCTGGGCGGCCAACATCCTGGGCGCGTTCTGTCTCTACGACGCTCTGCGCGAGGGCCTGGGCGCCTACCAGTACCACACCGCGATCCCGCTGTTGAGCATCTACAAGGGCGCGCTGGGGATCTATGCCGCGGCGCGGCAGACTCATCAGTGGCAGGACCCGGAGGCGGACATCGACCGGGGCGGGCATTATTTCGTGTTCGCCTGGCTGGCGCTGCCGCTGCTGCTCTACGCTCTGGAGGCGGGCCGGCTGTGGGATCCTCCCCCTATCCAGCCTGCGGACTTAAGCGACACGCTCAACTGGATCCTGGGCTTCTATGTGTTCGGCAAGGTGAGTTCGGTGGTGCGCACCAAGGGCTTCAAGCCTTTGGGCATAGCGGCCAAGCGCGAGCTGCCGATGGAAAAGGCTCAGGTGGTGGGGGTGCTCAAGCTGGCCATAGACGTTCTGGGCGCGGTCTGCTTGTTCGACGTCATCCGCGAGGCGATCACCCCTCCGAACATGTCGGTCATAGACATCCACGGCGCCTACCGCTCGGCTTTGGCGGCTTACGCGGGCACCAGCCAATGGTATCCCATCCAGTAGAATTGAGACAGCGTAAGCCTGTCCGGTTCTGTTGACACCCAGCCTCCAAGAAAGCCGTTGTCGTTGCCGTTGGGAAGATCCTCCCGAGAAGTGTCGTTGATACGAG
>Ga0118677_10004136_pt1 | contig 26780 bp, 21 predicted proteins | sample AliMusrvi5mmetaG_FD_86154 | JGI IMG/M metagenome (GOLD analysis project Ga0118677, IMG submission 86154) | reverse complement strand
AGGGTGTGAGCGCAGCGAGCCCCGCCGGCCCCGGTGGTTGAGTAGACCATGGATGGTCGTATCGAAACCACCGGGGCCGGCGGGGCTCGCTGCGCTCACTCCCTCATCAGAAACTAACTATACACCCCGGCATAATGCTCTTTGACAAATAATAATTGCTATGGTGAGCTGACTCGAAGAAGACTGACCTGGCTTCACTATCAGATCATGGTGAAGCGTCCGTAAGCCGGATGCATCCGGCGCAATCGGGTAGCCCGGCCATGTATGGCCGGGGGAGACGACGCCAGGTCAGCTCACCATAGCAATATTCAATTGTCAAAGAGCATTATGGGGCTTCTTACGGAGGTAAACACAAGCCCCATTTATGGGGCGTATCTCAATAGCCTGGTGGTTGATCGCCAGGAGGCGGTAAGGCTGATGCAAGGTTTCTTACCACTCAACCCCGGCTCTGCCGGGTCGGGAACTTCCAAACGGTAACGGCAAATCGTCTTCCGATTATCTAGCAGCTTGTTGAAGGACCCCGCGTTAACGGACTACCCCACCCCCGCTTACAACTGCCAGATTTCCACCACGCGTTGCTGACCGTCGAAGAGCCATTTCACGCCGACTTGATCGCCGGGGTTGAGTTCGGTGAAGACCTGGAGAATATCTTTATCGAAACCACCGCCGTTTTTCGCCAGCCCGCCGATCCATTGCGGGGTGTAGCGTTCGGCATATTTGCCCTTTTTCGGGAGAATTTCGATCCAGGTATCGCCTTTCGCGGTCAACACCCCTTCGACGACGCCGGATTTCGCCGCGGGCGGCACGGGGATGACGCTGAGCAGCCGTGGCGGATCTTGCGAAGTCCAGGTGAGCTGCACCCGGCTGTTGACGATCAACTTCGCCAACGCGTTGTGGGTCGCACGATCGGCTCCGCCGTCGGGCGGGCAGAGGGCGTAGCGTTTGGTGTCTGTCTCGCCGTCGGCCTGCAACGCGATCCAGTCGTCGCCTTTGGCGGTCAGGATACCGGTAAGCTTGATGAAGAGCGGCCCGACGCGTTTCCCGTGGGCCTGCGGCACCAGGACGAGAACGGTCACCAACATCAGCAATGCTGCCAACAGTCGGCTCACCAGTTTTAGCGACATCCGAACGACCCGCACGCGTTGACCATATTTAATTATAGCATGGTTTTTGCCGCCGTCAAATGGCTGCTTTTGCCGCTTGCATCACCACCCGCAGCGGGATTTGGTGTGTTTCCGCCAGCGTGCGACAATCGTCGAATTCCGGTTCCGCGCGCTCGATATCACCCCAACGGCTGACTTTGACGCGCACCGGGCCATAGGGCGTTTCCACCGTGCGGAAGGCGCGCGGTAGCACCGTGCGCGCGCAGAGGTTGCGGCGGATGCCCAGCGTGGTGGTCTCGGCGAAGAGAACATCGGCGCAGCGTTGCTCATCGGGCAGCGCGCAGAGCACGCGCACCAGCACGCCCGGGCGATGTTTTTTCATCTGGATCGGAATATAAAAAACATCCAGCGCGCCCGCCGTGAAAAGCCGTTCCATCAGGTAACCGAGCACTTCGCCGGACTGATCGTCGATATTCGTCTCCAGCGAGACGATCTCCGCCGCCGCCGACTCCACCTCCGCCTCGCCGAGGAAAACGCGCAGCACATTGGGACGCGGGATATCGTGACTGCCGGCGCCATAGCCGATGGCCGCGACCGTCATCGCCGGCAAGGGACCGAACCGCGTCGCCAGCGTGGTGATGATCGCCGCGCCGGTGGGGGTGACCAACTCGGCTTCGATCGCTGTCTCCGCCAGCGGGACGCCGCGCACCAGCGCCGCCGTCGCCGGCGCCGGCACCGGGAAGGTGCCATGCGAGCAGGTGGCCCAGCCGTGCCCGAGCGGCAGCGGTGAGCCGATCACCTGCTCGATGCCCAGCGCCTCCAGCGCGATCACCGAACCGACGATGTCGATAATCGCATCGACCGCCCCTACTTCGTGAAAATGCACTTCTTCCAGCGTGGTGCCGTGCACTTCCGCCTCCGCCGTGCCCAGCCGGGTGAAGATCGCGCTCGCCTGTTCCTTCACCCGCGCCGAGAGTTCGCTGTGCGCGATGAGATCGAGGATGTATCCGAGCGTGCTGTGGTGATGGTGATGCTGGTGGTGGTGATGATGCCCTTCCAGCGCCGGTTCCTCCACCGTCACATACGTCGCGGCAATCCCCTTGCGCGACACGCGCTCGGTCTTCAACTCCCACTCCGGCAGGTGCAGCTTCCGCAGCCCGCCCACCAGTTCATCCTCCGCCAGCCCAGCCGCCAGCAACGCCCCCAGCGTCATATTGCCGCTGATGCCGGAGATACAATCGAAATATGCAATACGCATGAAAAAGCTCCTTCGTCTGAACAATAGTAGCATCTCTGGTGGAGAGAGGGGAAGGAGGGAGGGGGATTGCCCGGTTACGGATTATGCCTCTCTGGCGCGCGAGCGTCCCCGCGAGCACCGGAAGATACCTGACCTACTCGCGGAGACGCTCGCGCGCCAGAGAGGCATGAACAATAGCCGGCAACGGACTGCCGGGCTCCCAGGAGCATTTTTTACGAACCGATGAGCGGGTCAGTAATCAAAATTTGCAGCATAAGTTGAATTCTTTATGTGAACCATTCACCCCCCACTGATTCCTGACAAGTTATGGTATAATTACCATGCTAATCGGTTTCCCAAGGAGGTTCCGCTATGTCTCACTGCCTGCTCTTCATGTTGGTCGTTACGCTGGCTTTCGCCTGCTCGCATGCCGTGCCTGTCTTCGGCGTCGTGTCCGGTCCGGACGGCAAGCCCGTCGCGGCGGCGCGGGTGATATTGGAAGGCTATACCGGCAAGACTGTCGCCGCGGTACAAACCGATGGCGCCGGGAAATTTACCGCTGAGATCGCGCCCATTCCCACGGAGTTCGCGACGAACCTCCCGATCAAATATTTCGGCCGCATCACCGTTTATGCTTCCGGTTGCGCGCTATTCGGGCAAGCATTGCAGCCGGGCGAGAACACTATCCAGTTGCAAAAAGGCGGCATTTTCTCCGGGCGAGTCGTGGACGGACTCGGCAAACCCGTGGCAGGCGCGATGGTTACGCCACGACGTTTGAGGGCATCACTGGATAATCGAAGCTGGTATATCAGGATTCCCACCGAGCTGGAATCGACCTTCACCGTGAAAACCGGCACCGACGGCGTGTATAAGATACCCGACGTGCCGTCGGAAGGACGTATATCTGTGGAGTTGTCCGATCCACGCTTCGTGCGCGTCTTCGCGGAATCCATCATCAGCCCGGAGAATATTCCCGCGAAACCGCTAATCGCCCGTCCCGGGGCAACACTCACCGGCAAGGTGGTCTTCGCGGATGGCAAGCCGGCAGCCGGTATTCAGGTCTTCGCCAATACCCCAAACTATCGCCAGGAGGGCGGTTACGCACGGGATGTCAGCGCGGTGGATGGCTCCTTCCGCCTGGCGGGTCTCTCCTCCGGAGCCGTCTTCATTAAGCTCTACGAAATGCCAGCACAATGGACGGCGGTAGCGGTGACGGATATCACGGCGACCGAAGGACAGGTCACCGCGGTGAAAAACCTGGTGCTCATTGCCGGTGGAATAGTTGAAGGCACGATCACCGATGCGGAAACCGGAAAGGGTGTCCCGGGAGTCTACCTGAACATCTATAACATGTTATCCAAAATGTATCCCGCCGCCTCTACAGCTACCGATACCGCCGGCCATTATTCACTGCGCGTGCCGTCCGGCAAATACCGTCTGCTCCTCAGTCCTAATGTGATGGGCTATTGCCTGCCACACGACGGGATAAATGTCGATGTTTCTATTGCCGATGCGGAAACTAAACAGGTGCCGTTCAAATTGAGCAAGGGGCTTTCCCTCTCCGGCATCGCACTGGACGAAGCCGGCAAACCGGCGACGGAAGTGCCGCTACAGGTGAATATCCTGAAAAACCAGACCGGGAACGAAACCAGTTGGGGAGATCAAACCGCGCAAGGCATCACGGACGCGGAGGGCAAATTCACCATCTCCGGTCTCACCGCGGGCAAAGCGAAAATCACCGCCAGCCAATATAACGAAGTGGGGATGTGGGAGATCGTGAAAGGTCAGCAGGTGCAACTCCCGGCGGACAAACCCATCAGCATCACTGTGCGCAACGTGATCATGCGGAAGCTGACCGTGCATACCGTCACCCCGGACGGCAAACCGCTGCCGAATACGACGGTGGTCATGGAGCTTTATACTCCGTTAGGGTCGGGGATGGGAACGGGAGATCGACAGGACAGTATTTCCGACGCCCAAGGTTGCTTCACGCTGCAATTGCGACCGGAATCCACCGTCTCCGTCATTTCCGTCGAGAGAACCGGCTATCAGTTCGTGCGCGGCGGGAAAATGACGAAGCAGGGAACCGGCTTTCAGATCGACGATATCGTGCTTGCGCCGATGGGGAGCAAGCTCTCCGGCGTGGTGGTCGATGTGCAAGACGGCAAGCCCGTCGCCGGGGCGAAGGTGATCACCGACAGCCTGCCCACCCCCGTCGTCACCGATGCCAAAGGACGTTTTACGCTCACAAATCTTCCCGACAGCGACGTAGTGGTATTCGCGGTGCATGGTCGGGCAGGCGGCATGCAGGTCGGGCGAGCACAACACGGCAACGGCGGCGCCGATCCGATCACCATCGCGATCGTTGCAACAGAGCAACCGAAGCCGGTCGATATCGAACGCGGCGCCGCGGTGCTCGAACGGATATGGAAGGAATCACAGGGAACGGATTATTACGCGCGCGAAAATATTCCGCTGGAATTGCAGCGCGTCGCTCCGGAACGGGCAAAAAAGCTGGTGGACGGCAATCAGCAGACGACCGAAATAGCCACCGCATTTGCGATCGAAGAAGCAATCAAGCATGATCCGTCCCATCTTGCCGACCTGGTGCCCAGCCTCGATAAAATCCTGACGCCGGACATGAAAACCTTTGCGTTAGCGGAAGTCGCGCTGGCGGTGGTGGATACACAACCCGAACTGGCCGCGAAAATGTATACCCAGCTCAAAGGCGTGATGGGTGACGAATGGCAAGGACAGTTACGCCGCAATGTCTACCTGTGTAAGCTGGCGGTCAAGTTGAAAAACGGTGAGGCGGATGGTTTTTTCGCCAAGGTGACGGATACCTTGCGAAAGCACCCGGATGACGAATTAGGCTACGGCGCATTTGTCGCGGAGGGCCTGGTGGACGCCAGCCCGGAGTTAGCGCGAAAAGTGTCAGATTCGCTGCCGCCGGCGCAACGTGCAGACGCGTATTGCCGCATGGTGCAGGCCATTGCGCGGAAAGATGTGAAGCTCGCGCAGACGCTGCTCAACGAACTGGAGGGAATGCAGGATCGGAATGCGGAGTGGAATTACGGGCGAGCGGCGAAATCCGTCATTGTCGCGCTGGGGAAGACCGATTTTGCCGGTGCGCTGGCGTTGGCACGCAAGGTGCCGGGAGAATACCATCCGGCGGCGCTGTCGCTGGCGGCGCAATTTGCCCCACGCGACACGGCGCTCAAGCTGCTCCGCGAAGCGGTGAATGGTGCGCAACCCGCGGAGATGCCGCGCTATGCCGCGCAAGCTTTCGTCCTCGATCCGATGGTGGGGAAGGAACTGTTCGCCGCGGCACGAGAGGCGTTGAACCGAGATGAACACGTCGAAGGACCGGCGACGGCGGCCTTTGCCTTCTTTTACGGCGCAGTCGATCCGGAGGACAGCCGCCTGCTGCTGGAGCAGGAATACGTCAAACGGAACTCCATAAAAGAGAAACTGGCGCTGGCGATGACCGCCATCGACGTGGAGCGCGCCCTGGTGATGGCGCAGGGAATCCCCGAGACCAATGGCCGTTTCGATACCCAGCGTAAAATTGCCCAGTATCTGCTGGCCACCGACGAAGTGCGCCGCACCCTCGCCTTCGACCGCTGGGGCGCTTCGGACACCTGGACGCCGGGGGAGGAGACGGGGTGGTAGGCACAGTCTGATATTATCCGATTCAGAGGAAAACTTTTCGTAATCGTTGAGGCCCTACCGGCGCGCGAGGATGCTCGTGCGCCGGCAGGGCCTCAACGATTACCGAATTCCTCTTTCCCCGGCAGGAAATTCTCCGTCTGCCGTCGCAATAATCCTGTATGACGGTACGGTTAGGTATCCTGGGCGGGACGTTCGATCCGATTCATTACGGGCATCTGGCGATCGCCGAAGAGGCGCGGGTGCGGTTTGCGCTCGAGCGCGTGCTGTTCGTGCCGGCGGGAGAGCCGCCGCATAAGGAACAGGGATTGGCGAGTGGCGAGCAGCGCTATCTGATGACCGTGTTGGCCACCGCCGATCATCCGGCGTTCGCGGTGTCGCGCATCGAGATCGACCGGTCCGGCCCGTCCTTCACCGTCGAGACGTTGCGCCTGCTGCATGCGCAGCAACCGGACGAGGAATTGTTCCTGATTCTCGGCGCGGACATGGCGGTCGATTTCCCCAAGTGGCGCGAGCCGGAAACCATTCTCGAACTGGCACAGGTGATCGTCGCCACCCGGCCCGGCATCCCGAATGCGGCGCTGGACGCGCTGAGCAAACAACCCGGTATGGAGCGACTGCTGTTGATGCCCGCGCCGGGATTGGATATCTCCTCTACCGCCTTGCGCCAACGCATTCACGCTGGCACCGGCCTGCGCTACCTCACCCCTGATCCGGTCGCCGCCTACTTAACAAAAGAAGGCCTGTATAGCTCACCCCGGTCGTAATCGCGCCGTCGCCGCGGAAAAGTAAGACGCGTCTGGGCTCGTAGTAGCGTCGCAGCCGCGGCAAGACGCGTCCCTCCCCATAGTTCACGCAGACGCGGCTTACTTTGCTGCGTCACCACAACTCATCCGCGCTCAAACTTCCTGCCCACCAACCTAGCATGGCTGCCAGCACCAGGGCATTGCCGCCGAGGAGGAGCGTGCCGCTCCAGTGATCGTGCGCGAGGGGGTGTTGGAAGACCAGCAGGGTCAGCATGCCGGTGAGCACGGCGCAGATACCGAGCATCAGACTGGGGGACACCGGCCATTCCTCATCCATGACGGCGATGATCAGCAGCACCAATACCGCCAGCCACAGGCTGGGGATGGCGGTGACGAGTAAAATCAGGCCGTGGGGGTAACTGCGAATGCGGCCCCGGTCGCCGGCCGCCATGGTCGACCAGAGCATGACGCGCTCGAAGGGTTGCAATAAACCGTCATACGCCAGCGCGAAGAAGAGCACGGCGACCCCGCCGGCCAATACCCCTACCGTCTGCCAGGGGACGAAGAACGCCTCGGGTTGCGGGATGATGGGCGTGAGGAAGGCATACAGCAGTGTCGCCAGCGCGATCATCGCGAGGACGATGGCGACGCCTAAACGCCTGCGCCGCGTCTCGCGCGCGTAGAGTTCTTCTGGGGTGAGTGCCGGGACATATTCCGCCACCCCGTCCTCGACCTGACGGGCATGGCGCAAACGCGGGGTATAGGCGGGATCGATCGCGACCGCGCACTCCAATGCCGACACGGCATCACCGGACCGGCGAATGGTCAGCAGTATCTCTCCCAGCATTGCCCAGCCCGGCGCGTAATGTGGCTCCGACGCCAGCAACGCGCGCAGATAGCCGATGCACTCGACATGCTCGGTGCGCCAGAGCGCGATGCGCGCCATCAGCAGTTGGCGCTCGATCAACGGCAATTGCGCCAGCGGCGCCGGTTCCGGCAGGACGGCTACCGAGTGACCGGCATTGGCGGGAGTGGGATGATTTTGCGGCCTGGCCAGACTCCGGTGATGCGCCAGCGCCGCGTCATACGCCGCGCGCGCCGGCCCGGTGAGCGTGAGGTAGGCGTTCATGTAGCTGACGAAACGCGGATCGTCGAAGAGGTGATCGACGGTGGTGCTGGGACGATACCGCGCGGCCAACCGACGGAAAGCGATTTCCACCTGTCGCACCGGCGCCCCCGGTTTCAGCAGCAGCAGATCGTAGAAAGTGTCCATAACGGATGTAGGGTTCAGGATACAGGATACAGGATGTCAGGATGCAGGATGCAGGATTTTTGGGATGGTACCGTCGTTGACGTGGTTGGGGAAGTATTTATGTAAGCGTTCAGTTCCCCTGGCGCGCGAGCGTCCCCGCGAGCACTCTGGTGGTTGAGTAGACTACGGAGGGTCGTATCGAAACCACCGGAGTGCTCGCGGGGACGCTCGCGCGCCAGGGGAATTGAACGCTTACATATTTATTTCGCCCTACGCAGGAACTAGCGGACGTATATCCTGCGTCCTGCATAGTGTATCCCGCATCCTGTATCTTTCCTGTATCCTGCATCTTTCATCCTCTGCTTCACCCATCCAGCGGTTCCAGGCGGATCTCGCCGTTGGCGAGTTCTTCCAATTGCTGAAGGCGGCCTTCGGCTTCGCCCAGTTGCGCACGGCATTGACGGCGAAGGATGGCAGCTTCGGCGCAGAGTTCCAGCGCGCGGGCCAGCGGTACGTCGTTGCGTTCCAGCGTGCCGGCAATCGCTTCCAGGCGCGCCAGCGCTTCTTCAAAGGTCATCGATTGGGGGGAAGATGGCTGTTCCACGATACCAACCTTTCACGGCAAAGCGAATCGAACTATGCTATAATACCGCGTGTTGGGACAATTCGCTCTTCGGCAAGAAAATCCCTTCACGGCGCTCATTCAGAACGATGACGAAAGATGCTACGGTACGCGTAAACGATGTTATCCATCGCGCTCTTTTCAGAATGCTATCATCCGATGCGCAACGGCGTGGTCGTTTCCGTGTCGTCGTTTGCGCACATGCTCAAGCTCATGGGCCATACGGTGACGATCTTCACCGCGCATCACCCGCAGCAACTGCCGGAGATCAATGAAGGCGTGTATCGCTTCCTGTCGGTGCCGGTGCCCTCGCGCGCGCGCTATCCGCTGCCGTTGCCGGTAGCCTCGGCGGAGGTTTGGTCGGCGCTGGAGGAACTGCCGTTCGATATCGTGCACGCCAATTCACCGATGGTGCTGGGACATGTGGCGCGCGCGATGACACAACGCCGCAATTTGCCATTCATCTTCACCTACCACACGTTGATCGAGGAATACGGGCACTATCTCCCACTGCCGCAAGGTCTCACCCGGCGCTGGGCGGTGCGCGTCAGCCGCGAATTTTCCAATTCCGCGGACCACATCATCGCGCCGAGTGAACACGTTGCCGAGCGCCTGCGCTTTTACCGAGTGACCAAACCGATCTCCGTGATTCCCACCGGCATCGATATCGACCTGATCGACGCAGTGCCGCCGGCAGATATCCGCGCCCGCTTCGCGATTCCCGCCGCGGCGCCCCTGCTGCTCTATGCCGGCCGGCTGGCGCGCGAGAAGAACCTGCCGCGCCTGATGAGTATGCTGCGCATCGTGTTGAGCGAGGAGCCGGACACGCATATGCTGCTGGTTGGCGGCGGTCCGTTCGAGGAAGAGATCCACACGCTTTGCGCCGAATCGCATCTCGGGTCGCGCGTCCACATGGCGGGATTCCTCCCGCGTGAGCAGGTCTTTCAGTGCATGCGCGCGGCCGATGTCTTCGTCTTTGCCTCCTTGACCGAAACCCAGGGACTGGTGGTCGGGGAAGCTATGGCCTGCGGCACGCCGGTGGTGGCAGTGGAGGCGGAAGCCGAGTGCGAGGTGATCACCTCCGGCGTCGATGGCCTGCTGGTGCCGAATGCGGATGAACCGTTCGCCGAAGCCGTGCTCACGTTGTTGCGGGATCGCGCGCTCCACGATGCGATGGGACACCGGGCCCGCCTGCGGGCGGAAAACTTGTCCGCGCGGCTCCGCACCGAACAGTTGCTCGAAGTGTATCAGGAAGTGGTGGACAACTACACGCCGCACGCGGGAGAGCATCATTTCTGGGCACAGGATAAATGCTAGTAACCGTACAGGCATTTCTGGCGCGCGAGCGTCCTCGCGAGCACTCCGGTGGTTTCGATACGACCAGCCCCCGGCATAAATGCCGGGGCTATTGCGATACGCCCCATAAATGGGGCTAGCAGCTTGTTGCAGAACGCCGGGGAGCAGAAAGTCGGAGATGGCAGCAGTAATGAAGGAGTGGTACCCCCGACAGGATTCGAACCTGTGACTCAGGCTCCGGAGGCCTGCGCCTTATCCACTTGGCCACGGGGGCGCGATTTCACTTCCCATAATACGCGCTGGACGGCAAGGCGTCAAGTGCCGGAGTGTGGGAGTATGGAAGTGTGTGAGTGTGAGATTTCCTCAACTTTCAACGGTGTTGCTCTTTTAGAGACCGCTCTGATACTCCCATACCACCCTAACATGAGAACTCATATTATTCGTGACCACTTGCAAAAGGAGCTTACATGCCCGCGACACCGTTCGTGATGGTATTGCATAATCACCAACCGGTCGGGAATTTCCCGTGGGTGATCGAGGAGTGCTATCACAGCGCGTATGCGCCGTTTTTGACCGTGCTGGAGGCGCATCCCGGCGTCCGGCTGGGATTGCATTTCACCGGCGCGTTGTTGGATTGGTTGGTGTGCGAACAGCCGGACTATCTGGCGCGCGTACGACGCCTCGTAGCCGCCGGACAAGTCGAAGTGTTGGGCGGCGGATTGTATGAACCGATCCTGCCGGTGATCCCTGAGCGCGATCGGCGCGGGCAGTTGTTGCGCTTGCGCGAGCGCGTGACGCAGTTATTCGGCGCCGTGCCGACCGGCGCCTGGCTGGCCGAGCGCGTGTGGGAACCCTCGCTGCCGACGGCTTTGCACGCCGCGGCGCTCGACTATGTGCTGGTGGATGACGAGGTATTTCAGCAGTCGGGCTACCCGGAAGCGCTCACCGCGGCGACTTTTCTCACCGAAGACCAGGGAGCGCAAGTCCGCCTGCTGCCGATCAGTCGCCGATTGCGCTATACGCTGCCGACGAAACCGGTCGACGACGTGCTGGCGACACTGCGCGCGATGGCGGCGGAAGGCGCGGAGGTGTTGATTTATGCCGAAGACGGCGAACGTTACGGCAGTTGGCCCGGCACCGCCGGCTATTTATACGGGGAAGAAGCCTATCTGGACCAGCTTTTCGGCGCACTCGACGATGCCGAGGATCTGCAGTGCGTGTTGCCCGGGGCCTATGTCGCCCAGTCGCTGCCGCGTGAATTAATTTATCTGCCACCGACCAGCTACACCGAGATGCTGCGCTGGTCGGGCGGTTTCTGGCGCAATTTTCTCACCCGCTATCGTGAAAGCAACCTGATGCATAAGAAGATGTATCAGGTCAGCCGCTGGGTCGCGCAGGCGGAGGATGCCGGTCATGCCGTGCGCGCGATACAGACGGATCTCTACGCGGCCCAATGCAACTGCGCCTACTGGTATGGCGCATTCGGCGGATTGTATTTACCGTCATTGCGCCGCGCGGTTTATCACCACCTGTTGCGCGCCGAGCGCGCGGTGGCCCCGCTGCTCCCAGCGGAGGCGCGCCCGGCGTGTGAGCTCATCGATCACGATTGCGACGGGCGCGAGGAGATCTTGCTGCGGTCCGGCGACGTGACGGTCGGCATCGCACCCGCGCGCGGTGGCGCGGTCTTTGCGCTGGACGATCTCGCCACCCCGCACAACTTCCTCGCCGTGCTGGGACGCTATCCGCTGCCCGCTACCGAATCCGCGTTGCCGGATCTGCCGGTGGATTGGTATCCGCGCTTCAGCCTGCTCGACCATTTCCTGGCCGCGAGTGTGACGCCGGAGTCTTTCCGCGATGCGCGCTATCAGGAATTGGGTGACGCGGTCGTGGGTGAATATACCGTCATTGCCGCGCTGCCGGATGTGGTACACTTACGCCGTGAGTGCCACTACTGGGATGGACCGGATTTCATCCCCATCCAGGTGGATAAATACTATACGTTAACCAAAAACCGTCTCGCCGTGCGCTACACGCTGACGAACCTTAGCACGCAGGAGAGGACTCTCCGGTTCGCGAGCGAATTAAATGCATGTCTCTCCGCCGGCGACGCGCCCGGACGCACGGTGCTCGTTCGCACGCCGGAGGCCGTTATTCCGGCTTCCCTGCAGGAAACCCGTGAAATCGCGGATGTCGAGCAGGTGTGTTATCGGGACGAGTGGCTGGACACCGCACTCACGCTGGGCTGGTCACAGACAGCGACGATATGGATACTTCCGCTGCTGACGGCATTACGCACGCTCGAAGGGATGGAGTGGGTATATCAGAGCACCGTGACGCTGCCGATGTGGGACGTGACGCTTCCCCCCGCGGCGTCCTGGTCGGTTACGCTGACGATGGAAATTGCGGCGGCAGTAAAAGTGGCCTCCCTTGTGGGCTGCTAGTAGTCCGTCAATTTGAAATTGCGTAAATTAGTATCCATCTGTTATGCTTGGTGTCCCCCCGGTGGGAGATACTCAGTATTCATGAACAAAAATCGTTTATTCCATGTGACCTTAACCGACGAGGAACGCACGCAGTTGCTCACGTTCCTGAAGAAAGGCGACGCCGCCGGTCGGAAATTCACGCGGGCCCAGATACTGTTACTGGCCGATGAAACCGATGCCTCTGATGAGGAAATCGCCGGCGTGTTGCATGTCTCAGCGGATACCGTCCAACGCACGCGTAAGAAATATGTCTTGACCGGGCTGGACGGGGCCCTCACGGACAAACGGCATCCCGGCGCCGGTGTAAAACTCACACCCGACCAGGAACGGCAACTGACGTTGCTCGCGTGCAGCGAGGCCCCCGACGGGCAGGTGCGCTGGACCTTACGTCTGTTGGCCGATAAATTGGTCGAGTTAGCCTGGGTGGACTCCATTTCGCACGAGACCGTCCGCAATACGCTAAAAAAAACGAGACCAAGCCTTGGTTGCACGAAGCCTACGTCTTAAACGACGGCGGAGCGGAATACGTCGCGCGGATGGAGGAGGTGTTGGAGGTGTATGCGGAGACGCCGGATCCGCACCGCCCGCGGGTCTGTGTGGATGAACATCCCTATCAACTGATCAGCGATGTGCGCGCCCCGCAGCCCACCCAGCCGGGGGTTCCCGCGCGGTATGATTTTGAATATAAACGCGAAGGCACCTGTAATCTGTTCGTGCTCTTCCAACCGGAAGCCGCCTGGCGTGAGGTGCTCGTGACTGAGCGCCGCACGAATCAGGATTTTGCCCAGGTGCTTAAGCATCTGGTGGACGATCTCTACCCGGACGCCGAAGTGATTCGGCTGGTGACCGATAACTTAAGCACCCATAGTCTGGGGGCGCTCTATGACACGTTCCCGCCGGAGGAAGCCCGGCGCATTGCCCGGAAACTGGAGTGGCATTTCACGCCCGTGCACGGGAGTTGGTTAAATATGGTCGAAATCGAGATCGGCATCGTGTTGCGCCAGTGTTTGAACCGTCGGTTGCCCACACGGGACCTTGTACAACAGGAAGCCAACACGTGGGCGCGGCGCCGTAATGCCGCGCACAAGACGGTGAAGTGGAACTTTACGACCGCTGAGGCCCGTACGAAACTTCAGCGCATGTATCCGACACTCCCCACCGCAATTTCAAATTGACAGACTACTAGATCACGAAGACGGAATCGCGTTTGCGCAAGGTGAACGAAATCTCCGTAGTCCGCGCCCGCCGTGGCGCGTGGTTGCGCATAGCCACCACGGGTGGACGAGTAAAAACCACACACTACAACGGTATCGATTCTATCGAACACACGCGCTTCGGTCGGCGTCAGCGGCGATTTTGACGTGTCCGCTGGCGCAATCCATTCCCAACGATGTGTAAAAACTCGGCGCACAAATCGCGCCCTTCGCGCGACAATATAGGGAAACAATCCATGGAGGAGGATCCTATGCAGGCTCGTGAGATTATGACGGATAACCCGGTATGCTGCACGCCGATGGATTCCATCAAGACAGCGGCCAGCCAGATGCGGGATAATAATTGCGGTATATTGCCCGTGGTGGATAGCCTGGACACGAAAAAACTGCTCGGGCTGGTGACGGATCGCGATCTCGTCTGCCGGGTGTTGGCGGATAGCACCGATTGCAGCATGGCCACCGTGCAGCAGGCCATGAGCACCGGTAAACTCTGGACCGTGAACCCGACTTCATCGGTGGATGAGGTGCTGGAGAAGATGGAGGAAGGCCAGGTGCGCCGCATCCCGGTGGTGGATGACAACGGCATCGTGACCGGCATCATCTCCACCGCGGATATCGCCCTGGAGCTGGACGAACCGGACGAGATCGCCGAGGTCTTCGAGGAAATCTCCGAACCGACGAATATCTCCAAGCAGTGAACGGCATTGTCTGAACCATGATGTTAAGGATGGAAGGATCCGCTTGATTCTTATCAGGGTCATCCTTTCATCCTGCGCATCATGGTTCAGACAACCGGCAGCCATTCACGCGCCGGCATTACTTCTCACCCGATGGCTTCCTGCTCATCGTCAGAGGGGATCGGGGTGGGGTTCACACCGTCCGTCTTCGCCGCTTCGTCAAGCACGGCTTGCAATCCCTGTTCGATTTCCGTGCGGGACTTGCCTTGAATCGCCGGAAAGACGGCTTCCAGCAGGATCACCCGGCCCGCGGCCGCCAGCGGAATGGCCAGCAACGCGCCGACCAGTCCCAACAGCGTGCCACCGGCCAGCAACGCGAGCAAGGTGGTCACCGGATTCAACTGCACATGGCGCTTCATAATGGTGGGCACCAGGATATAGCCCTCGATTTGCGCCAGCGCGATGAAAAAGACCGGCACGGCAATGACTTGCCAGAGCGGTCCTCCCAGCGACACGGTCACCAGGATGGCCGGAATGAAGGCCAGATACGGTCCGACCATCGGCACCAATTCGCCCATCCCGCCGATCAATCCCAACAGCGCGGCATACGGCACTTGCAGCGTGGCCATCCCCAGCATGATGACGGCAGCGATGATGAGCGCCAGCGTCACCTGCCCGCGCAGCCATCCCCCCATCTTTTCGCTGGCCAGTTGACTGACATCCATCACCCGCTGCTGATATGGCGGCGGAATGAATTGCCGCAACGTGTAGGCGATGCCTTCGCGCGCGACGGTAAAGAAGAAGGTCATAAAAAAGGCGGTGACGAGTAAAAAGAGCCCGCCGAGAAAACCGAAGACCGCGAGCGTGGTAGACCACAGGTAATGGCCGATCTCCGTGCTCTGCGTGCTCAAGCGATCGATCAGCTTATTCGGCGGCGGAATGATGGGGAAACGCTGGGAAAGCGCACTCGCCCAATGCAGCAGATGGTCCTGTACTTTCGGCCAGGTATTGGCCGAGAAATTCACCGCTTCATTGACGGCGGTGACGGCCACGGTGGCGATGATCGTCACGAAGACCAGCAGAATGGCCAGCAAGATGATCAGCGTCGCCACCACGCGCGGCATGCGCCACCAGTGCGCGGTAGTTTCCTGCAAGCGACGCACGATCGGCGCGATCCCATTGGTAATCACGATCGCGATCAACACGATCAGCACGATGGGCGCGAGCTTGATCACCAATAGCACCGCCAGCACGATCCCCGTCACCAGCAGCGTAATCACCGCCCCGGTTTGAATGTGCTGCTTCATCCCATCTCCTCAAAAAGCCCCCGCGTAAGTTTGTAGTAGGCTCGCAGCCGCAGCAAGAGCCGTCCGCGCCAAGCCAGTAATCGTGGTGTTATTTCAGTATACCAACCCCGATGCCTGCCCGAAGGACTGCACAAAGATCAAATGAACACCCGCCCTGAAGTATTTCTGCTTCCTTTCAGGGAGCTAATTTGCCCTGGGTTGATGCATCAGTGCCCTTCGAGCACAGCGATAACCCGAGGGGAAAAGACTTGCACTTGCACTTACACTTGCACTTGCACTCCTTGCAGTGTAAGTGTAAGTGCAAGTGCAAGAAACCGCCCAATGCGTATATAATACGACCGGCAATTAACAGCAGCGGAGATACCCATGACAACAACGAACGAGCGGCTCTGGTACCGGCGCCCGGCGTCGGAATGGATGGAAGGTTTGCCGGTGGGCACCGGACGGTTGGCGGGGATGGTGATGGGCGGGGTGAAGCGCGAGCGGATCGCCCTCAACCACGAGTGGCTGTGGCGTGGCATCTACCGCAAACGCGATGTATGGGACAGCGCGGAGAAGCTGCCGGCAGTACGCCAACTGCTGCTGGAAGCGCGCTGGGAAGAAGCCGCACAAGCGGCGAATGATGCCTTCGGCGGCGTCGGGGGAATCAGCGGCACCCCGGCATACCCCGGCGGGGTCAGCGCTACCCCGGCCCGCGTCGATCCCTATCAGCCGGCGGGCGACCTGTATATTGAACTGAACCACGGCTACACCCATGAGTATCGCCGCGAACTGGATTTGCAGACCGGGCAGGTGACCGTCTCCTACCGAGCAGAAGGGAAACCGATCCTCCGGGAGACCATCGCCCATCTCACTGAAGATCGCCTGCTTACCCGCATCACCGCCGATGGCCAAACCTTCTCCGGCGCCATCTGGCTCGATCGCGTCTTCGATCCGCAATGCACGCTGAAGTTCACCACCACCGCCGATGGGCTGGTGATGGAAGGGCGCTTCCAGGGCGGCATCGCCTTCCGCGTGCAAGCGGCGGTGCAGGTGATCGGCGGCACGGTGACGGTACGCAACCACCGGCTGGAAATCGTCGATGCCACCGCCTGCTTGATCAGCGTCGATATCGGCACCTCGGCGAAGGGCAATCCGCCGGCGGAGGAATGCGGCCCCTTGGCCGTGCCGGACGCGCCGTGGGAAGAGCTGGTGCAGCGACATCGCGAGGAATATAACCGGCATTACGGCGGGCTGGAATTGACGCTGCCGCTCGACTCCCCCGAAGCGCCGACGGATGAGCGGATGATCGCGGTGCGCAACGGTACGCCCGACCCGGGGCTGGCGCTGCTCTATTTCAACTATGGCCGTTACCTGATTTGCGCCTCCTGCGCCTGTGGGGAGTTGCCGCCGAGTCTGCAAGGCAAATGGAACGAAGACCTGCATCCCGCCTGGGAAAGCGACTACCATAACGATATCAACCTGCAGATGTGCTGCTGGCCGATGGAAGCGGGCGCGCTGCAAGCGTATACCGAGGCGCTGTTCCGGCATGAGGAAAAGTTCGTGCCGCACGGCCGACAGGCGGCACGGCGGCTGTATGGCTGCCGGGGCATCTATTTCCCCATTCAAACCGACGCCTGGGGACGCGCAACGCCGGAATCTTACGGCTGGGCAGTATGGATCGGCGCGGCGGCCTGGCTGGGGCAGCACTTCTGGTGGCATTACGAATATAGCCAGGACCTGGAATTTCTCGCGCAGCGCGCCTATCCGTTCATCAAGGAAGTCGCGTTGTTTTACGAGGACTATCTGGTGGACGGCCCCGACGGGCGCTTGCTGATCGCCCCGTCGCAATCACCGGAGAACCGCTTCGTCGGCAGCGGCGACCGCTTCCCGGTCTCCATCGGCATCAATGCGGCGATGGACATCCAGTTGGCGCGGGAAATCCTCACCCACGCCGTCCGCGCCACCGAATTACTCGGGGTCGACGTGGTGAAATGCCGGATATGGAAGCGGATGCTGGAGCGCCTGCCGGAGTTGAAGATCGGATCACTCGGGCAATTGCTGGAATGGGATCGCGAATTCGCCGAGGTGGAACCGGGGCATCGCCATTTCTCCCACCTCTACGGTCTTTTCCCCGGCGATCAGATCACCCCGGAGACGCCGGCACTGTGGAACGCCGCCCGGCGCTCGCTGGAACGGCGACTGGAAAATTTTGGCGGGCACACCGGCTGGAGCCGCGCCTGGACCGCCTGCTTCTTCGCGCGCCTGGGCGAAGGCGATGAAGCACTGCACCACCTGACCGATCTCATCACCGACTTCGCCACCGACACCCTGCTCGATCTGCACCCCCCGCGCATCTTCCAGATCGACGGCAACCTCGGCGGCACCGCGGCGGTGCTGGAGATGCTGCTGCAGAGCTATCACGAGCAACTCCACTTCCTCCCCGCCCTCCCCGCCGCCTGGCCCGCCGGCCACGTCCGCGGCCTGCGCGCCCGCGGCGGCTACACCGTCGAACTCACCTGGGCCAACGGCGTCCTCACCGCCGCGCGCCTGCAAGCGAACCGCGACCGCATCTGCGAGATTCGCACCACCTTACCCCTGCAGGTAACCGACGCCACCGGCAATCCGGTTGCGGTGAATCACACCGCGGATATCGACGCGTTCCCGGTACGCGCGGGCGAATGGTATACCGTGGAAAACTGAGCTGGTGGTAGTGAATGTTGGTAGTTAACCACGCAGCGAAGCGGAGTGGTGTCAGACCCCTGACCTTTCCGGGGGGACGACACCATTGCGCTGCGTGGTTTATCATCGCCACCCCTGGTGGATAAATAACAACCACGCGCCATGGCGGGCGCGGATTACCACCGGTATGCTCTATACTGGCTCCCCTTCTTTCTCGCCCTCTCCCACCATAATCCGATAACTCGGCACCACTTCGACATTACCTTTGATCATCGCCCACACCGGGCAGAGCGAGGTTTCCGTGATGTGCAGGGCTTGTTCCATGTCGCTCTCGGTGACGTCCGGTGAGTGGAGCGTGAGTTCGACCGTGATCTGCTGGAAGCAGGTGGGGTGCTCGTCGCGCCGGATGCCATGCGCCTGGACGCGGCAGGCGGCGATGGTTTTATGCATTTTGCGCAACACCAGCAGCACCGTCGAGCCCAGGCAGGTGGCCAGACTGTAGAGAAACAACTCCAACGAGGTGTAGCCCTGCCCATCGCCGATCGGCGCAGGATAATCGACGGTGATCGGCGCCTGGTCGCGCAAGGCGCCGGTGAAACGGATTTTCTCACTGATCAGATCAACGCTGACGTCCAGCGGTTCGAAGTGCATGATTGGTTCTCCTTTGAATGGATAACGATGCGACAGACTGTCACGGCATTTGCTCGTGCCGATTATTCTCGGACGAGATCATATAAGTGGGTGGCCGGAGTAATATCTTCCGGCGCGACCCTTAATTCATCGACGATGACGGCAATCAACTCGTGCCAGACGCGGTCGTCGGACCAGATATCGGTGGTGCGGGGGGTGCCGTGCAGGACTTTGCGGTAATTGATGGCGGTCACGCGGGTGACGAAATCGCGCACGGTGCGGCAGGGAAGCACGACCGCCAGCGGTCTGGTTAACCAGCAGAGAATCCCCCAGAGGGCAATCGCCGGTATTAGCAGCAGGAAGGCCAGCGAGAAGCTAAATGGAATCAAAGCGTCAGGCTGCCATCTCCAATACACGGTCAACACCAGCGCCGCCAGTAACGGCACCGCGCGACACCACTGCAACCAGCGGGGCGCAACGAGCGACGGCAATGACAGCTCCATCGCTGCGGCACACTGCTCCCAGCGCTTCCAGCGTTCGCGGTACGGGAAGAAGGCTTCCAGCGACTCATCCGGACGAACCGCTGCGCGCTCGACATTACCCAGCACCATCAGCGCCTTGCGCGCACGATAAAACGTATTGCTGGATAGACATACCTCGCTCGAAAGCAAATGGCGTTTACGGAGGATCAGTTGGTAGGCATCGTCCACGGTACGAACCCGCGGCGCCTCCTCATCGTTGATATCGATCCCAAAGCGCTCCTCCAGCGCCATCACCAACTCGACAATCGCCAATCCCATGCGGCAATTATACTACAGCGCAAGCGGTTTGTTATGCGCTCACCAGAGATAGGGAAGCAAGCGGTATTTGACATGGGTCATATACTCCGCGTAGCCGGGTAGTTCGTCGCGGAGCATCCGTTCCTCCAACACCGCGCGCCGTGCCAGATTATCGCCAGTTGCGATAGATCCTTGCACTTGCACTTGCACTGATGGGAATGAGTGCAAGTGCAAGTGTAAGTGCAAGTGCAAGCCAACAGCCAATAGCCAACAGCCAATAGCCAATAGCCAACCGCCAACCGCCCACCCGCTACTCCACCCGCAGCGAATACGTCTTCTCCAGCGTGCTGATCAAATACCAGAGGGTCTGGTTGACGGGGACGGGGCGGTGGTGGGTGGCGGCAATGCGGACGATGGCGCCGTTGAGGGCGTCGATCTCGGTGCGGCGGTGATGCAGCACGTCCTGCAGCATGGAATTGACGTTGGGCGCGGTGGCCTGGCAGACGGTCTGCAGGCGCGCGCGCCAATCCTGTTCGGCGATCTCCACCCCGTGGCGGATGGCGACCATGAATGCCTCGCGGGCGACGGCGGTCATCAGTTGCAAGGGGTGCGGGAAGGCGATCAGGTCGCCATTGTGCAGATGGGTGAGCGCGGCCAGCGGATTGATCGCCGCGTTGAGGATCACTTTTTCCCAGATGGCGCCGGCGAGATTATTGGTGACGGAGACGGCGAAACCGGCCGCCAGCAGCGCCTGCGCCAGCGCGTCCAACCGCGGGTCCGCCTGCCCGTCGGGATGTCCGAGCACCGTCTGGCCGCTGCCGGTGTCGCGCACCGTGCCGTCGTCTTCCCGCAGCGCCCCCTGCGCGGTGGCGCCGCCGAATACGCGATCAGCGCCCAAGTGCAATTGCAGCGCCTCCACGTTGCCCAGGCCGTTCTGCAGGGTGAGCGCCACCGCGTCCGGCGGCAATTGCCGCGCCAGCGTCTGCGCCACGTCGTCGGTCTGGTAGGCTTTCACCAGGACGATCGCGGCAGACACCTGGGCGAGTTGGCGCGGATCGGCGGTGACCGGCAGCAACACATCGTGCCTGCCGGTGGCGGTGCGCAGGCGAATTCCCCGCGCATTCAGCGCCTGCGCGCGGTCGGGCCGATAATCGAGCAGCAGCACCGGCACGCTCGCCAGCGCCAACCGCGCGGCAAACAACGACCCCAGCGCCCCCGGGCCGACAACGGCCAATGGGCGCCGCGCGGTTGCTGCTGGCGCGGGTGGGCGGGGTGAAGCTGACATGGTAGCACTCTCAAGGTATTTTAACAGGATAAGCAGGATGGGCAGGATTTATGGCTTCGCCATCTTTACGGGAAGTTCCCTGGGAGCGCGAGCGTATCCTTGCTATCCTGCGTATCCTGTTAAAAACACCGACGATTATTTATTCAAACAGCCGGGCACGCCGCCGTTTTCGCGGTGATAGCGAATGCATTCGCAGCAGATGCCGTGCCGTTCGCATTTGGTATAGGTGCAGGTGCATTTCTCTTTGTTTTTCGCTTTATTCTGACATTCAGCCATGGTGAGGCTCCTTTCGGTAGGGTGGAAGATTGGCATTATCTTGCCGCACGCATGAGTGCTTGTCAATCCCCGGGATAATCGTCGGGATACGATGCGACCGTAAGATCTATCGAGCTTTCCAGCGGTTCATGCTCTTGTTTCGTTGAAAGCGTAGCAAGAAACGGTAATCGTCCGCACCGTGTCCCGGTTATAATACCTGTTGGGCAGGGATGGGGAGTAGTCGAGCTCATTCACATCGCCGAACTATGCCCATGCGTCCACCTGCGCCCATACTCAACCAATGGATGGTGTTGCCATGAAGGTGTTGCTCGTGGTCGATATCCAAAACGACTTTCTGCCGACCGGTGCGTTGCCGGTGGTGGATGGTGATCAGGTGGTTCCGGTCGCCAATGCGGTGATGCCGCGGTTTTCCCTGGTGATCGCCACGCAGGATTGGCATCCGCCCGATCATGGCAGCTTTGCCGTCAATCATCCGGGCAAGCGACCGGGTGATATGATCGAGTTGGGCGGGTTGCCGCAGGTCTTGTGGCCGCCGCATTGCGTGCAGGGAACGCCGGGCGCCGACTTCGCGCCGGGCTTGCTGACCGGATATTTCGCGCACGTGGTGCAAAAGGGCACCGACCCGCAGATCGACAGCTACGGCGGCTTTTTCGACAACGGCCATCGCCGCGCCACCGGTCTGGATGCGCTGTTGAAGTCGCACGGCGTCGATGAAATCTACCTGCTCGGGCTGACCACCGATTACTGCGTGCGCTACACCGCGCTGGACGCGCGCCTGCTCGGTTATTCCACCTACCTGGTGCTCGACGGCTGCCGCGGCGTCAATCTCCACCCCGGCGACGTCGATCGCGCCGTGAAAGAGATGACAGCAACCGGGGTGGTCACCATGTTGAGCAGCGAGGTGGCGGGGGATCGATGAGTCGTTTTGGGGAACCGCAGATTACACAGATTTCGCAGATTATTTTATCAAGTCGTGTTTGTCGCGCGTCCTCACGAACAGAATAGGCTACCGCAGTGCTCGCGAGACGCGCGCGCCAGAACCCGCTATATTCTTAATCTGCGTAATCTGCGGTTCCCAAATCTTTAGTTTTCCTTGCCGGTGGTTTGATCCTCGGTGAGTTGGGCCTGGAGGGTCCGGTAGTCGGTTTTGCCGGTGCCGAGGGTGGGAATGGCGTCGAGTTGGATGACCCGGCGGATGTTATACAACCCGGATAGGCCGGCGTCGCGAAGGCAGTGATTGATCGCTTCGCGCTCGCAGGGATGGGTGGCGAAGAGCACCAGCTCCGGGCGCTCCTGGCTTTCCGTCGCCACCACCGCCAGCAGGGGGCCGTCTTTGTCCTCGCTCTCCCGCGCCCACGGGAGTTGTTGCAGGACTGCTTCGATCGCCGGCAGCGAGACCATCTCGCCGCCGATCTTCACGAAGCGCTTCAACCGCCCGCGGAAGGTCAACACCCCGCGGTCGTCCTGCGAGACCAGGTCGCCGGTGCGATACCATTGGTGCCCGTCAAAGTCGATGAACGGCGAGGGCGCGTCACCCAGGTAACCGCCGAAGATGCTGGGGCCGCGCAACAGCAGCATGCCGGTGGCGCCCGTCGCCGCCGGCTGGCCGGTTTCCACATCCAGCAGTGTATAACTCAGTGAAGGCAGGATGCGGCCAATGGTGCCGGGTTGCGGGTGGCCTTCGTCTGTCAATGAGACTACCGGCGATCCCTCGGTGATGCCGTAGCCTTCCAGCACCTGCGCGGATGGGCAGCGTTCAGCCAGCGCCGCATAGACGCGCGGCGGGCATTCTTCCGCCCCGGTGACCGCCAACCGCAGCGTTGCCAGTTGGGTATCGCTCGCGGCGCGGAGAATGCCGTTGAGGAAGGTCGGCGTGCCCATGACGACGGTGAGCCGGTAGGCCGCGATGAGCCGCGCGAGCAGTGAGCCTTCGGTCGGATTGGTGTGATAGGCCGTGCGCACGCCGGCGCAGAGCGCCAGCAGCATATTGGCGGTCAGCCCGAAGGAGTGGAAGGGCGGCAGCATTCCCAGCGAGCGGTCCTCCTCGGTGAGCGTCACCCGTTCCAGCACGTCGCGCAGGTTCGTCAGCACGTTCCCATGCGTCAGCGGCACCGCCTTGGGCAGGCTCTCCGAGCCGCTGGTGGAGAGAATGGCGGCAAGGGGGGAGATCGGCGCGCGCCGGAGCGCGGACCAATTGGTATAGGCCGCCAACGCGGCGCGCAACTTGACCCCGCGCGAAATCCCGGCGGCAAGGGTTTCCAGCGGCAGGAAGGTGTCCTGCATCTCGCTCAAGTCGGTTCCCTGCCCCTGCAGGCGCGCCAGCAACGGCAGCGCGGTGATCACGCGCTGGGTGTTGGTCTGGGTCAGCGTGTGCCGCAGATTGCGCGTGCCTACCGTCCAGTTCACCATCACCGGCGTTTTGCCGGCAAAGAGCGTCGCCAGATAGACCAGATTGGCGGCGACGGAGGCGGGCAGCATGATGCCCACCGCGTCGCCCGGCAGCGCGCGCAATGCCGGTTGCAAGGCAAGAATGCCGGTGATCAGCTCGCGGTAACTTTTCACCCCGCTGAGCTGATCGGCGATGATCGGCTGGTCGGGATGCGCCTGCGCCTGCTGCAGAAACGCCGCGGTCACCGTGGTCGCATCCGGGACCTGGACGCGGCGGGCATCGCCGCCGGTGAAGAAGCGCGGCGCGGGAGTGACTTCGACGAAGTCATCGCCGGCGATCGCTCCTTCCCCGCTGGCCGCCAGCAGCACGTCGGCGACGCTGCGCAACGAGTCGGAGTTGCCTTGCGCAAGGCCGAATTCACTTTCCAGCCAGACGAGCATCTCCGCGCGCGCCAGGCTGTCCATATTCAAATCGCGCGCCAGTTGCGCATCATCGGCGAATTGCGTCACCCCGGTAAGCTGGCGCAGGTGCTCGATGACGATCGCGCGCGTGGCAGGCGGCACCTGCGCTGCATCGCCGGCAAGGCACACCTGGCGCGGCTCCGGCAGGATTTCGGGCGTGCTGCCCTGCCACCAGAAATAGGGCACGCGAGTATTGCGCGGCAGCGGTTCGACATTGTAGAAGGCTTCCAGATAGCGATTGAGCGTCGCGCGGTCGGCAGTGCGCGGCAAATCGTCCGGTTCGACGAATTCGAGCGTCACCGCGCGCTTGGGGGTGAAGAAGAGGCCGTTGAGCAGCACGGTGCCCAGGCCGGAGAGGAACATCTGCACCAAATTCGGCTCCAGCCCACCGGTTTGGGCGGTGCTGAAGCTGCTGCCCCACAGCCCGCGCGTGCGCAGCAGCACCACGCGGGTGCGCGGTGCCGCGCGCAGCAGGAATTCCACCGCGCTGTTGGCGCCGACTTCCTCGCGCGGGGAAGTCATCAGCCGGCCGGAAGGATAGAGCAGCAGGTTTTCCCCCTGGCGCAGTCCGGCGCCGCACTCGCCCATCGCCCGCTCGACCTCCGCGCGCGCCTGCTCGCCGTAGCGCGCCACCGACGGCATGGTGCGCACCCCGAATTTCGCGGTGATTTCGCGAATCCCCGGCGCGCCGACGGCATTGGCGTCGGCGATAGTATGCGGCGAAAAATCCCGCAACAGCGTGCTGACCACCATCACCGGGTCGATAAACGCCGGATGGCAGGGGAGAAAAAGAATCCCCTCCGTCCCCCGCGCCCGCACTTCATCCAACCCGCGGATCGTAATACGATAGCGCAGCCGCAAGGCAAAGGAGGCGAAATGACGGAAGAAAAATTTCAACATAACGGTTCTCCAACGAATTATTCACAGGATTATTTGAAGGATGGGCAGGATAATCCCCCTGGGAGCGCGGGCGTCTCGCCCGCCCCGTGTGGGGAGTGATAGCCGGAGCGGGCAAGACGCCCGCGCTCCCAGGGAACTGATCAGTCACTCATTTCCAATCGACTATCCTGTCCATCCTGTGAATAATAAAATACTACGGTGCTTTGCGCATGGTAATGCCCAGCGGCAACATCGCCGGAAAATCATGCATCAAGGTGAGCGGGATGGCAAGTTCTTCACCGGCTTTCACCCGGTAGCTGGCGATGCAGCGGGTAAAGAGCCACCAGCTACGTGAAATGTGATTGGTCATATCATCCTTGCCCAGTCGATTCAGCTCTACGGCGCGCGTGATATCCGGTTGCCAGTTCCCCATGGAATCACGCGCAAAGGTCGTGACGGCCCCGACGTAACAGCCATTCAGCTTCTTATCTGGATAGCGCAAGTATAACTGCACTGTCTCCTCTTGCTTGCCGCTATTGCGCACGTGCAGCAGCACATGGATGCGGGCGCCATACATGCCGTGATCGCCGTTCGTCTGTTGCGGATTGACGCTTTGTTCCTTTTTATACACGACGTCGGATCGGTAGACTTTGACACCATGCGGGTAATCCGGCTGTGACAGGCGGATGCAACGCACGTAGCGGTCAGCCTGATCCGGTTTAGCGAGGTCGAGTGGATCGCCCGCGTTGTCGATCTGCACCTCCGAGGTGCGCCAGGTGCCGCGCGCGTGGTGAGGCCCCAGCGGCATCAATGGCAACCTGGCGGTGAGCTTTTCCGGTTGCCAGGCCCAGACGGTGGAATAGCGGCAATACACTGGCCCGGTGCCGCCGGCGCGGTGAATCGACAAGCGCAAATGCGCGCCAACAACATCATTCGGGTTCAGACGCCATGAGATCAGTGTACCGACGCTGGGAAGCCCCCGCGAGGCAGGAGGAAGGGTGATCGCCGGCACCGGTTGCATCAATTTCCCGCTTAAATCGCCATAAGCATTATGCAGGCCAAGGTAGCGAGATTCTTCCATTGCTGCTAGCCAGCCGTTCTCACTGCTGGCAAACACCGACAGAAAAGATACCTGCTGACCGCTTACCTGCAGGCTATTGGTGGTCGAATAATTCTCCGCCACCGCCCCGATCACTATCGGCTTTTGCACTCCATTGATATGGCTGATGAATGTCTGATATTCGATGTCCCCGGGCTGCCTCACCTCGTCAGTCCAGAGTAACCCTTCCGGTAGTCCGTCGCGCACAGCTTCCGGATGATCGGAAACGAACAGGCGCGGTGATGGCAACTCTTTCACCGATGTCCAGCGCAAATCCGGTCCGGTCGGTTGCAGCGCCTCTGTCAGCGGATCGAGATAAGGGATGATCTCACAGCGCGGAATGTGCGATCCTCGACGCGCAAGAGCTTGCCGCAGCACGGTCCAATAGCCGAGATTGTAGAGGACCAGCGCCAGTAACACTGCCGACAGTCCGAATAAGATAAAAAGCTGGGTGCGTTTCCGTGCCAATTCTTGCTCCCATTCCGACCGCAAAATCGGGGCTCAGCCTACCGTCAAACACGATAAGCACCGGTGAGCCTTATTGCTCCCCTTCAGGGAGCGGTGAGGTTAGTTGCCCACCGACCCAGGGCGTTGCCCTTACTCTTATACACATCTTGCCGTCCCTTTTGTCAATAGGTATTGCAGGCGAATCGCCTCTTGTATTCGGAGCCACCCCCGCATCAAGACCAGCGGACCGGGCGGCCCATCGGCACGC